>BS_KBA_SWE02_21mDRAFT_10000056_pt1 | contig 34704 bp, 33 predicted proteins | sample BalSeasSWE02_21m_FD_9196 | JGI IMG/M metagenome (IMG submission 9196)
CTAATACTAATTTTACGCATTCTAGCTTAAATGCATAATCATACTTGACTTTTCTTTCCATAAAAATACCCCCAAATAGTGTCTAACTTTTTGGGGGCAGTGTAAAATTCGGGATTTTTTTATATAATTTCAGCTGAAAGTCCTTTTGTAAGGAGCAAGGAGCATCGTGGTTTTAAATCTTTATATTCGCCTGTTTTTACCGTACATTTNCCTTTATAATGCACTAAAATAGCGCATTGTTCAGCTTGTTCAAAAGTATGATCGCAAATTTCAACCAACGAATCTATTACGTGGTCAAATGTATTTACATCATCATTGAACAAAACAATTTCGTTTAGATTAATTTCTTTTTCAAGAACATCAACTTCTTCTTGTATTTTTCTTTTTGTACTCATTTGTGATGCTAAAATAAATATTTATTTTGTGTATTTCAAAGAAACCCAATTATTTCGTTCAAAAGTTTTTTCTAGTTTGAATCCATATTTTGAAACCTCAGCATCTATAAAAGGAATATCTTCTTTATAAAAACCACTGAATAAAATAGTGCCGTCTTTACTTAAACAATTCATATAAGCCTCCATATCATTTATTAAAATATTTCTATTGATATTGGCAATAATTACATCGTATTTTTGATTCTTTAATAAAGTAGCATCTCCTTCAAAGACTGAAATATGATGGCAATTATTTCGTTCAACATTTTCAATGGAATTTAAATAACACCAATTATCAATATCAATAGCATCAATAGGATTTGCCCCTTTCATTTCAGCAAAAATGGCTAAAATTCCTGTTCCGCAACCCATATCCAACACTTTTTTATTGGTTAAATCCAACGCTAACAACTGCTGAACCATCATATGCGTAGTTTCATGATGACCAGTTCCGAAACTCATTTTTGGTTCAATAACAATATCGTATTTCAAATTTGGGTTTTCGTGAAATGGCGCTCTAATACTCACCAAATTATCTACCTGAATTGGCTCAAAATTCTTTTCCCATTCACTATTCCAGTTGATTTGCTCTATTACTTCTTCAACATATGAAATCTCAAATTCATCTGAATTCAAAATTTGAATATCTTCTAAAATCGCAGCATTCCAATCTCCTTCCTGAATGTATGCCGTTACCCCATCTTCATTTTCAACAAAACTTTCAAAACCAGCAAAACCCAGTTGCGCAATTAAAATTTCGGTTGCAGGTTCTTTAGGAAAAACTGTAAACGAATAACCTATATAATTTATCATAATTTTAATTTCATCTGTAATTATTTATTATTTTTTATTTGTCAGAAGCAATTCGCATAATAAAATCTCGATTGGTATCGAAATTATTAGTTAGCTCATTCAGAATGCAAAAATACGGTTTCCTTTCAAAACGAAAGGAAACCGTATCTTAATATTATTGTAATTTTATTTTTTTAGAATGATTTTACCAAAGAAAGAAAGTCTTCTGAATTCAATGCAGCACCACCAATTAAACCACCATCAACATCTTTTTTTGAAAAAATTTCTTTTGCATTAGCAGGTTTTACACTTCCACCATATAAAATAGATACATTTTCAGAAACTTCTGCATTGTATTTATCTGCAACTATTTTTCTGATAAAAGCATGCATTTCCTGAGCTTGTTCAGGTGATGCAGTTTCTCCAGTTCCAATTGCCCATACTGGCTCGTATGCTAGTACAATATTTTTCCACGCTGAAGCTTCTAAATGAAATAATCCATTTTTTATTTGACTTTCAACAACTGCAAAATGTTTTTCTGATTTTCTATCTTCCAAAACTTCTCCAAAACAAAAAATAACTTCCATCTTATTAGCCAAAGCAGTATCAACCTTTTTTGCCAATAAAGCATCCGTTTCACCAAAATATTCTCTACGTTCTGAATGCCCTAAAATAACTATTTCAACACCAACAGATTTCAACATTTCTGCAGAAATTTCACCCGTAAAAGCACCGTTTTTTTCAAAATGCATATTCTGAGCTGCTACTTCAACCTTCGTTTTTTTAGCTTTTTTAACAACTTTTGCTAAATTCACAAATGTTGGAGCAACAATTACTCTAGTATTTTTAAGATCTTCTTTTTTAATTCCTTTTGCTATTTTTTTAACTAAAGATTTAGATGCATCCAAATCATTATTCATTTTCCAGTTACCAGCTACTATTTGTTTTCTCATGATATTTATTACTTTTTTATCGTTCAATTTAACCTTACAAATTTACATTATTATGGTTAAAATATAACACAAAATATTGAATGTTTCCGCAATCGTTTTCGATTGATAATCAATCGAAAATCTTTATTTTAATCTAATTCTAGGATCTAAAATTCCGTAAACAATATCAACCAAAATATTAATTAAAATAAACATGGTTGCTATAATTAAAACACTCCCCATAATTACTGGCAAATCTAAGGTGTTTAATGCATTCACTATTTCTTTCCCCAACCCATTCCAATTAAAAATATACTCTACAAAAACTGCACCTGCCAACATAGATGCAAACCAACCCGAAATTGCTGTAACAACCGGATTTAAAGCGTTTTTTAAGGCATGTGTTTTCATTATTTTATATGTTGAAAGTCCTTTTGCCTTTGCAGTTCTAATATAATCCTGATTTAAAACTTCTAACAATGAATTTCGAGTTAATTGAATAACTACCGCCAACGGTCTAATTCCTAAAACTATTGCCGGCAACAACAAATTTTTCCATTGAATGTTTATAGTTTCTCCAAAATCATCAACTTCATACAAACTTCCTGTCATATTTAAATTGGTGTACTTATGCAATACAAATCCAAATAACCACGCAAATAAAATAGCAGAAAAGAACGAAGGAACACTCATTCCCAACGTGCTTACAACAGAAATAATGCGGTCGAAAAAAGTATCTTTATAAAGTGCCGATAATACTCCAAAAAATATACCAATTATAATGGCAATTACAATTGCCGAAACTGCTAAAATTGCCGTATTTGGAAGTGTTTCTGAAATAACATCAACAACATTTTTATCGTTTTTTTGGAATGATTTTCGTAAATATGGATACTTCATTACAACTGCTTTATCTGAAATGGAAAACAATTCTGAATATGTATATTTATTGCTATCTAAAAAAGTATAATTTTCAGGACTTTTACTATGTATTGAAACCGGAGACAAATCATTTAAATAATACAAATATTGTGTTGAAATTGGCTGGTCAAAACCATATTTTTTTCTAATATTCTGTAATTGTTCAGCATCTTCGCGCTGATCTAACATCATACGTGCAGGGTCACCTGGAAGCACATTAAACAAAAAGAAAATCACCGTTACTACTCCAAAAAGTGTGAGTAATCCGTAACTAAATTTATTTAAAATATAACTGTACAATGTTTATTATTTGATAACAAATATAGCTTAAAGTATTAAAATTACTACTTTTGCCTAATTCTTTATTTGAAGTTATGAATAGACAAGCGCTTATTGAACAAATAAATCAAAAAAAATCGTTTTTATGTATTGGTTTAGATGTTGACCTATCAAAAATTCCAGCACATTTATTAAAAGAGGAAGATCCAATTTTTGAATTCAACAAACAAATTATTGATGCCACACATCATTTAGCGGTCGCCTACAAACCAAATACAGCTTTTTACGAAGCATACGGAATTAAAGGTTGGATAGCTTTGGAAAAAACCATCAATTATATTAACCAAAATTACCCTGAACTTTTTACTATTGCCGATGCAAAACGTGGTGATATAGGCAATACTTCAACCATGTATGCCAAAGCCTTTTTTGAAGATTTAAATTTTGACTCTGTTACTGTCGCCCCATATATGGGAAGTGATTCAGTTGAACCTTTTTTGGCTTTTAAAGATAAAACAACCATACTATTGGCTTTAACTTCTAACAAAGGTGGATTGGATTTTCAAGGCTTAAAAACTGAAAATTCAGCATTATACAAAGAAGTTTTAAAAACTGCTTTAACCTGGAAAAATGCAGAAAACTTGATGTTTGTTGTTGGAGCTACCAAAGCCGAGTATTTCTCTGAAATACGTAAAATAGTTCCAAATCACTTTTTATTAGTTCCTGGTGTTGGTGCACAAGGTGGTAATTTACAAGATGTTTGCAAGTTTGGTTTAAATAAAGATTGTGGCTTATTGATTAATTCTTCAAGAGGCATTATTTATGCTGGAAGTGACAATAATTTCGCGAAAGCAGCTCAAAATAAAGCTTTTATTTTACAACAAGAAATGAAGGAGATATTAGATTTAAGAAATTAGATATTAGAAGTTAGAAAGTTGAAAGTATTGTGTATCTAGTAATTATTTATTCTTAATCGTAATTCACAATTTGTAATTTATAGCATGAAATTAATTAGAGATCAAATAGGAAGGGAAATTTCATTAAAAAATGTTCCAAAAAGAATTATTTCTTTAGTCCCTTCACAAACCGAATTGTTGTGTGATTTAGCCTTGGAAAATGAAGTTGTTGGTATCACTAAATTCTGTGTTCACCCATATCATTTAAAAGCTACAAAGGTAATTGTTGGCGGAACTAAAAAAGTAGATTACGATAAAATAAAAGCTTTAAATCCCGATTTTATTTTATGTAACAAAGAAGAAAATTCTTATGATATGTTGCCTAAATTAGAAAAAATTGCACCAACTTATTTTTCAGATGTAAATACAATTCAAGAATCCATGGATTTAATTTTAAGATTAGGCTCCATTTTTAATAGAAGAACAGAAGCCGATAATCTTGCTCATAAAATTGAATTCAAATTAGCGGATTTTAAGCAATTTATAAAAGACAAACCTATTCGTAAAGTCGCTTATTTTATTTGGGCGAAACCTTGGATGGTTGTCGGAAACGATACCTATATCAATGAAATGTTACAACTTAACAAGTTTGAAAACATTTACGATTATATGAGTCGATATCCGAAAATAGAAATTGACCGTATTAGACATGAGGGTGATCCTGATGTAATTATTTTATCTTCAGAACCTTTTCCTTTTAACGATGAACATGCGATGGAAATCGCTTCTTACACAAATCGATCTATTACTGTTTTTGGTGATGGTGAAATGTTTAGCTGGCCTGGCTCCAGAATGCTGTTAGCTTTTGATTATTTTAAAAAGTTACACCAAAAATTGGAGAGTCATTTTTAATTTAGACCTTTACTTCAACCACGCTCAGTAACCGGTCATTTAGCGGAGTCGAATGCAAATTTATTAACTTATTAATCCTGCAACGCAAAAACTTTCTTTAACAAATCTGAAGTTCTACTGCTGAAATTTGCCCTAATATCTCTTTCTTCAACCTCCACCATTGTAAAAACACCTTTTAAGGCTTCGTTCGTAACATAATCCGTTAAATCTGGATTAACATCTGCTGTTAACGGCAAATTGTTGTATTTTGTAATTAAATCTTTCCAAATTTTATCAGCTCCAACCCTTTGAAAGGAGTTTGCAATAATTGGATTAAATTTTTGATACAAAGCTTCTGATGTAGTCCTTTCTAAATATTGAGTAGCTGCATTTTTATTGCCTAATAAAATATTTTTAGCATCAGTAAAAGTCATTCCTTTTATCGCATCAACAAAAATTGGAATTGCTTCTCCAACGGCATCTTCAGCTGCTCTATTTAACACTTTTATTCCTTCATCCGCTAATTTTGACAAACCTATACTTCTTAATGTTTTATCAACTTTTTGCAGCTCTTCTGGTAATAAAATTCTTGTTAATTCATTCTTATAAAAGCCGTTTTCAACAGCTAATTTAGTAACCTGAATTGTAATTCCTTTATTTAATGCTTCTTTTAAACCAGCTGCTATTTGATCGTTGGTAATCATCCCATTAGGAAGCTTATTTACAGCTTGTTGCAACTCTGCACACGCTGAAAATTGAAAAATAACAATTATTAAAAATATTCTTTTAAACATCATAAATTGAATTGTTTTTTTTAATATACCTAAAATTACTTTTTAAAGGTATCTGTTTTTTTATCGTAATTATATGGACAGTGTTTACAGCCATTTTTACAACAATAGCCACGTTTTAAATGATATTTATCCGTAAAAACACGATAACCTTGTTCATTGTAATAATAATCTCCCTCTTCTAAAGGTATTGGTTTTTTAAAATCCATATTAACAACATAAAAAAACGTTCTGAAATTTCAGAACGTCCTTTTTTACTTATATTTTATATTTTATTGTACACTTATAACAGGAGGATATTGCGCCATAATTTCATTGACAAACTCCTTAATTTTTTCTTCTTTTTTAGTAACATTTCCAGAAGTGTTTAAACCGCCACTTCCAATCCCTTGCCAAATTAATTCTTTTTTCTCAGCATCAATTAAATCAATAAACAAAGTTCCTTCAGTATATGTTGAAATTTGAGGTCCAAAATTTGGCCCATAATACCAAGGGTACCAACCATAATAACCTCCATAACCATAGCCATAATTATTATTATAAACATCTACCTTTGTTTGTGCTTTGGTAAAAATATTGACCAATATATCAGGTGTATCCGATTTTGTAAAACCTTTGGCTAATAACTGAGCTTCAACACCTTTTAGAATTCTTCTTTTGTCTAAATCAGAAATTTCAGCTTTGTCAATTCCTTTTTTATAAAACGCAAAAGTTTTATACCGCGAGAAATCGGTTGCTTGATCGTAATCGGCAACAACTTTTACCGAACTACACGAAAATGCAACTAAAAACACAAACACTAACGATACTAATTTTATGGCTTTCATATGAATTTAATTAAATTATACTAGTTAAATAAATCTTTCAATAAAGTATCATCAACTAAATTTGGCAAAGTAACTTTTAATTTTGGTTCAACTTCCATCGCTCTTTTAATAGCAAATGTTGCCCCTTCGTTACGTGCCCAATTTCTTCTGGCAATACCATTATTTACATCCCAAAAAAGCATACTTTTTAATCGCTTTTCGGCTTCTTTACTACCATCAAGAACCATACCAAAACCACCATTAATAACTTCTCCCCAACCAACTCCACCACCATTGTGGATTGAAACCCAGGTTGCGCCTCTAAAACTATCACCAATAACATTTTGAATAGCCATATCAGCCGTAAACTGAGAACCATCATAAATATTTGATGTTTCGCGATAAGGTGAATCTGTCCCTGAAACATCATGATGATCTCTACCCAAAACAATTGGTGCTGAAATTTCATTATTTTTTACCGCATTGTTAAAAGCTTCTGCAATTTTCATTCTTCCTTCGGCATCAGCATATAAAATTCGGGCTTGAGAACCTACTACCAATTTATTATCCTGAGCACCTTTAATCCACTGAATATTATCAACCATTTGTTGCTGAATTTCAACTGGTGAATTTTTCATTATTTCTTGTAAAACTTCACAAGCAATCGCATCTGTTTTTTCTAAATCTGATGGATTTGCACTTGTACATACCCAACGAAAGGGACCAAAACCATAATCAAAACACATAGGACCCATAATATCTTGCACATACGAAGGGTATTTAAAATCAATTCCATTGTTAGCCATAATATCAGCTCCTGCCCTACTTGCTTCTAACAAAAAAGCATTTCCATAATCAAAAAAGTAAGTGCCTTTTGCTGTGTGTTTATTAATTGCAGTTGCTTGTCGTCTTAAACTTTCCTGAACTTTTTCTTTAAATAAATCAGGTTTATTAGCCATCATTTCATTGGCATCCTCAAAAGAAATTCCAACAGGATAATAGCCTCCAGCCCAAGGATTGTGCAATGATGTTTGATCAGATCCTAAATCGATAAAAACATTTTCTTTATCAAATTTTTCCCAAACTTCAACAATATTTCCCAAGTATGCTATGGAAATAATCTCTTTGTTTTCTTTTGCCTTATTTACCCTTTCTACTAATTTATCTAAATCTGTAATTTTTTCATCAATCCAACCTTGTGACAAACGAATTTCAGTAATTTTAGGATTTACTTCAGCACAAACAGTGATACAACCAGCAATATTTCCAGCTTTAGGCTGCGCTCCACTCATACCACCTAAACCAGATGTTAAAAATAATTTTCCAGCTAAATCTTCTCCATTTTTAGCTATTTTTCTACCTGCATTTAAAACCGTAATTGTAGTTCCATGCACAATTCCCTGCGGTCCAATATACATATAACTTCCCGCGGTCATTTGTCCGTATTGTGTTACCCCCAAAGCATTGAATTTCTCCCAATCGTCTTGTTTACTATAATTTGGAATCATCATTCCATTGGTAACAACAACCCTTGGTGCATTTTTATGTGATGGAAATAATCCCATTGGATGTCCTGAATAAATAGCCAAAGTTTGATCATCGGTCATTTCACTTAAGTACTGCATTACTAATAAATACTGTGCCCAATTTTGGAAAACCGCTCCATTACCTCCGTATGTAATAAGTTCATGAGGATGTTGTGCAACAGCATAATCTAAATTATTTTGTATCATATGCATGATTGCTTTTGCTTGCACACATTTACCTGGATATTCATTAATTGGCCTTGCATACATTTTATAATCTGGTCGAAAACGATGCATATAGATTCTGCCATATTCTTTTAATTCTTCAGCAAATTCTTTTACCAGAATTGGATGGTGTTTTTTCTCAAAATAGCGCAATGCATTTTTAATAGCTAGTTCCTTTTCAATTTTTGAAAGAATTTCTTTACGCTTTGGCGCATGATTTAACGAAGAATCGTATTTTTTTATTGAAGGTAATTCAGACGGAATTCCTTGTTTAATTTGGTCTTGAAATGTCATTTTTAATTTTTTTAATTTTAATAATTGGCTAGGCTCAAAAAATTAAAACTATGGATACCTAATATCAGCTCTAAAATGAGTTAAAGCAATACATTTTTTATAGTTGAAGTGTAAAACGTCCAAAATATTTTCATTTATTTGGTGTTTTACAAATATAGCTCAAATTGGTTTGATTTTTGAAGAATTTAATGTGTAATGATCGTAATTTTTAAATATATAATTCCTAATAAATATTGTGGCTTAAGTATTTATCCTTTTATTTTTTTGAAGCATCAATATTTAAAAACAGATAAAATTTTAATAAACCATGAAAAAATTCACCTAAAACTACAAATTGAATTGCTTTGGGTTTTCTTTTTTATTTGGTACACCTTTGAATATTTTATAAGATTGCTTCAATGTAAAAATCACCAAAATGCATATAAAAAAATAAGCTTCGAAAAAGAAGCTTATGCAAACCAATCTAATTTAGACTATTTAAAAACCCGAAAGCTATTTTCTTTTCTTTCTTATTTTAAATAAAAACAACTGTCTTATTTTTATACACCATTACTTTGTGTTTTGTATGCAGTTTTATTGCTCTCGACAAAACAATTTTTTCTAAATCTTTCCCTTTTAAAATAAAATCTTTTATGGTATTTGTATGTGTTACCCTTGTAATATCTTGCTCAATTATTGGACCTTCATCCAAATCTTCAGTAACATAATGGCTTGTAGCACCAATAATTTTCACCCCTCTTTCAAAAGCAGAATGATAGGGTTTCGCACCCGGAAATGCAGGTAAAAAAGAATGATGAATATTGATGATTTTATTGTTATAATCTTCAATTAACTTAATTGAAATTATTTGCATATAACGTGCCAATACAATAAAATCTATTTGATATTCTTTTAACAATTTCAACTGTAAATCTTCAGCAGCTTCTTTGGTTTCATTCGTAACTTTGATATGATAATATGGAATATTAAAACTCAATGCAATATGCTCTATATCCGGGTGGTTACTAATAATTAACGGAATTTCAACATCCAGTTCATTAGAACTATATCGGCTTAAAATATCGTACAAACAATGCTCATATTTTGAAACAAATAATGCCATTCTAGGTTTTACATCCGAATCGAATAAATTCCAATTCATATTAAATTTTGAGACTATTTGAATAGAAAAAAATTCCTCAAACTTTTCATATGAAAAAATTGCTTTCGAAAACTCACACTCCAAACGCATAAAAAACATTTCGTCTTCTCTATCTACATGCTGATCAATGTAAACAATATTACCACCTTGTTGTTGTATAAATGTTGTTACAGAAGCTATAATTCCTTGCTTATCTTTACAATTTATTAGTATTGTTACTCGTTTCATCCTTAAAAAAATAGTGAGCTGCAAAATTATACAAAATAAGCATAGATTTTACTTTTGCTAAATTTGTTATAAAATTGATAATTTTTAGATTGATTTTTTAAAAAAGTCATAAATTGCAAGCAGAATACTAGCTAATTTTATCAAATGGAAAAAATCACACCATATAAACCAGTCAACAAAGTACGAATTGTAACAGCTGCATCTCTTTTTGATGGCCATGATGCTGCAATAAATATTATGCGCAGAATTATTCAGGCAACTGGAGTTGAAGTAATTCACTTAGGACACGATAGAAGTGTTGAAGAAGTAGTAAACTGTGCGATTCAAGAAGATGCAAATGCCATAGCAATGACTTCTTATCAAGGTGGACACAACGAGTATTTTAAATACATGTGCGATTTATTGAAGGAGAAAAATGCTTCACATATTAAAATATTTGGTGGCGGTGGCGGTGTAATTCTTCCTGAAGAAATAAATGAGTTGATGGAATATGGCGTAACCCGGATTTACGCTCCAGATGATGGCAGAAGCATGGGATTACAAGGTATGATTAATGATATGATTGAAAAATGTGATTTTCCGAACCCACCATTAATCCTTCCAAAAGGAAAAGAAATTCTAGAAAGTTTAAAAAGCAAAAATATTAATACTATTGCCAGGCTAATTTCTTTAGCTGAAAATAGACATGAAGAATTTCAAATGTTGTTTTCGCCTTTAAAAGAATTGGGAAAAGAAATTCCTGTTTTAGGAATTACAGGAACTGGCGGCTCTGGTAAATCTTCAACTGTTGATGAATTGGTTAGACGCTATTTACTGGATTTTTCAAAAAAAACGATTGCAATAGTTTCAGTTGACCCATCAAAAAAGAAAACTGGCGGAGCACTTCTTGGAGATAGAATTAGAATGAACGCCATAAATAACAACCGCGTTTATATGCGCTCATTGGCTACACGACAATCAAATTTGGCATTGTCTAAACATGTAAACGATGCCATAGCAATTTTAAAAGTTGCAGGATACGATTTGGTAATATTAGAAACTTCTGGTATTGGACAAAGCGATACCGAAATTTTAGACCATTCTGATGTTTCATTGTATGTAATGACTCCCGAATATGGTGCTGCAACACAATTGGAGAAAATTGACATGATTGATTTTGCTGATGTAATAGCCTTGAATAAATTTGACAAGCGTGGTTCTTTAGATGCTTTGCGCGATGTTAAAAAACAATACCAACGCAATCATAATTTATGGGCAGAGAATGTTTTTTCTATGCCTGTTTACGGAACAATTGCATCTCAATTCAACGACCCTGGAACCAATGAATTATACAGAGTTTTAATGAATAAACTCGATGAAAAAACAGGAACAAATTTCGCAACTAATTTTCAGGGAACTGATATTATGAGCGAAAAACAATTTATAATTCCACCTAACAGAACTCGATATTTATCTGAAATAACAGAAAACAATAGATTATACAGTAAAACTAGTTTAGAGCAAAAAGAAATTGCCCAAAAATTATATGGTATTTATAAAACTATTGAAAGTGTCTTAACTGTCAAACTGAGCCTATCGAAGTTTGGTTTGGATGAAGATAGTCTTCGACAAGCTCAGACTGACAAAAATAGGGACTTTTTAAATTTATTGATCTCAGAATTTTCAAAAGTGAAGATGGATTTAAATCCACACAACTGGACAACCATTTTAAATTGGGAAACTAAAAAACAATCGTACAAAAATGACGTATATTCCTATAAAGTACGTGATAAAAAAATTAACATAAAAACACACAGCGAATCACTTTCTCATTTACAAATTCCAAAAATAGCCTTACCAAAATACGATGCCTGGGGCGATATTTTGTACTGGAATTTAGAAGAAAATGTTCCTGGAGAATTTCCTTATACTGCTGGGTTATTTCCTTTTAAGCGGACTGGAGAAGATCCAACGAGAATGTTTGCTGGTGAAGGTGGTCCAGAGCGTACAAATAGAAGATTCCATTATGTGAGTTTAGGTTTGCCTGCAAAACGCTTATCAACTGCTTTTGACTCAGTCACTTTATATGGTAATGATCCTGATATGCGACCTGATATTTACGGAAAAATTGGTAACGCAGGTGTTTCCATTTGTTGTTTAGACGATGCAAAAAAATTGTATTCAGGGTTTGATTTAACAAATGAAATGACTTCAGTTTCTATGACTATTAATGGTCCGGCACCAATGATGCTGGCCTTTTTCATGAATGCCGCTATTGATCAGGAATGTGAAAAATACATTCTTCAGCACAAATTAGAAACTGAAATTGAATCTAAAATAGCTGCTATTCACAAACAAAAAGGAGTTGAAAGGCCTAAATATCAAGGAGAATTACCTGAGGGAAATAACGGTTTAGGATTGTTACTTTTAGGTGTTACCGGCGACGAAGTTTTGCCGACTGTAATCTATCAGAAAATAAAAATCGAAACTATTGCAAAAGTCCGTGGAACAGTACAAGCCGATATTTTAAAGGAAGACCAGGCACAAAACACCTGTATTTTTTCAACTGAATTTGCCTTACGTTTGATGGGAGATGTTCAGGAATATTTCATTGAAAATAATGTGAGAAATTTTTATTCGGTTTCCATTTCAGGCTATCATATTGCAGAGGCTGGTGCCAATCCAATTTCACAATTGGCATTTACCTTGGCCAACGGATTTACCTATGTTGAATATTACCTTTCACGAGGTATGGATATCAACAAATTTGGTCCAAATTTATCATTTTTCTTCTCAAATGGTGTTGATCCAGAATATGCGGTAATTGGTAGAGTTGCTCGTAAAATTTGGGCTAAAGCCATGAAAAATAAATACGGAGCAAATGAAAGAGCTCAAATGTTAAAGTATCACATTCAAACATCTGGCAGAAGCTTACATGCGCAGGAAATTGACTTCAACGACATAAGAACTACCTTACAAGCATTGTATGCTATTTACGACAATTGTAATAGCTTGCATACCAATGCCTATGATGAAGCTATCACTACACCAACGGAAGAAAGTGTACGAAGAGCTATGGCAATTCAGTTAATTATCAACAAAGAATTAGGCTTGGCAACCAATGAAAATCCAATTCAGGGAGCTTTTATTATTGAAGAATTAACCGATTTGGTTGAAGAAGCTGTTTATAAAGAATTTGACAGTATTACGGAACGTGGCGGTGTTTTGGGCGCGATGGAAACCATGTACCAACGCAGTAAAATTCAGGAAGAAAGTTTGTATTATGAAACTTTAAAACACACAGGAGAATTCCCTATTATTGGTGTTAATACATTTTTAAGCAGTAAAGGTTCTCCAACTGTTTTACCTCAAGAAGTCATTAGAGCAACTGAAGAAGAAAAACAATATCAAATAACTGTTGTTAAAAATTTAAATAAAGGAAATATTTCGAAAGTTGAAGAGCAACTTAATTTATTAAAACAAAAAGCTGCAAAAAACCAAAATGTGTTTGAGCAATTAATGGAAGCTTGTAAAATATGTTCAATTGGTCAAATTACAGAAGCATTGTTTGAAGTTGGTGGTCAATACAGAAGGAATATGTAGTTTGAAATTCTAATTTAATTATTAAAATCGGTAAACCGCTACTAAAAACTGAAAACTAAAACTTTAAACCAACAAAGATTTCACATAACGCCTATGCATTCTTCTTAAAAGAATCAACTCTTTGCGAAGCATTCTAACAAAATCTTTTCCTTGAATTCTTGTGCGTTCAAGCCTTAAACAATCTTGGTATAATACATCTATAAAATGATGCAACGATTTTGCGTATTTTAATTTTAACCTTGGGTTTTGTTCGCTTTCAGTTTTCACTATTTCTGGAACTAAACCTAAAGAATTCATTACTAAACTATCGGCATATCGATCACTTCTCTCAACAGAAGAATACATAGATAACATTGATTTATCGTCCGTTATATAAGAAGCTATACGGCGAGATAAATTAAAAATATCCAACGATTTTTTATAGATATTCAAATGACTTAGTGTATGATCTTGACGATTTTTCATTATTTAATTAAAATAGCTACACAAATTTACCGAGTATTACAAATTAATATATTTAATTTTTAAAGTAAAATTTTAATTTACTTTAATTATTGATATATTTACTATTAAATACTTTAAAAATGAAATTAGATGACATTAACTGGAAAATCTTAAAAGCATTGCAAAAAAATGCAAGGCAATCTAATACTGAAATTGCCAAACAAGTTGGAATCACATCTCCTGCTGTTGCAGAACGCATCCGTAAAATGGAAGATTTAGGTGTTATTCAGGGCTATTACACCAAAGTTTCACATTATGAAACTGGTCACCAATTAAAAGCAATTATTACTTTAAGAGCATTTATGGGTAGGTTAAAACCATTTTTAGAAATTGTTAAAGATTTTGATGAAGTTGTGAATTGTTATAGAATTACTGGAAATGAAAACATTATTATGGAAGTAGTTTTAAACAATCAAAGGCATTTAGAAAAATTTATAGACCAACTAATAACCTATGGCGAAACCAGAACTCACATTGTACTTTCTAATGTTGTAGAAAACAATCCGATTGTTAAAAGGTTAAGCCTTTAAAAAACCTTTTTAATCTTCCTTTTCAATAATTGACAATGCCAATCTAATTTTAAAATACTCCATTTGCCCTTCAAAAAGATCAAAATAAGGTTTTAATGCAGGCGGGTTTTCTAATTCTATTTTGGCTTTCCTAACACCTTCCACTTCTTCTTTGTTTACAAAATCATAGATATCAATATCTTTTCCGTCAGTATATAATTTTGCTAAATGTGAGAAAATAGTAGTCGATTTTAAATTTCGTTTTACAGCAATTTCTTCAATTGAAAAACCTTCTTTATACAATTCATAGGTAACTAAATTGGTATCCTTTTTCTTTTCTTTCTTTCTTTTTCCTCCAGTAAAAGAAATTATTTCAGCAATAAATTCTTCGCCATAAACTTCCAATTTTCGTTGTCCTACTCCACTAATTTCTAACAAATCAGCTTCACTCATAGGACGTGCTCTTTCCATTTCCTTTAAAGTAGCATCACTAAAAACCAAATACGCTGGAATGTTTTCATCTAAAGCAATTTGATGACGTAATTTTCGCAAACGTTCAAATAAAGAATCTTTTTTGACCTTTGCTTCTTTGATTTCTTTTTTAATTACAGGTTGTTCAATGGCATCAATTGGCCTCGTTAAATTCACATATTCATTTTCAAACAATACTTTTTTGGAAAAACTGGTCAATCGCAAGGCATTGTTTTTATGAAAAGCAATTTCACAATATCCCTGATTGATTAACTGAATAATATATTGTTGCCAATCGCGCCAGGATATTTCCTTTCCAACACCATGTGATTTCAATTTATCATAACCTTTATCTAAAATAGTAGCATTATGAGCTCCTCTCAAAACATCAATAACCGTTCCTGTAGCCTCAATTTCATTTAAACGTGTAATTACTGAAAGTGCTTTTTGCGCAATAGTAGTACCGTTAAAAAACTGTGGTGGATTTTTACAAACATCACAATTTCCACAGTTTTCGGCCAACAATTCTCCAAAATAACTCAACAAAATTTTTCTTCGACAAGCAGTCGCTTCTGAAAATTGTTTCATGCGTTCTAATTTTGCCACTTGTACATCTTCATTACTGGCACCACTCATAAATTTACGAAGTTGAATTACATCAGAATAGCTGTGAAATAACAAAGCATTTGCTTTTAAATTATCTCTACCACAACGACCAATTTCCTGATAATAACCTTCAATGTTTTTAGGCATATTGTAATGAATTACCCAACGCACATTTGACTTATCAATCCCCATTCCGAAAGCAATAGTTGCACAAATAACCTGCACTTTATCATAAATAAAATCTTCCTGCGTTTTTGTGCGTTCTATAAAATTTAAACCCGCGTGATAAGGTGCTGCATTGATACCGTTCTGTTTTAGTTTTGATGCCAATTGCTCCGTAGATTTTCTACTTAAACAATAAATAATACCAGATTCATTGGNTTTTTTACGAATAAATTTTAATATCTGTGAAACTCTATCATTTGCCGGACGTACTTCCAACTCAATATTTTTACGATCAAAAGAAGCAATAAATTGTTTTGCTGATGGAATATTTAACTGCTCTAGAATATCTTTTCTGGTCGCCTTATCGGCAGTTGCAGTTAAAGCAATAATAGGTGTATTTGGCAATAATTTTTTAAAAAATCCAAGTTGCTGATACGACGGACGAAAATCGTGCCCCCAGGAAGAAATACAGTGTGCTTCATCAATGGCAATACAACTGATAATATCCTCATTTAAAATAGGTTGTAACAACTGCAAACTTTCAGGAGCGACATAAAGCAACTTAATTTCATTATTCGCAATCTTATCAAAAATAGCATGTTGCTCGTGTGTTTCCTGACTGCTATTGTAAAAATCGGCAGCAATTCCGTTGGCATTTAAACCATCAACCTGATCTTTCATTAAGGCTATTAAAGGAGAAATCACCAAGGTTAATCCTTCAAAAAGCAAAGCTGGCAATTGAAAGCAAATAGATTTTCCTCCGCCTGTTGGCATAATCACTAAATTGTCCTTTTTTGAAAGTACAGATACTACAATTTCATGTTGCTGATCTCGGAAACTATCGTATCCAAAATATTTTTTTAAAGTAGGAAGTAATTTTTCTTGGGTTTCTTTTGAAAGCATTTATGCATTTTTTTACAAAAGTACATTTTATTCACAAATTAGTAAATATTGTAATTCTATATCTAAATTTTATTTATTTTTTTTTTTTTTTTTTTTTTTTTTTCTTTATAAAACAGGCTTTAAACATTTAAAATGTCATTTAAAAAAACGTGCATTCCAAGCAAAACTTTCGTAATTTCGCCTGCTTAAAAGTTTGATTTCTAAACTAAATAATAATAAAATGAGTAAAATAATGACAGTCGACATATTGTCGAGTATTAAAGGAGCACAACCATCTGAGGCTGTGAATAAATTATTTGATGTGATTAAAAATGCACAACTAACAAATAATAATTCTTTAAATAATGTCAATTATAATTGCGTGTCAATAAACGATTTAAGAGAAGATGTAGTCATTGAAAGTGCTCCTTTGGAAAAGAAAATCATTATTGAAAATTTCCCAAAAGAAAAGAATGGTTATTTAGTTGTTTCACAAGTAATAGAAGATTAATATGGAATCTCAAATAAAAAAAATACACCAGCAATTGGTGAATAAAGAAATTTCGTGTACAGCTTTGATTCAAGAGAAATTAGATTTATTAAAAGAAAACACACACAATACAGTAAACTCTTTATTGGATAATTTAGCATTGGAATTAGCAGCTAATGTGGATGTTAAAATAGCCAATGGTGAAGAAATAAGATTGTTAGAAGGCATTCCTTTCGGAATTAAAGATGTTTATATGCTTCAGGGAACTTATGCAACAGCTAGTTCTGATATCTTAAAAAAATACAAATCACCTTATACCGCAACCGCAATTCAAAAATTATTAGATGCAGGTGCAATACCTTTGGCAAAAGAAAACTGTGACAGTTTTGGACATGGTTCATCAAGTGAAAACACCATATTTGGATCCGTAAAAAACGCTTTAAATACAGATTTAGTTGCAGGTGGTTCAAGTGGAGGTTCAGCAGTGAATGTAGCAAAAGATTATACGGTTTTTTCTATTGGTGGCGATACCGGAGGTTCTATTCGTCAGCCAGCAGGCTACAATAATATTTACGGTTTAAAACCAACTTATGGGCGCATTTCTCGTTTTGGCTTGATGGCTTATGCTTCATCAACCGATTGTGTTGGTCCTTTGGCAAAATCTATTGAAGACATTCGAATTGTATTGAATGTGATGAGCGGAAAAGACATTAAAGATCAAACAACAATTGCTTCAGAAATAATTAGTGAAGAAGCTATTTTAAATACCAATACAGTAAAAACTATTGGCTATTTTAAAAACTTTATTGACAACAAAGCCATTGACCCAAAAATAAAAGCTGATTTTTTAGCAAGCATTGAAAAAATAAAATCAAAAGGGATTGAAATAAAAGCATTGGATTTTTTCGATTCTGAAACTTTGGTATCAACTTATTACACTTTGGCAATGGCTGAAACTGCCTCTAACTTATCTCGTTTAGACGGTACCAATTACGGAAGCAGAATTGAAGGTGAAAACTTAAAAGATACTTATTCAATTACACGTTCTGAAAATTTTTCGGAAGAATCTAAACGCAGAATTGTTGGTGGAAATCAAGTATTATCACAAGGATTTTCAGATGAAATTTACTTAAAAGGACTGGCTTTAAGAGATCAGATTTCAGCAAATTTTGAAAAGGATTTTGAAGAAGTTGATATCATACTTTCGCCTGTTACACCAAATACGCCTCCAAAAATTGGGGATAGTTTAAAAGATCCATTAGCAATGTATTTGTCTGATGCTTATACTGTTGGGTTTAGCCTTGGACAATTACCAACCTTAACCGTACCGCAAGGAACAAGTACTGGTTTGCAAATAACAGCAGCTAAAAATCAAGAACAAACAATATTGCAATTTGCAAACTTTTTAAAAGATACGATATAATGGAAATGGAGCAATTAATGGCCGCTATAAAAGCGCACGATTTAGAATTGGTGATTGGACTGGAAACACATGTTCGATTGAATACCAAAACCAAGTTGTTTTGTTCTTGTCCAAATCAAGAAATAGAAACACCTAACCAAAATATTTGTTCAGTATGTACGGGTCAAATGGGGGTTTTACCTTCCATTAATAAAGAGGCAATTACCAAAGCAATTTATTTTGGAAAAGCAGTGAATTCAACATTCTCAAATGAAGTAATTTCCTGGGACAGAAAACATTACGAATATCCTGACAATCCGAAAAACATTCAAATAACTCAGTTTCACAATCCTATAATTCCAGACGGACAAGTATCATGTTACCGAAATGACGGCTCACAATTTACAGTTAATTTAACTCAAGTACATATTGAAGAAGATGCTGCAAAACTGGTGCATGAAAAAAAGATTTCGTTGGTTGATTTTAACAAAGCCGGCGTTCCTTTAATTGAAATTGTAACTGAACCCTGCATTCGCCATATTGAAGATGCATCAACATATGCACAATACATACAACGTATTGTTCAAAATTTAAAAATTTCAGAAGCTAACCTTGAAAAAGGAGAATTTAAATCGGATGTTTCGGTTTCTCTTCGCAAAAAAAGAAGTTACGATTTAAATCCACGTACAGAAATTAAAAACCTGAACTCGTTTAAGTTTATGGTCGATGCTTTGAAAGAAGAAGTTGAAAAACAATTCAACTATTACATTGAGCATAAAGAATTTAGACCAGATCAAACTACGGTTTTATGGGACGCCGATTTGAAGCAAACCAAAACCATGCGTAAAAAGGAATTTGAAGCTGATTACCGCTTTATTTCTGAACCAGATTTACCTTTTGTAACCATTAAAGATGCTGTTAACAGCATAAAAGTAGATACAAGTGTTTTACCATATGCAGTTGAATCAATTTTAATTGAAGGTGGTGTTTTACCACAGGATGCTAAATTCTTTACCGCTGATTCTCAACGATCAGCAACTTTTGTTGCGATTAATAATGTGATTAAAGATCCTTCTTTTGTTGCTAAAACTTTGACAAACAATCTTAAGGCAGAAGAGTACGCTAACATTAAAAATATCAATCATTTAATTGAAATTTTTAGCTTATTTAAATCTGAGAAAATAACAGCAGTTTTGGTTCAAAATGCAATTACTTCCTATCTTAAAGATCGCACTTTTGATTATAAAAAATATTTTGAAGAGAACACTATTTCCGAAGATCAAATTCAAAGCGCCATTGAAAAAGTTATTTCTGAAAATGAAACAATTGCAAATGATATCATTGATGGAAACGAAGGAAAAGCTGGTATTTTAGTTGGAAAAGTAATCGCTATTATTGGTAAAGGTGCTTCAGGTAAAGTAATACGTGAANGTATTTTTGATTCATTGTTAGGTGCTGGAGCTGGAAATGAAAAGTTCGATTTGAAAATTCAAACTTCAGCAACCAANGAAGANAAAATAGCTTCAAAAGAAAATGAAGAAGTATTTCCAGAGATTCCCTTAATTGTAAAAGAAAATTACAAAACACACAATATTTCTGAATTAACAAAAAAGTCAATTGATAAAAAAGTAACACTTGCTGGTTGGATTTCAAGTGTACGTGATCACGGAGAATTGATATTTATTGATTTGCGTGATGCAAGTACAGAAATATTACAAGTTTGCTTAAGACGTGAAACTTTCCCTAATTTAGATGAATTGGTAAAATTAAAACCTGAATCTGTAATTTCAGTAACAGGTGTTATTGTTCAAAGAAAGGAAGACGATTACAACCCAGCTTTAAGAACTGGTAAAATTGAGCTAGAAACTTCAGCATTAGAAATTTTAAACCTTTCAAAAACTTTACCTTTTGAAATTAAAAGAGCCACACGTTCTAATGAAAATGTACGTTTTCAATATAAATTCTTAGATCATAGAAATGATGATGTTAGAAAAACCATTGTAAACCGTCACCGCGTTATAAAATTAATTCGTGATATTTTAGATGAACAATCGTTTTTAGAAATAGAAACACCAATTTTAACTGCTGGGACTGATGAAGGAGCAAGAGAATTTATTGTCCCGTCGCGCAAACAAGCAGGTTCATTTTACACTTTACCACAAGCACCTCAACAATTTAAACAAATGTTAATGGTGGGTGGTTTTGATAAATATTTTCAAATTGCACGTTGCTTTAGAGATGAAGATTCACGTGGTGATCGTCAGCCAGAATTTACACAATTAGATATGGAAATGGCATATGTAAGTATGCAGCAGATTATTGATTTGAATACAAAAATGTTTAATGATATAGTTGAAAAAATATATGGTAAAAAGTGGATTTTACATCCATTTGAAATAATTACTTACAAAGATGCAATGGATAAATATGGTTGTGACAGACCCGATTTACGTTACGGATTGCAAATGCAAGATATTACCAATATTGTAAAAGATACTACTTTCCAAGTATTTAGTAAACCCATTGAAGAAGGTGGTATTGTAAAATGTATCAAAGTTACTGCGCAAGAACAAGGTGAAAAACGCATGTCTAAAGGTCAAATTGAAAACTTAACAGCAAAAGCTCAAGAACATGGCTTGGGAGGTTTGGCTTATATTATTGTAAATGAAAACGAATTGCAATCGCCAATTATCAAGTTTTTAGGTGAAGCTATTGCAAAAAGAATTATTGAATTTACAAATGCACAAGTTGGTGATATTGTATTTTTCTCGGCATCCGATTATGCAACCGCAAACAAGGCTTTAGATGCGGTTCGACAAGAAATGGGTAGGATTTTACATTTAATCAATCCGAAAGAATTACGCCCAGCTTGGGTTGTAGATTTTCCTATGTTTGAAAGAACAGATGAAGGTAGTTGGACATTTACACACAACCCTTTCTCTATGCCTTCAATTGCAGATATTGAAAAACATATGAACGGAAAAGATGATGAAATTGGAACTATTATTGCCCAACAATACGATTTAATTTTGAATGGTTATGAAATTGGTGGAGGATCAATACGTTCTCACAAAGCAGAAATCTTAGAAGCAACTTATAAAAATATGGGCTACAATAAAGAAGAAATGCTAAAAAGTGTTGGAACTATGTACAAAGCTTTCCATTATGGAGCGCCACCTCACGGAGGAATTGCCTGGGGTGTTGACAGATTGATGATGATTTTAGAGAAAAAGGTTTCAATTAGAGAAGTTATGGCATTCCCAAAAACTGGTTCTAGTGAAGATTTATTGTTTGGTTGCCCATCTCAATTATCCGATAAAAAAGTGGAAGAAATGAATGTTAGAATTATAAGAAATAAATAAATATTTTCCATTCAAACAAAAAAAAATGAAATAGATGTGTGCTATATAAAGTATACATCCATTTTTTTTATTGTAAAAACTATTATTTATTGAAAGTTTATAAGATTTTTTGCGTCTTTTAAAGTGAGTTTGCGTCTTATTTATATAAACTAAATTTTATATTATGAAAAATACAGAATGTACTTGTACTTGTGAATCTTGTAAAAAAGGTCAATGTGCAAATTGCACTTGCGAATCTTGTAATTGCACAAATTGCGATTGTTAATCACTAAAGCCCTATATTTAATTAAAATATAGGGTTTTACTCTTTTTTACATTATGGAAACTACTACTATTTGGAATGAATTTTCAGAATCACTAAAACGCTTTATCATGAGTCGTGTAAAAGATAGCGAGGCTACAAACGATTTATTACAAGAAGTTTTTATTAAAATACATTTAAACATTCATACTATAAAAAAACAGGAAAGTATTAAATCTTGGGTTTTTACCATAACTAACAATGTTGTAATGGATTATTACAAAAAACAAACAAAAACTTCAAAATTAATTACTGAAAAAGTGATAGTTGAGCCCGAAATATTTGAAGAACATTCGGCAAAGGATTGTATTTTACCTTTGATAAAAAACTTACCTCCTACATATAAAGAAGCCATGCTTTTAAGTGAGATTAATGGCTTAAAGCAAGTCGAAATTGCAAAATTATTAAACATCTCCCTTTCTGGCGCAAGATCAAAAATTCAACGAGGACGCCGGTTATTGAAACAAGGTTTTATGGATTGCTGCGATTATAAACTAAATGAATTTGGCTATTTAACTGGCGAGCATAAAAATAAAAAAGATTGTAAAATTTGTTCAATTGAATAATTTTTTTGGCTACTTTAACAACACCTTACAATAAACGATATGACTCAATTTACCTTACTTTTCGCTAGTTTTTTAGGAGCTTTAGCTGTTGTGTTTGGAGCATTTGGCGCCCATGCTTTAAAAAAAATACTTTCAGAAGAGCAGTTAAAAAGCTTTGAAACTGGTGTGAAATACCAAATGTATCATGCCTTGGTTTTATTAATTATTGGTTTTAATTTCAATTTAGAAACTACTTCAGAAAAATATATGGTGTATTGTTTTATGGCTGGAATTGTATTGTTTTCTTTTAGCATTTATGGCTTGGTCATTTCTTCAGCAAAAAACAAAAAAATAAAATTTTTGGGACCAGTTACACCACTTGGAGGATTATTATTAGTTTGTGGTTGGTGTATGCTGTTTTATACTATTTTAACTATGAATATATAATTTCAATACTTTGTTAAAAATAAGAACCAGAACCTTTGATATAGAAATCTTTGGGTTCTGGTTCAAAACTAAAACTACTAACTAATTTTTTGTGGGTTGAACATAATTTTTGGATGTTATCCAAACTGTGAATTATTTCAACTCTTTTTAATTATATTACGAATGTACGTTCAAAATTGTATTTAAATACTGACTTTTATCAATGTTTTCAGTTTTTTTCAAAAAAAATTTAAATAGTTAGAATTATTATAACAAAAAATATTAGTACAAATGTAACTACTGAGGCTTTCCAAATTATATGAGCCTTTTTTATTTCCATAAAATAGAACGAAACACCTATAAATTTTAAGGCTGATAACACTAAAATAACAATGGCTCCATTTTTATATTTGTCTGAAAATAAAGCTGAAATAACAGTTAAAACTATTAGAATAAGCCAAATTTTAAAAAATTGTGATTTCATTTCGTTAAAAAATTAGATAAATAATTGGAAAAAGCAGTAACCAAATTAAATCGCACATATGCCAAAAAGCTGCACTAGATTCAAAATCCTCGATAGTGGTTGTGCAATTTTGCTTTCGAATTCCTATAAATACACTCCCTAAAATTACCAAACCAACAAGTACATGAATTACATGGAATAAGGTTAACATCCAATAGAATGTAAAAAACATATTGAAACTTACGCTTAAACCCGCTTCAATTTTATCGAAATATTCTATGCTTTTTATGACCAAAAATAGTAAACCACCTAACATTGTTAACTTTAAATAGAATGATGTTTTTTCAATAGCTCCCTGTTTAAATTTTTCAACACTTTTTGCCATAAAAAACCCACTTGTAAGCAACAAAACCGTATTGATGGCACCAAAGGTAACGTTCAAATGCGATCGCGACTCACTAAATAATTGAGGCTCATCTTTACTATAAATTACCATAGCAATTAAGGCCGCTCCAAAAGTGAACAATTCCAAAAAAATAATAATCCAAAGTAAAATACCGCCTGGCGGGTAATACAAACTTTTTGTTGTTGAGTTATTCATTTCGCAGCTTTTAATCCCAATCTAATAATCGTTTTTCGCCTTCTAATTTTTGAATATCCGTAACATCTTGTGACATTTCAATTACTCCACGATATTTCATTTCGTTATCACGAATTGCAAAATAACGTATGTGAATTATGCGTCCTCTAAAATTGAACCAAAACTCAGCTACATCTTTTGTCCCAGCTTTAAATTCTTCAACAATACGCAATACCATATCCACACTTTTTGGAGGATGACAAAAACGAACTTCACGTCCTATAATTCCTTTACTACGTGGAAAAACTCTATCTTCTCCTCTATTGTAAAAAATTACTTTATCATTTTCATCAACAAAAGTGATATCAACTGGTAAAAAACGAAGCAGTAAATTTACTTGTTCAGGAGTCATATAGCCTTCATCGTAATGAAAGGTGTTTTCTAAAGAAAATGATAAATCTCTTTGAGAAAAATCTTCGCTTGGGTGAACATATGTTTCTTGTTCAATTGCAGGATATGGTAACGGCTTTTCTAACAACATCCAACCAATTTCCTCATCACCTTGATAAAATTCTTTCCATTCGTCTTCCAACAATAATTCCATTGAATTTGGAAACAACTTCAAATCTTCAATCGATAATAACCGTTTAATTCCTTCAATTAAATACGGAACATTATCAATAATTTTTGCAGTATTTTTTTCTGAATTGTAAGTATTCAACAAACGAATTTGAACCCTCAAATTATCATGAAAAGACCACATTCCCTGACTTGGCCCTTCCCAACCGTGCTTTTCTAAATACGGAAATAATTGATTTTCTTTACGTGAAAATCGTTTTTCAATAGTTGTTAATTGATTGAAAATGTTAAAATATTGTTGAAAATCTTTTACGGGATCTGCATCATATAATTCTGATAATATATTTTTAATTAATTCGCTTTCTTGGTAATATACTTTTACTGGATGCCCAGTTGGTAATTTTTCTACGGTTGATAAAAATGAATTCATTGTATTATTTTATGGGTTTATGCAACAATTTTTAAAACTTTTGGAATAAATACGTGTTTATTAAAATGTACGTATTTTTGAAGTTGATGATCTAGTTCGTGTAATTTTTCATATAAAAATCGGTACGAATTACAAGCGTGATTTGGCGCTGTGTAATGTGATGATAATTTTGATATTTCTTTAAATGTATCGCTAACCAAATGTTGTGCAATTTCACTTTTATTTATTGCTCTTTTAATGTTTTCAATTTGGTTAGTTGAAATATCCGCTGAGCTATTGTTCAACTCTAAAACACTTTCTATAGCAGGGAACAAGCTTGTCTCTTTATTTTTTAGCATTTCAATCAATACAATATCAACACCTTGCATTAATTTATTTATTTCAATAACTTCGCTATTATGACTTCCATGAACCTCAGCAACTTTAGCAGCCAAAGGCATTATTTGAGGAAGTGTTTCATAAATATATTGATGAAATTCTTCCGTTGCTTGTTCCATTAAAGTTGTAATGTCTAATTCATTTAGATTTTGTTCTCCAGCAATTTTGTTGTTTATAGTTTCTATTTCTTGTTTCAATATATCAAAAGTCACTCCGCTTTCTGCACATGCAGCATCTAATGTCATTCCTCCACCACAACAAAAATCTATTTTGTATTTGCTAAAAACGTGGTCCGACCCCAATTTTTTTGAAACAACTTCTGCTACCGTATTTTCTTTTGTAATTGTCATAATTAATAATTTATGATTGATGTTTTATTTTTTCATACAGCTGAACCATTGATTTTAAAAGTTCAACTGGTGTTGTTAATATTTGATAATGATTTTGCCCAAACATTTGCGGTAAATAATATTTCGCCTGCGCTTCAATGGCCAAAGCATAAGAATTTATATGCCTTTCATTTAACTCCCTTAAGGCTTGTTTTACATCATTTACACCGTATTTCCCTTCGTACTTGTCGTAATCATTAGGCTTCCCATCAGAAATTAAAATCACCCATTTATTCTTGGTATCTCGCTTGTCTAACATAGCTCCTGAATGACGCAAAGCAGCACCAATACGTGTATAGCCACTTGGCTCAACAGCACCAACTTTAAATTTGGCTTTATTCCAATCTTCATCAAAATCTTTAATCGTTATATAAGTAGAATGGTTTCTGGTTTTTGAATAAAAACAATCGATAGAAAAATCGATGTTAAATTCATTTAAAATTTCGCCAAACAAAATTGAAACCTGTTTTTCAACATCAATTACTCTGTTTCCTGCTGCGTAACCATCGCTCGATAAGCTAACGTCTAACAGTAATAAAATGGATAAATCTTTTTCTTTTTTCCGTTTCGAAAGGTATATTTTTTCAGAAGGTGTATGCCCAGAATGCACATCAACAAACAAATCGGTAATAGCGTCAATATCAAACTCTTCACCTTGCGTTTGCCTGCGTTGTTGCTGGTATTTATTGTTTACAGTGGTTAACATTTTACGTAACCCAACCAATGTTGATCTGTTTTCATTCAGTGTTTTTTTGTAATAAGGAATGGCTGTTTTTAGTAATGTCTTTGGATATACTTTACAAAAATTTTCTTTGTAAACACGTTTTGAATAATCCCATTCATCATACAAAATATGATATCCTGTGCTATCATTCTCTGCACTTTCTGAAACAGTTGTGTTTTCAATAAAATCTGCCTGATATACAGAATGTGCTGTATCATCAACACGCACCGTATATTTCATGTTGATTTCATCCAAAGCATTTGAATGGTCGTCTAACTCATCATCGCCATCAAAATCTTTAAAATTTCCTCCAAATTCTTCTGCAGTTTCAACTTTTTCAAATTGATGTTGCAATACAGCATCTTCTTGTTGTTTTACATCAACCTGAACAGAAATAATTTCTTCAACAGCATTTGACTTTAATATTGTTTTGGGTTTTTCTTCCTCCGCTTTTTTAACTTTATCGGTAAAATTATTTAGTTTTTTATCTGAATCATCTTCAGGATTATTACGCATCCATTTTCCATAGATAAAAGTGTAATCTGCCAATGCTTCATCTTTTACTTTTTCTAAATAAAACTTTTTGAAATTTTCGTAGTAATTTTCTGTAACAGGAAACTGTTCAAATAAAGATTGCAAAACCATTGCTGAAGTTTCAGCAGCTTTTTGTTGAGATTCAATTAAATCGTGTTCTTGATTGTCGTTCCAATTTAAATCTAAATTTTTTTGGACTGATAAATATAAAATTCTGAATAAATAAAAGGCTATATTTTCATCGGTTGAAGGGAAATCTGCAAATTTTGCTGGTAAAAAAAAATTGTTGTTTTTATAACCACCTTCTCTTTCTGCTTCAAATATTTCAATAGCTTTTCCTGTAATTGCTCTTGAAAAAATGGTTAATCTTGGTTTTATATCGTTTAAATGTACAGCATGAGCAATATCCTCCTGCTTTCTTTTACTTCTTCGTTTGAAGTAATAAGCAAGTTTGGTAAAAAGATATTCATCGGGTTCGAACATTATTTTCTAGTATTGAGATATGAGTATTTAGTATTGAGATATTAGTAGTGAAAAATTGAAAGTATTAAATTGTACGCACCACAAAACTAAGTACTAAATCATAAGATTACATAAATCTTTCAAGGCTTCAATCACCTCTAAATCATCAGTTAAAGGTTCAACAACTGCAACCTCAACAGCCAGTCGTTTAGGCAAACCACTATGAATTAATTTTGCAGCATCTACCAGCAATCTTGTTGAAACAGTTTCAGCCAAGCCAAGCTCAGTTAAGTTTCTAATTTTAGTAGCAATGTTGACTAATTTTTTCGCAATACTTGCTTCAACACCTGTTTCATTTACCAAAATATCAGCTTCAATTTTAGCTTCAGGATAAGCAAAGGAAGTTGCAATAAAACGCTGACGTGTTGAGGGTTTTAACTCTTTAAACCCTTTTTGATATCCAGGATTAAAAGATGCCACCAACATAAAATCTTGGTGTGCTTTTACAGTTTCACCCAATTTATCAATAAACAACTCTCGCCTATGGTCAGTTAAAGAGTGAATAGCTACAATAACATCGGGTCTGGCTTCAGCAATTTCATCTAAATAAATAATTGAACCTTCTTTAATAGCTACTGTTAACGGACCGTCCATCCATAAGGTTTCAGCTCCTTTTATAATATATCTACCAATTAAATCTGTTGAAGAAGTTTCTTCATGACAACTTATGGTGATTAACTTTTTATCTAATTTATGAGCCATGTACTCAATAAATCTAGACTTACCTGTACCTGTAGGTCCTTTTAATAAAAAAGGAATTTTATTTTTATAGGCTTGTTCAAAAACCTCCACTTCTTTACCAATTTGATGGTAATATGGTACTTGATTTTCCATTTGATTTTAATTTTTAGTTTTTTAAATAAAAAAACCAGAGTTATTGACTATTGAGTAAACAGGTATGGAATGTTTGCTAATTATCTTAAACTCTGGCATCAATCTAAAAAACTACAATTGAATTTTTTAATTTATTTTTAAAACAAGTTTGCTATTTTGAGTGTCTTGAACATCTAATATTCCGATTTAAAAAAANAAACAATTTCAAATACGCTCAAATGCAGCAACTTATTATTTTTAAATTATTCTTTTATTTCTAAAGCTTCATCCGTTGGTGTACCGTGTTTATAAAAATCAACAATGTAAAGCACAATCCCTGTTGCAAACATTGTAGCACATAGTATTAAAACAACAAAGTGAATACTAATTTCTTTTTGAACGGTCATAAAATCCATACCAAATTTACGCTCTAAATATACCTGAGCTACACCGGCAACACCGAAAGCAACAGTCATACCAATCATTCCAATATTTGATAACCAAAACGCCGCTCTACCTCTACTACTTTCGTATAATTTTCTACCAGTCATATTTGGTAAACTATAGCTAATAATAGCCAAAACAATCATGGCATAAGCTCCCCAAAATGCCAAGTGGCCATGCATTGCGGTAACTAAGGTTCCGTGCGTATATAAATTTGTTTGAGGTAATGTATGTGCAAAACCTAACAATCCTGCACCAACAAATGATACAATTGCTGAACCTAATGTCCAATACAATGCCAATTTATTTGGATGTTTTTTCTCTCCTTTTCTATACATATTTACAGCAAATAATGCCATTGCCAAAAACGCTAAAGGTTCTAAAGCTGAGAATATTCCTCCAACAATTAACCAAATTTTATTGACACCTATATAATAATAATGGTGACCCGTTCCTAAAACTCCCGATAAGAAAGTTAAGCCTACAATTACATACAGCCATTTTTCAATAACTTCTCTGTCTACACCTGTTAATTTAATTAATAAGAACGATAAAATACCTCCCATAATTAATTCCCAAACACCTTCTACCCATAAGTGAACAACCCACCAACGGAAAAATGAATCTGTAACCTGACTATCAAATGGCAACATTCCTGGTAAATACAATAATGCGGCAAATAAAAGACCCATTGATAATACCAATGCTGTTGTAGTACGACGTTTTCCTGTAAATAAAGTGGTTAAAATTAATCCGAGGAATAATAATACGTTTACAACAACTAAATAATCTAAAGGACGAGGAATTTCTAAAAATTTACGCCCTTCCCAAATATTAAAATGAAAACCTATAATTGCAACTACACCAACAAGTGCTAAGCTAATTAATTGAACATAAGCTAATTTTACACTCACCAATTCTTTTTGAGCTTCTTCAGGAATAATATAATATGCTGCACCCATAAAACCTGATAACAACCAAACTACCAATAAGTTGGTATGAACTGCACGAGCAGTATTAAAAGGAATAAAGTCGTGTAAATTATCAAAACCAATACGGGCAAACCCCATAATAAAGCCATAGACAATTTGTAATACTAACAATAGCATTGAAAGGGCAAAAAACCAATATGCTACTTTTTGTGATTTATATTTCATAATGTTAATTTTATTTGTTTTTAATTGGTCATTATCAATAGCCAAATTTCTTTTTTGTTCTAAAAAAAATTTTGTTTGGGCTATTTCATAATTCGTAAGTTTAGCTGTTAATTTTGTCTTTAGCTAAAGGTGAAACAATTCTGTCAAAACCATTTAAGTCTATTTGCCCAATCCAATTAAAAAAAGCAACAACATCAGTTGCTTCCTGTTCGGTCATTCCATAAGCGACCATTTTTCTACCATTTGGCTGCCAAGGACCTTCAGACATTAAAATACTTTTGATTACTTCTTCACCATTGCCATCGTATTTTAAATTTAAACGATCAACAACTTTTGTTAATTCTGGAGCATAATAGGCTCCCTCCCCTAATAATGTATGACAACCCATACAGTTGTTAGATTCCCAAATTTCTTTCCCTCTCACTACAGAGTCTGTTAAGTTTTCATGGTTGGTTTGATCATTACTTGCAGACAGAGAATACACTGTAAGCAAAATAAACACAAGAAACGTAACCAATGTTCCGCCTAGAAAGAAAGCTCTTGCTTGTTTTTTAGATAACATGTTTTAACGAGTTTAATTAGTTAATTTATTATTAATAAGTAAAAGACCTTTTTATCTTTTATTAAGACAAAAATATAAAATATTTATCAATTAAAAATGATAAATGTCAATTTTTTTGAAGATTATTTAGGGATTTTTGGACTGATGTCTTTTAACGTTAAAACCCTTCCTGTTTCTGAAATTTCCTTTGCAAATTCAACAATAGTTTTATCTCTAAACTTGCCTAAAATATTTTTTTTGAATGGTTCAACTATAAAATGAACAGGACAAGGATTATTACCATCGCATTCGTGTAAACCTAAAAAGCAATCATTTAGTCTATTTAATCCATCAATATTTTCTATAATGTCGCATACAGTTTTAACACTATTATCTTTAGATAAATAAAAACCTCCGTTTGGCCCTTTTGTAGAAGATATAATTTTACCACGCACTAGTTGTTGAAACAATTTTGCTAAAAACGGATTCGGGACTTCAATTTTTTCAGCAATTTCTTTAACACTTATTTTTCGCTCTTCGCTAGAATGCTCGGCTAAATAAAGTGTTGATAAAATAGCATATTTACTAGCACGTGATAACATCATAATAATTTTTAGTGATTTTTAGATTGTAAATTTACTAAAAAAGGAGTAAAAGATATTATATTTTCTTAAATTTAACAGTAAAGTGCCTCATAATAGGAGCTTCATCAACAATAATATAACCAGATTTGGCATCTTTTCTGGAATCATATACGTTTTTTAATGTTGCCGCAACATAATCCATATGATTATTGGTATAGGTTCTTCTTGGAATAGCTAAACGCACCAATTCTAATTCTGGAAACCTGTTTTTACGCGTAAAAGGATCTCTATCAGCCAAAACAGTTCCAATTTCAACACCCCTAATTCCTCCTATAATATATAATTCTATTGCAAGTGCTTGTGCTCTATATTCATTTCTAGGAATAGTTGGTACAAATTTATTGGCATCTAAAAAAATAGCATGACCTCCAAAAGGTTGTTGAACTGGAACACCATATTCAACTAGTTTTTTCCCTAAATAACCAACCTGCTCTACCCTACTTTCCAAATAATCAAACTCAGTAGCTTCATTTAAACCAACAGCCAAAGCGCCCATATCACGCCCGTTCATTCCTCCGTAAGTTATAAAACCTTCAAACATAATATTGAAAACCGTGGCCTGTTTAAAAACAGCTTCATTGTTTAAGGCAATAAAACCACCCATATTAACCAAACCATCTTTTTTTGCACTCATAGTCATTCCATCACCATAAGAAAAAACTTCTTTAGCAATATTTCTTTTATGGTTTTATGTTCAAAACCTGGCTCACGTTTTTTAATAAAATACGCGTTTTCTGCAAAACGAGCGGCATCAAAATACAATGGAATTCCATATTGCTTGCACAATAAAGAAACTTCTTTGGTATTTTGAACAGAAACTGGCTGCCCACCAGCACTGTTACATGTAATTGTTAAAATTACAAATGGAATTTTTTCTTTTGGATGGCTTTTAAAAACATTTTCGAGTTTTTTCAAATCAACATTTCCTTTAAACGGATGAATTACAGAAGTATCAAAAGCCTCATCAATTGTACAATCAACTGTAGTGGCTTTTCTAAATTCTATATGACCTTTTGTTGTATCAAAATGCGAATTACCAGGTACAATATCTCCTTCTTTTACCATAGCTGAAAACAATACATTTTCAGCTGCTCTGCCTTGATGCGTTGGTAAAAAATATTTAAATCCTGTGATTTTTTTTACTGTTTTTTTTAGTTTTTCAAAAGAAGATGAACCTGCATAACTTTCATCACCAATCATCATTTCAGCCCATTGTTGATCGCTCATGGCTCCTGTACCAGAATCGGTTAATAAATCAACAAAAACTTTATCGGATGATAAATTAAATAAATTATAATCCGCACTCTTTATCCATTCCAAACGTTGCTCTTTAGTTGAACGTTTTATTTGTTCAACCATTTTTATTTTATAAGGTTCTGCATATGGTAATTCCATAATAATAAGTTTTAAAATTTAATATAATAAGAAAGTGTGTGATAAATTCACAAAAAAGAAATGTTATTTATTATAGCATTCTGGACGCTTAATATTTAAATAACTATTATAATGAAGTTGATATAAACTTAATTCATTCATTTTAAAAAAATGTTGAAGCAAATTTACAAAAATTTATTTTTGAAGACATCATTAGTCTTAATTATGTGTTTTTTTTAATGACAATAATCATTAAAAGTAATAAAAGTTACATGTACCTTTACAGCCTTGATTTGCAAGAAATATTATTGTTAAAATTAGCATTAAAAGCTGGTTGTATGACAAATATCATTATTTTTGCATTTCATTTATTTTTAACAATAACATATATAAAATGAACAAATTTCTTTCCTTTATTTATTCAACCCGAATAACCGCTGTTTTGTTTCTTGTTTTTGCAATCTCTATGGGAGTTGCAACTTTTATAGAAAATGATCACGGTACAGAAACTGCAAAAGCATTGATTTATAATGCCTGGTGGTTTGAAGGTATTATGGTGTTTTTTGCTATTAACTTTTTTGGAAATATTTTTAAATACAAATTATACAAAAAAGAAAAATTAGTAGTATTAATTTTTCACTTGTCTTTTCTTTTAATTATTGTTGGCGCTGGTATTACACGCTATATTAGTTATGAAGGGATTATGCCAATTAAAGAAGGTGCTGTAAGTAATAAATTTCTTACTGAAAAAAACTTTATAAGCATTGTAGTAAATGATGGTACTGATGAAAAAACACCTGTGCATTTTCCAGTGCTATTGTCTTCAATTGGGGGAAATAATTTTAATCACAAAACGGATTTTAGAGGAACTGATATTCAAGTTAAATTAACTGATTATATCCCTAATGCATCAACCATTTTTGAAGAAAGTGAAACTGGAAGTGAATATTTAAAATTTGTTGAATCTGGTAGCGGTGGAAGACACGATCATTATATTAAAAAAGGGACATCAGAAGTTGTTCACGGCGTAATGGTTGGATTCGACGCTCCTAATCAGAATACTATTGATTTTAAAACTACTGCTGAAGGATTGAAAATTCAAACCGTTGTAGATGGAAGCTTTTTTAGAATGGCAGACCAGTTTGAAGGTTTTATCGCCAAAGATTCTTTACAAGATTTTTCTTTATTGGCTGTTCACAATATAGCTGAACTTACCTTTGTAATTCCTAGCCCACCAATAAAAGGTGATTATAAAACAATTTCAGGAGATAAAGATCAAAACTCAAATGCACAATTAGAATTTGATGTAACTGCTGGAAACGAGACAAAACACATCATATTAAATGGTGGAAAATATGCTATGCAACCACCTACACAATTTTCAATTGGTAATTTAAACTTTAGAATGAGCTATGGTGCAATGCAGCTACAATTACCATTTAGTATTAAACTAAATGATTTTCAATTAGATAAATACCCAGGTTCAAACAGTCCAATGTCTTTTGCTAGTGAAGTAACCGTTATTGACCCAAGTGAAACTTTTGATTTCAGAATTTTTATGAATAATATTTTAAATTATAAAGGCTATAAATTCTTTCAATCAAGTTATAATATTACTGATGAATATGAGGAAACTCATTTATCCGTAAATCATGATTTTTGGGGTTCAACCATTACTTACATTGGCTATTTCCTATTATATGCCGGACTGATTTTAATTATTTTTATGCC
>BS_KBA_SWE02_21mDRAFT_10000057_pt1 | contig 34622 bp, 35 predicted proteins | sample BalSeasSWE02_21m_FD_9196 | JGI IMG/M metagenome (IMG submission 9196)
GGCCGCGCAATGAAGCCATAGGCGGGGCCTGGAAAAAACACCCTCAGGGGGAGGGGGGTGTGAAAACACATCGTTCAAGGCCGTGGTAACAACCATGTTGCGCAGATTCCTCGTGCCTACAAAAACCACGGCCCTGGAAATACTGTCCACTTTCTGTTTCAGCCCGAAAAAGGAGCTGTTCACCAACTTCAGCAGGCGAATGACCAGGGTGGGGTCCATCTTGATCACTTTTTCGAACTCCTGAATAGAGCTGTTTTCACCGGAAATAAGTTGTGTTAAACGGACCGCCACGGGGGACAGGATCTTGGCGCTCTGAAATTTTTTCAACAGGATCAACGCTTCAGACATCCTCTGCGCCTCCGAAAAAAGTCGCGATTTTTCTGGCGGTACGATATGGGGATTTTCATATCCTGTCCCGGTCCCGCCGTCCCACTTATGCTGTAAACGCCTCAAAGCCCTCCTTTGCCCGGTCTAAAATGGCAGCCAGAGCATCGGGGGGCGTCTGCAGGGCCATGAGGCATTGCCTGTAGCGAAGCGATTGTTCTTCAATAATCGAGGCCAGCCCGTCTTTATGTCGTGTGGCCAGTTCATGGGTAATTTTCGAGATTTCCTGGTATGCCAGCAGTTCGGTGGCGCCTTTGGTGATGAAGGGCGCCAGGGCCGAGTCCAGCGCCATATCCAGCATGGAAAAGCCGCCCCCCAGGGCGGATGCCACAGCGATGAGGAGAACACCCCAAAGGATGGAGGCCGTGTAAATGCCCCACTTTGTCTTCTGGGAAAGGCCATCCGCCAGATCCTTGAAACGCACCTCGATCCAATGCAGAAGCGCTTCCCGTTGTTTGACCATTCGGTCTTCAACGTCTTGCTCTGTGAGTGCAAGATCAGGTTGGCGCAGCGCCGCCCCCAGGGGAAGGGCGGGATCTGCCGGGGACAGCTTTTCCAGCACCAGGCGATTGAATTGCTCCAATGCCGAAATCAGGGCGGTGGGATCAGCGTTTTTGCGAAGCCTGGCCAGGTCTTCCCGGCGGTTTTCATTTTTGCGGGCCTTACGCCCGGTCAGGAAACGAAGGGGTGTGAGGATAATGCCCTGGACCAGCCTCCTCGGTTTGCCCAGAAGATCATAACGAGCAAAAAGCCGCCTGATTTCCATGCGGATGTATTGGTTGCTGTTGGCCTTGAACCGATCTTCCTCGCCTTTCAAGAGGGCGTCAACGGCCTGAAGGGAAAGTTGTTTAAGCCGTTCCAGCCAAAGACGGGAGGCCTCTTCCTCGGTCTCGAGGAGATGGGCAAGTTGTACAAGTTTTTGTCGGCTGAGCGCCATGCGGGCCGTTTGCTGTTCCATATATATGGCGCGGGTTTTCTCGGGGACGAGATCCTCGCCAAAGGTTTTCAGAAAAGCCTGAACCACCGGTTCCCCGGACAGTTTTGCCGGAACGCCGCCGGCCACGCGGGGAAAAAGATAGATGCGTTCTTTTGACAGAGCCAGGCTCTGGGTTTCGGAAATTTTCAGAACGTCGGCGCGGTCAAATTCCCCAACCACCTTGTTGAGCAGGTAATAGACCGGCTTATGGTCTTCCAAAACCCTGCGCAGGACCTGAACGGAAATGTCGTCGGCATACTTTTCAGGGCTTGCCACAAAGATCACCACATCGGCCAAAAGGTAGAGATCTTCCGCGATGCGGCGATTCTGTTCTTCCACGCTGTCCACGTCCGGGGAATCCACGACGATTAGATGGGAAAAACCCTCCCGGTTGTGCGGGATAACCGTCAGCCGGCCGGTAGCGCCGACAACCGCTCTCGCGGAGGCATCGGCAGGCGAATGGATGTGGATCAGTATTTCCGGAAAAGGAAATATATCTTTCCATCCAACGGTTTCGTGCGCATACGCGACCGGACCGAAGGTCTTGGGCCTTTCGATCCCCGCGAGACTTAATTCAGCGCCGCAAAGAACGTTGAAGAGTGTAGATTTTCCCGTTCCGGTGCCGCCCAGAAAGACGACCCATGGGTTCAGGTTTTTCGCCTTGTATTGGATGACCCCCAATTCACGGCTGAGTTCCCCGGTAAGGGCCGGGATGACCACGCCATCAGGCGACAGGCCGCAATAGCGGACATCCCGGATGGCGGAAAGAATGGGGTTCAAAAGAGATTTCCTCGTCAGGGCTTGAATTCACAATGACAGTTAAAAAGACACGGGCCGTCGGTCTTGTAACACAGCTTGCTGCATGCCGGCTGTGTTCCCCCGGTTGCACCCCTAAAAAACCCGTAAGCGGCAAACGCCGCCAACGCCGAAGCGGCAAAGTAGATCCAGAGATAATCAAAACGGCCCAACAGAAGCGCGGGTCCCAAATTCCGTGCGGGATTGAGACCGGCGCCTGAAATGGAGGCAAACAGGGTCGTTGCCGCTACGATATAAATCCCGACGACAATTCCGGTGAACCGCCCTGAATTATCGGAAGATATAAAAGAAAAGATGGCCACAATCATCGAAAAGACCACCATAAATTCAACAAAAAAGACCAACAGAACCGAAGAATTTACACCCGGAAGCGCCAGTGCGGCGCTGAGACGTTGCCAATCAAACAAGGTAAAGGCGATCCAGGCCCCTAAAACGGCGCCGGCAAATTGTGCGGCAATGTAGCCAAGGGTATCGATGCCGCTCATTAATCCGTTCAGCCAAAAGGCAGTGGTTACGGCCGGATTAACATGTCCGCCGCTTCTTTTTCCCAAAGGCGAATACACCACCGCGACAAGGCCCATTGCAAAAAAAAGCCCGATGATCAAATATGTGACGACATCAGGCAGATTCAGAGGGCTAACCAGATAAATACCCGTAAGTCCTGCAAACAGAAGGACCGCCGTGCCCAGTAACTCACAGAAATATTCCGTCCAGTGCAATGTTTCCATCCCCTTTCAAATCCTCAATAAAACAAACACCAATCCCCCGACCTGGATAATGGCGTAAGAAACGATCCCGAACGGCAAAAAGGTCATAAAGTCAAATTTCGCCCTTCGCCCGTCTCTCGTTGTCAACCCCGATTTCTCCACGATGGATTGCGCCAGGGGCCCCGCGGTCGCGGCGGTCAGAAGAAAGCTCGATCCGGCGCATACGGACAGGGCCAGCCCGACATAGACGGTCTCTCCGGGAACGCCCCCCCTGGCGATGATCTGCTGCGCGATGGGCAGCATAGTCGCCATGCTGGGACCCGCGGAGAAGATTGCCGTGGAGATCCCGCAACATATCATCAAGGCGCATACAAGGCTCTTTGTATCTGTAAAATAGACCGTCATGAACCCGGCAATATCACCCAGGATACCGGAGCCCGCCATACAGGATACCATGAGAAAAAGAGCCGTCAAGAAAAGAATGGATTCAAAATCAACCTGATGTCTGACAATATCCTCCGCCGCTCGGTTCTTGATGACCATAAACGACCCTATCCCGAGAAAGCAGATGACGCCCGGACTCAACCCGATCCTTCCTGCGATAACCCATAAGCCGAACATGATGCAGAAGACGCCTGACCCGGGATACAGAATCGTCTTATCAATGGTATAATTCCGGTATAGTTTGGCCATGGAAACCAATGCCAGCGATCTCTCCAGGGGAGCCGCATCCTCACTTCCTTTTCGGTTGTAATAAACGGCGTACAGCACCAGAATCACACCAAACAGCAGAAGACACATGGGAAAAGCCAGAATCAAATATCTCACAAAGGAAATGCTCCCGGTGCCCATCAGGAGTATTGCCGGGAAGTCGCCGATGGGGGTGGCGGCGCCCCCCAGGTTGCAGGCCACAATCACCATGGAAAAGCACAGGGCGATGAATCCCTGAGTCGCACCGAGGGCTTTTAATATGCTCAAGAGTACCGGCAGAATCAACAGGAGGGCGGTCAGGTTATTCAATGCGCAGGAAATGATGAACATGATCGAAGAGAACATGATTAACACCAGGAGATATTTGCCCCGGCTCGCACGAGAACACCAGACCGCAAGAGAGTTGAACAGACGACTCCCGGCAAGCAGGGACGAAAAAATCCCCAATCCCAATAGAATGACCAATACATCCCAGGGAACGCCGTTATAGATGCTCGATATGCGCTGGTTCCCCCATGTGGCGGCAATAGTCATGGTGACCGTTGCTCCGGTGAAAATAACAACCATCTTCCTGGCCGGAATCAGGGCCTGGATGATTAAGGTTGCGATCATAACGATGATGAGAACACTGCCGATCATTGTTTTCCCCGGTTTTCCTATAGAATGCTGAATGAGTGCGTGAAAAACTGACCAGTCGTATAAAGAGGGGCCATATCACCCAGGTATCTGTTATAGCCTGCCAGTATATTTAAACCGATAATCCGGTTATATAAACTCCTGACATCGGGACCAACAGCCCTGTAGGTGACGGGGTAAATGAAGGAGTCCTCCTCCATCCGGCAGAAAGCATACGAAATCAGCACGCTGCGCGCTCCCCCGAGCCCCATGACCCCCCGGACGTCAATCAAATGAACATTGGGTGGAAAGTTGGCCAGGACCCTTTCCGCTTCAATGGTCTCCGAGTGTGGAATTAGATAAAACCGGGATTCCGGCAGTTTCCTGCAAAGACGGTCCAGGATAACGGATTCTATGCCGACCACCACAATGGTGGAATAGGGTCTTAATTGGTCGATTAACAGGTTCGTCTTCTCCTCGATGATCTGTTCGGTTTCAACGGGAGAAAGACTGCTTTCTATAAGCTCGCCATACAGCGGGAAATCTCCGGCCAGGATTTCAGCAAGCCGGGCGACTTCCTCTTCACCGGCCAGCCGATGGACCGTATCCTGCAAAATCAGGGCAGCACTGAAAGCGCCCAATTCCGAAATCAGGGCGGAAATGGTCCTCATAATCCCCTTGGGGTCCACATCTATTATGGGGACGATGGCTGCCGCTTCAGTCATAGGGATTTCCTTTGGTCGGGCGCCTCTTTATTTTGCGGGGCGGTTTCCCCTATGATCTGATGAAAAGATTCATACACGTGGAGCATCAGAACATTTGCAAATACCTCGTGGGGGGGACCCGTCAGGAGGTTCCTGGCGGCTTCCGCAATGCGCTCCTTGTTATTTTCGAAAATTTTCGTCAGCAGGCGACCCGGTATCCCCAGTGGAACGGCCCTTGCCGCATCCATCAACCGGTTCCCCTGCAAACGGGCGCCGGTGTTCCGCTCTGCGGGTTTTCGAGGCTTTTGTAATGGAGAAGAGGTTTCTTGAAGCGCACCATCGATGGTCTCATAGGGATAGGGCACAATTTTCTTCCCCATTCTTTCGGCCAGGCGCAGAAGCAATTCGTTGAGGATCGCCAGAAAAACGCCATTGGTTTGCCGCCGGTGCAGAGGACCCTCCTTCAATATGATTCTAAAGGTATAGGCCCATTCATCGGCATCCGGGACCAGAGAGGAGATCGCGCCAAAATCCAATGAATCCACCGGGGAATGCTTTTCTTCCGTCTGAAGTTTTTCCTTCAGCTGTTCGCTCAACCTGCGATATGCTTCGCCTTCGAGCAAGGAATCCACTTTTCGCCTGACAATCTGAGGCGGGGTGGCTTTACAGATAAAATCGTTCACCCCCAATTCCAAGCACTTCTGCCATTCGGAATCCCTGATGTCATTGGGCGCGCTCAAGAGGACAACCGGCATCCGTAAGGAGGGTCTCGCGCTCCTTAACTCACGAAGAAATTCAACCCCCGTGTGCTGGTCGGGAAAGGAGTAGTCCAGTAGAATAATGTCGGCGCTATCCACCAAGGCCCAGGGGATGCCTGAAACCCCGGTCTGTAAATCGAAACTGTAATCCGGGTCTTTGCCAAAGGATTTAAAGACATCTGCTAATACTTTTGGCGCTTCATCATCGATCAAAAGAAGTCTGTACATACTTTTCCTCGCTCTTACGCTAATGAATTCATGCTGAATTTCTTAACTCCGGGGGGCAGCCGCCCTGTTTACAAGGCCGGCGCCACCCTCTTGGACATCGGCGTATAAGCAAACCTGGGATCTACCTTGATCACCGTCTTCATCCCGGGAAATTCCTCCCGTACCCTCTTGCTTACGAAGCGGACGATATCATAGCGTTCCTTTTCGCCCTCCTCTTTCTCCAGCACTATATCGAAAACAGCGCTGCATTTGCCAAGGCTGCAACCGATTATCCTCAGATCATGGAAGGAACGGACGCGTTGTTCTTTGGAAATAATTTCCGCTATCTTCCGCTCTATGGCATGATATTCGGGATGATCCATGTTTATGGGATCCACGTGAGCAATGACCGTCCCTCCGAACTTTTGACCGATGCGCTCCTCAACCGCCTCGGAAAGCGCATGGAGTTCAAATGCAGACGCCTTGTCGGACACCTCGATGTGCAGTGAGACAATGACGGTTTGTCCGTATTTATGATAGATGATGTCATGAACGCCCTGTACGCCCTCGAAAGCGCTCGCAATACCCTCTATCTCCATGATCGTCTCGGGTGACGGGGCTTCTCCGAGCAAAGGGCTGACCGCCTCTTTGGCTATGGAATAGGCGGAATAAAATATGATCAGGGAAACAAAAGCGCCCATGATTCCATCCACCCCTCGAAATCCAAAATGCGCCGCGACAAGCGCTACAACCACCAGCCCGGTGGCCAAGACATCGGTGCGATGATGAAGGGCGTCCGCCTTGAGCGCTTGTGAGTCAATCATATCCCCGAGTTGATAGGCAAAGCGCGCCATCAGTTCCTTGATGATAATGGTGGCTGCGATGATCAAAATCACCCCTGGCGAGGCGGCGGACGCCTGTGGTCCGGAGATGCTCTGAATCGATTCTTTCAGCAACTCAAAACCGGCGATAAAAAGCAACACCGCAACGATGAGGGTCGCTACGGCCTCCGTCCTCCCGTGACCAAACGGGTGTTCCTCGTCGGATGCCTTTCGGGCGATCTTGAAACCAATGATAACCACCACCGAAGTCACACTGTCGGCAAGCGTGTGCACGGCATCGGCAATCAAGGCCACGCTTTTAATGGAAAGGCCGATGCTTATCTTGACGGCAAACAGGAGGATGTTAATGACAATGCTTGTCCACCCTTCAAGTGCCCCGTATTTTGCCCTGACCTTTAAGTCATCGATCTGCTGATGGTCTTTAATCGATTTTAAGACTACCCAGCGCGTGAATTTTTTCATCGGATGCCTCTACATCCCTCGAAGGGTTAATACGGGTACATCTTTTCCATATCACCGGCTTTTTCTTCCACCTTCGTATCCCCCGCCACGTCGGTTTTCAGGGCGGGTTCTTCCGCCGCCATCGGCAAAACCGGGGCCATTTTTTCTACGGCGGCCGAAATGGCGCCAACTTCTTCCGACAGAAGGCGTATTCTTCCTTCAAGCTCCATGATTGCCGATCGATCCGCGGGGATTTCATTTACAGTCGTCTTCTCCATGTCGGATACCGGTTTTTCCTCCTGCGGCGCCGGTTTCCTTTCGAGCAACAGTGTTCGTATTTCTTTGATCTGTGCTTCAATCACTCCCACTTTTTCCACCAATTGCCGCACTCCTCCTGATACGCTCACCGGATCATCGCCGTTTTTTAGAGGTTCAACACGTTGTAGCCGGGAAGCCGGCGCCGCATATTTGATCCGGCTCGGAAGTTCCACTCCCCCTTCTCTTTCCGATATGGGCTGCCGCACTATTTCCTGGTTGGCGCCAAGGTGTAAGGGTCCGTTCGCAAAGTAGTCTTTGATCCCCGCCAGAGCCGTCGTAATATTCGGCTGGTTGGCCTCGTTGAGTCCGAACAATCCCAAAACGGCCGCAATGGACAGGTAAATTCCGACGCACAGGAAGCCGTAACCGCGGGTACCCCCGGACAAAATATTCTTTATCTGCAAGAATAGGTACATGACGACACCGATGGGGAGAAGAAACTCTATCATGATGTAAGAAGGGTTGAGAAAAAACGGCCATTCGTAAAAAAAAGGGAGGTCGCCGATGACCTGATACAGCGTCAGATTGTTCCTGAGCCCCATGATAAAGGGCAAACAGCAGAAGAGGGACAAGAGAAAGAATACCAGAACCACCAGCGGTCTTGCGCGCAGAAAAAAAAGGGAGGCATGGATCAGGAGCGCCGATGATAAAAAGTATATGTAAAGGAGCTTATAATAAGAAATCCCGAAGATGAGCAGATGTTGCGCCGGATGAGGCCACTTGATCAGGTATACCAGCAAGAGGGGAAAGGCAAACCCCACAAGCAAAAACACCATAAAGAAGACGAACTTCCGGCCTTCCTTTCGAGGACCTTTATGGCGTAGGGGCGCATCCCTTTCGGACGTGTCTCTTTCAAGCGCATCCTTTTCGGGGACATCCCTTTTGGAAACAGCTTTTTTCGGGACATCCTGTTGGACGCCTTCCAGGAAGTAGCTATCTTCGGAGATACGGTCTGATTCTTTGTCCTGATCCACAAGAATGCTCTTTCGTTCATGCCGGTTTTTATAATTGAATGGAGAGAGAAATTGCCGTTATCACCCATGACGCTAAGACAGAGGCAACAATGATAGACCGAGAATGCTGCTTTATCCATGGGCCGACCATCTTTTTTGTTTCCGCAATCCACCTGATCCCAAGGGCTATCAAGATGCTGCCCACAACGACAGCCGCCAACTCGTCCATGAAAATGAAGCCGAACATGGATCCTGTCAACCCGATGACGACTACGGCGCCGGAAATGACGTTAAAATTATTTTGCCAATCCGCGTTACGATTCGTCATTGCGCAATTCGTTTCGACTTTATCTTTGCCGGACCGTTTCAAATATTCATTCAGCCCTATATAAACGACCCATACGACCACGGCGACCACAAGAGTTATGGGTTCCGGCCGTCCCATCCTGCCGAGCAGAATCACCATGGCATTGTAAAAGTAGATGCAGAGACCCACCGTCAGGAGAAAAATGCCGGTGCAATAGGTTGCTTTCACCTCAATTTCGGTAATCCTTTTTTTGGTCTTCTCATCTGTTCCCGCTTTGTCGGCGATGGCGCACGACTCAGAATCCTTGCATGCGCGATAATTTATGAAAAAAGCAATGACGTCGGTCATGGAATGAAAAGCATCGGCAACCAGTGCGCTGCTGTTTGCCAATAGACCCGTCACACCTTTCACAAACACCAGCAGGAGATTGCATATCAGTGAAACAAAAATTGAATTATTTTTCTCTTGAGGTTGCATAATAGGATTCACCAGACACCTAAGCCATTGTATAATCAGCGTATAATCTCGATATGCCTCGACCTGCCCCTTACGCTGTTCGCCAGATTCTCCGCATTGTATCCGCAAACATTATGCAAGTCAAGAACCCCATGCGATGCCTCACGATGCCTGCATTTTTTCAATTTCCAAGGCAATGTCTTCCTCCTTGACGAGCTCCTTGCCTTTCATCCTGCAATATGCGGCAGCGGCGTCGAGAAGGGCGATGGCCTTTCCCGGCAGGTATTCATCCGGCAGGTGTTTCCGACTCAAATAGACAGCGGACATCAAGGCCCGATCTTCAATTTTCAGGGAATGGTGTTTTTCAAAACGAACGGAGATTCCTTTCAATATCCTGAATGTCTCATCGGCGGAGGGTTCTTTGATGATGACCTTCTTGAATCTCCGCCCCAAGGCGCGATCCAAAAACAGATGCTCGGCCCCCTCAAAAGTGGTGGCGCCGATGCAGGGGAAATCACCGCGGGCAAGGACCGGTTTCAAGGCATCCCCCGCGCCGATGGCGCCTTCGGCTGAACCTGCGTTCAGGAGGGTGTGTATTTCATCGATAAAAACAATAATCTTCTCTTTGTTTTGCAGCACTTCCTCCATCAGGCCCTCAAGCCGCTCTTCAAACTCCCCCCGGTATTTTGTTCCTGCCACAAGCCCGTTGAGGGAAACCAGATAGAGCATTCGCCCTTTCAGGTGGGCGGGAACATCCCCTTCAAACAGGGCTTTTGCAAAGCCTTCCACAACGGCGCTCTTGCCGACGCCCGGATGTCCCACCAGTAAAGGATTATTGGTCTCCATCTGGCTCAATATCTGAATGACCCGTTCAATTTGAGCTTCCGCACCGATGACCGGTTTGGATCGTTGGATAAAATTACTTTCCGTAAGCAACAAACCGAATTTCCCCAGATATCCTTTGGTGGTTTTTTTGGCGCCGGGCGGCAGATGAAAAAAAGGGATCATTTCCTCGGGCAATTGGTAGGAGGAAGGAACCAGAAAAAAGACTTTCTCTTTTCTTTCCGTAAGGCTCCGTCCCATCTCCTTGACCATGGAGCGAATTTCTCCTACATCCGGGTGGATGCTCTCTTCCTGGCCGATCAGATGGTGGAAATCCTCCAACACATAGTACACTTCGTTTTGTGCTTTGTTGATAATAAACTTAATGGCCTCTTTGGGATTGCTGAGCCCTGAATCGCACCGTTCATCGGACAATGGGTAGCGCTTTGAGTGATGATCGAGCATAAAGCCCCGCGCAAGGTTCCATAGGATGCAGGTCTTCCCTTCTGCGCTTATGGTGGACACAAGCTTCCTGAGATCGACGGGGTGGTTATCATAGTGAATAAGAAACAGCCTTTGAGACTCCTCTACAGCGCTTCCCGTGTCATATTGAACCGAGTTCAACTTTTTCTCCTGTGCTGCATCGGTTTACGGTTGTTTTCAGGTAAAAGGTGTTGTCACTTTGTTGGCGGCGTGTTTCGGCAGGGAAGATTGAAATTTGAAATTGGGAGGCGTTACCAGATTTCAATTTTCGAATTTGGAATTTCGTTATTAAATGTTCGGTAATTTGCAGGCGGTCCTTCCCTGTTTGAGCTTCATGGAAACTTCCATCCTGCTTTCAGCGTCATAAAACACATTCCGGGCTTCTCTGAGCAATTCGTCGTATTTTTTCAATCTGGGCAGGCTCCCCTCCCTTTGAACCGAAATTTCATCCAGGGCGTTTTCCATCTTGCCGATTCGTTTTACGAGGACGGCCCTTTCATTGATTAAATTTTCGTATTCCTCGGACAGGGTTTTCCTTAGCAATCGGGTACTTTCTTCATCTTCCCTGGAAATCTTAACACGTAACCGCATGTCGTTAAGACCGGCAAGCAATGAATCACTTTTCGATTTCAGGCTTTCAATCCTGTCCGGATATTCCCTGATTTGTTTTGCGGTTGATGCATGATTTTCCCTGATGGATGCAAGCGTTCTGTCCATCAGCGCAACTTCCGCGGATAATAGCTCAATGCGGCGCTTATAATTTTCATTTTCCGCCGTTAAAAGCCGTTTTTTTTCTTCCAGTTCGCTCTGATCCATGCGCCAATAGGGCTTCGGTTCAATGTTCTGTTTTCCTGTAAGAGCCTGTCCGGCGGCGTCCTTTTCCTTCATGTCGTCCATTTTTCGGTCATCTCCCCCTATGTGGCGCATAAACGCAGGGCTTTTTCCTCGAATATTCGGTCCATATAAGATGGATTATGGAACCATTTCCGGGCGCGCATCCTTAAGCTCCTGGAAAAGTCGAAATTTCTCCTTGGATGTTTCTTTGAGTTCGGATTCAAGAAATCGGATTTTTTCCACGAACGTTCGCCGTTCACCCTTCAATACGTCCAGTTCATTTCGGTAGGCGCTGTTGGTTCTAAGCGCCGTATTCAGTTTAGCCTCCACATAATCCATTTCAATGAGGATGTCCTTTTTGTCTTCCTTGAGGCTACCCACCTGTTTATGGTATTTTTCGATCTCCTGTTGAAGATTTTCGATTTTCGATCTCATGGTCTGGATATTGAACTGAACGTCATTCCTTTCTTGGATCAGCCCATCGATTTCCAGCATAAGTTCCCGTTTTGAAGGCATTTCCATCTCCATTCCGGCAATTTTCTCTTCCAGAAGGGATTTTTCAGAAGCCAGATCGACAACCAGCCCTTTGGACGCGTCGAGATCGTTTTCAAGTTTGGCGTTTAAATTCAAAACGCTCTCAAGTTGCTCCTCCATCCGCTTGATGACGTCAAGCATATCCGAGATCGTTTTTTCGAGATCAACTGCATAAGTCCCCTCTTTCAGGATCTCAAGCCCTCTGATTTCCGATATAATGGCCCGGCTGGTCTCTTTTACGGCACTTGACTCGGACGTCATGGAAGAGCGTTCCGTAGATTCCCCTTTTTCTTTTAAGGTTGCAGTTGTCATAGGTTCTCCTTATACAGGGAAAAGGGCTTTGTTTATTTATAGTAGAGTACTTTTGCTTTTCTTTCAACCACATCGATTCTGTTTTGAAGATCATTCAGTGCCCTGATGAAGGTGCCTTTGATCTTCTTATCCAGATTGTCGGCATCCCTGAATTTACTGGGAATTTCTTCCTCAAGCATGCTCATTTTCAACAGCAGTGTGCCGATCTCGCCTTTTAAGAACCCCACGCCCTTGATCATCCCTTCAAGAACCGACATGTTGGCGTCATATTTTGCTGAAACATCGGCATGGATCTTGTCCATTTTATTCTTTTCAGACTCATAAAAGTCTATTTCCTGCACAAGATCCCCTTCTTCACTGATAAATCCTAAAAGGCTTTTCTTCTGTTCCTCCGAGGTTTTCAAAAGAGTATCGGCCTCTCGCTTTTTTTTGACAAGCTCAAACTCAAGCGATCTAAACGTCGCGGCCAAGGTCTTATTCTCCTGCTCAAGGCCTTCAACTTCCCCGACAAGATTCATGTCTTCCGTGATTGGACCTGATTCATTCATGGCTTATCCACCTTGAAGACGACCATAGGTCGAGCGATTTCCGTAATATTTACGCGTGATTCTGGACGATAAGCTCCGCAAGCTCCGCTTTGGTCAGTTTTTCATCGCATTCAATGCCAAGATCATTGCAGATGGCAATAAGCTCCGGCTTGAGTTTTTTGATCAACTCTTCTCTGGTCATTGTTTGTGTTTCCCGCTCTTCCTGTTCAACCTCCCTGACCGTGTCGTCAGCGGGTTCAAGCGCTTCGGATTTTTCCACCATGTCGTCCGGGGGATTCTCAGATTCGGATGCAACCGCCTGCCCGGGTTCATCAACGCTCGATGCCATCTCCATGTCCGGATCACATTCCGCTTCTCCCAGACGGGTTTTCTGCCACCAATCGATCAGTTCATCCGTTGCCTTGTCCAAGGCTTCTCCGCTTGCCTGCAAATCAAAGAGGACTGCCTCTCCCGTGATCATCCCGATGGCATCCAATGCACTTTTTTTCGTTTCAAAGTCCTGGTTTTTCAACACCCTTATCAACGGAAGAACGGCCGACTTATCCCTGATCGTCGCAAGGGCCGACAATGCCGCTTTGATCACCCGTTCATCTTCATCCTTCAAACCCTGCACAAGGGCCGGAACGGCTTCTTTACTGCCTTTCCACCCCAGGAAGGTAGCCCCGGATTTCCTGACATCCGGGTGCTCATCCTGCAGCGCGTCGATCAAATCCTGCAAGGCTTCACCGTCATTTTCTTCCGCCAGTTTGTACAGGCCTCTGAGGCAGGCGACACGCACCCTGTAATGGGGGTCCTGCACCCGATCCTTAAACAGCTTGACGGCACTGGAATCCCCGATCTCGATCAGGGCGTTTACGATCTCCAGGGTAAGATTGGGATCCTCGAATTTGACAGCCTCCGCAAGCACCGGCACGGCGGCTTTGTTTTTCATCTTTCCGAGCTCCGCCGCGGCCAGTATCTTGATTTCCATCTCACTTTCGAGGAGATCCCCGGCAACCTTTTCAAATTTTGCCTTCTCGGAGGCAAACTCAAACACCTCGGACCGCAAACCGGTTTCGATGGCCGCCTCGATGGCCGCTTGCAACGAAAGATCCTGTTCCCCGGTTTCCAACACCGTTTCGGTTGCGTCGGCGAATGCGGGTTTCTGCCGGGGCTTCACGTTTTGTAAATCGCCATTATCTTTCCCGGCATCCAATTCCGCTATCCGATCCTTAAGCCTTTTAATCTCTTTCTCATATTCTTTCACGTCGGAAATCAGACTCTTTACAGCTTCCGTGTCCAGGGGCGCGCCATCTTCGGAATAGCTGACGCCCTCCTTTCCGATTTCCCGATAGAGGCTCTCTATTTTCTCTTCCTTTTCCTTGATCTTTTCCTTAATGGCCTTGCCCTGGCTTTTTTTCACGGCCTTGCCTGCCGGTCTGATGGTTTCAAGCCCTTCATTGACAATTTCCCGTGCTTTCTTTCCCAGATCGGGCGCCTTTTTCAACCTGCAACCGATCTTGTCCACGGCGCCGACACCCAGGTCATATAGATCCACCAAGGCGCCCCCCGCTTCGTTCAGCACCTTTGCCGTAAACCCCAATACGCCCTTTCTCTTCTCTTCCATAAGAACCTCCCCTCCAGCATAAGAAAATTAAACATTAAAGTTCGATATCACCCGGCTCCATTGCCGTATAAAACCCCGTGCCCCAATAACAGGATGTGTTGAAGCTCCAGAAGGGCACTGCCATAATCATCGAGGGACATGCCCATTTTGCGGTTGATGGCTTGTGTGTCTTCCTTTACCTTGTTGATGATCGGCAGGTAGCCGTTATTCGCTTCTAAATCCAGCTTGGATTTCGTGATTTGTCTCTTCAGCCGCTCCATCTCCTTTTCAACATCATCGAACGCAGAAATGTGTTTTTTTCTTTCCGTGAGATACTGGACCTTTTCATTCAGCGCCATATCTTTTTTTCTTTCAACGAAAAGCCTGTTTTCATGTTCCGTTACCTTCGGAGCCAACCGCGAGATCTCTTCTCGCAGGGCGGCGACTTCATTTTTAAAAGACTCTTCTTGTGCAGACAGGGCGGCGATTTCACGGCTTAAACGATCCTTGTCCACATCCGGACCTATTTCGGGCTCAAGCGCTTTTAGCCTGAGGCCCAGGTTTTTCTTCTCCAGGGCCAGAGATACCTCAAGGTTTTGATTTTCCTCTATCTCTTTCTTGTAAGTGGCAATATCATTTGCCATTTTTTTCATTATGGCGCCGACTTCGGATGTGTATTCTTCCACGCCCTGTTCCGTGCTTTTCAAACTCGGGAATTCTTCGATATCGATAAATTCAGGAATATGTCCGCCGAGCAGGTCCCTCGTTGCGGTAATGACCCCGATCTCTTCTTCCAGTTTTATCAACAGGGATCTATCGGCGCTGATTTCCTCCTGAATTTTCCGCGTTCGCGCCGATATTTCGCTTTCCCGTTCTTTCAGCGCTTCCATCTCTTTAGCGATGTTGCTTATCTCCATCAAGAGACGTTCAACCAATGCTTTCTTGTTTTCAACATCCGACCTCTTCTTCTCAAGATTGATCTGAATGTCCAGAAGCCGGTTGTATTCATCTTCCAGGGGTCGTTTTTCCTGTTCGAGGCTTGCAAGCTTATTTCTAAATCCAGTGATTTCAGGGGTAATCATGTTGATGGATGCACGGTTCTCATCGATCTTTTTTTGAGTTTCTTCAATTCCAAATCCCATGTATTTTATCTCTCGGCTGATTTTCAGCAGGTCCGCCTCAAGAATGGCCTTCTTCTTTTTTGCGGAAAGGAAGGCACTTAACTTGTTGATGTAAGCGATAACCTCTTTTTTCCCGGGGTCATTCATGACGCCCTCCACCGATTCTTTCATTTTGTATCTCTCCTTGGCGCCGCGCCATCATAAAGCCGCAATTAGCTTTTAGCAATTAGCCGTCAGCTTGAAAATCGCAAAGGCTTACATTTCTTCTACTTCAATTGGAGCTCTCGCTTTTTTTTGATGCTACCCCATTCTATCTCAAATAACCAGTATTGCACGGCTAACCGCTAATTGCATCTTGTAGGAAAGATTATGATCGGGAAGACAGTCCCATTTTCAAACCAAATTCACGCTCATGCCCACTACTGCCTGCAAACAGCTCTTTCAGGTCGGAAATCGCTTGCTCAATCAGGGAATCAGCCTCACCCAGTTGATCTTCACTCTGTTTGGCTTTTACGGCCAGGTCGTCAAAGACCCGGACTTCATTTGAAAGGGTTTCAACCAGAGCCTCTTTTTCCGTCCTTTCGGACAAAATCAGTTTCAGTTCCGCTTCTTTCCGGGAAAGGGCCTCTCCCATCCCGTTTGCTTTCTCGCTGCCGGTTCGCGTTTCCTCTTCCAGTTGTTTCACCCTGGTTTCCAATAACGCCTTTTGTTTTTCCAACAAAACAACTTCTTCCATGTAAGCGCATTTTCCCTCTAAGACCGCTATTTCATCTCTCAATGGGGAAAGAATTTTTGCTCTTTCTTCAAGGGTCCTCTTGACCTCTTCCCGTTCCATGGCCATCTTTCCAAAATCCATGGAAAAGGCATCCAATTCTTTTTCGTTCTGTTCTTTCTGAACCACCGCCGTTGACAGCATCCCGGATATTTCAGTGGTCAAAGCGGTCTTTTCGACCTTGGCCGCTTCAATGGCGGAAAATATCTCCCGCCGCTCTTCTTCCTTTTTCCGAAAGGCATCCATGGTTTGCTGTAATCGCGAGGTCGTGGCGGCAAGTTTTTCCACGAAATCGCTCTTTTTTGCGGACAAGGCTTCCGCTTCATCGTCCGTTCTTTTCAGTTCCTGATCTATGAATTCGAGGTCGCTGTCCATCTCGGAGATCTTTTTTTTCAATACGGCGATCTCATTTTCCGTATTTCTGATGCTTTTATCGCCGATGCGCGAGTCCTTCAGGGCGGCCTTCAATTCCAGGGAAGTTGCGTCCAATTCCGAATATTTTTCCTTCGCCCGCGCCGTTAATTCACAGAACTCCCTGCGAGCGGAAATAAAGTCTTTTTGCAGCGCAACGATCTTTTCAAGGATTACTTTTTCGTCCTTCATATCATGCCCCTGCCACGAATTTTTCCCAGTTTTCCTGGATTTTGGCGAGTTTTTCTTCTATGGCGGCCTTTTCCCGCCTGCCCTGTTCCACAAGGGCCATGGATTTTTCCACTTCCTCCTGCAATCCATTGACCTCACGGGTAAGTTGTTCAATACGTCCCGCATCCTCTTCACGGAGTTTGGCAATGCCCGCCTCCGCCCGGATCTTTTCGTTCAGGGCAGTCTCCGCTCCTTTTTCCGCCTCCGCTGCAGCTTTCAGGGCGGCTTCGGCTTTTTTTTCCGCCTCCGCTTTGGCCTTTAAGGCGGCTTCGGCTTTTTTTTTCGCCTCCCCTTCGGATTTCACGGCAGTGTCCGTCCTCTTTTTCGCCTCCGCTGCAGCCTTCAGAGCGGCTTCGGCTTTTTTTTCCGCCTCCGCTTTGGCCTTTAAGGCGGTCTCCGCCTTTTTCTCAGCCTCCATCTTTTCTTTCAGATAAACTTCATCTTTTTCCGCCACTGCCTGCATTTCCTGCCTGAGCAGCGCCTTTTCCTTTTCGGCTTGACGAATATGTTTCTGCAAAAATGCAAGGATGTTCGACTGTTCCTGCTTGATTGTTTTCAGGAGCATTTCATTGGCATCCGTTTTCTCCCGCAAAGTCGATGCGGCGCCGTCAAAAGCCTCTTGAATGCCATTCAGATATGCGGTTGCTTTTTCCCCTGAAACCGCGGGAACGACATATCCCGTAACGATGACGTCGAAGTTGCCGTCGGCCTTTTCGGAAACTTCGGCCAGATTGTCGGCAGACGTTACGTCGCACGGTTCGGAAAAGACGGTTTTGATGAACTCCGTGGTTTTTGAATCATGGTTTAAGACCAGTATATTCCGAGTTTCTCCCGACATTGGAGTAACCTCCCTTAATAAAATCACGCATCTGATTCGTTAACCGACGATCACCCCGTCCGTCGCCCCACACTTTTTCAAAAAATGCTATTACGATGCTTCCGCCGATTCAGGGGTTTCACATTTTTTCGGGTATAACCGCTCCTTCCGTTCACGTTTGAAGGCTTCAATTTTCTCTTCAATTTGGTCCAGCTTAGAAAGGAGTGTCGTCATGATCTCATCCTCCGATATGTTGAACGTCGGGTCATCCTTTCTGCCGGCAGCCATTCTTTCCCCCACCCTGACCACAATCTTTTCCTTCTCCTTTTTCAATCCATCGATATTGTAGGTCAGAACAACTCCACGTACGGAGCCCTTGGCGGTATGGCCCAGTTTTTCAACCTGATCGGCAAAGGCATCCCCGATGTGTCTCATTTTGTACCTGAAATCCTTCTCCATTCTCTTCTCCCTTCCAGATTTTGACCTCTTTCAGGCAGGTGCGGATAAATCCGCACCTGCGAATTATTTGCCTTTACTCGTTACTTCATCCCAATATTCATCCGGCATATCCTTGGCAAGTCTCAAGGCGCCGTTTGCTCCGCCGTAGAGCGGCTCTTCCACCACAATGACTCTGCCGTATCCCAGGATCTCCTTCATGTAGGCCTCGAGTTCCTTCCGCAACCCCACAATCTGGCTGCCCCCCCCCGCAAGAATAACATTTCTCTTAAGCCCCCTCTGAAATTCGGGATCAAAATCAGCAATAAGGGTTTTGATTCCGGCCACGATTTCAGGAACAATAGACTGGCACGCCTGCTTCAGCTCTTCGGTTACATCATGGTTTACCGGTTTTCCGTGAACCGGCAGCTCAATGGAAACCCGCTCTCCATGCTCGGATACGAAGGCGTTTTCCTCTTTGAACCGCTTAATCATGGATACGGTAAAGTTGGCTTCGCTGTATTTCTTCTGGATAAGTTCGAGAAAAACATGGTCGATGTAATCCCCGGCCTTCATGGTAGTGATCTGATCCTTTTCCGTCGGCATGGTTCCCGCCATTCGGCATAGATCAACCGTGCCGGCCCCGATATCGATGATCAGCGCCGAGGAAAAGAGATTGAGCCCGTAGGCCACAGCAAAGGGTTCGGAGACGATCATGGCGTCATGAAGTACGCCGCCCGCGATATCGAGCAAGGTTTTCTTGTTCTTCATGCTGGCCAGGGCCGGAGCGCCGATGACGCCCCGTATAATTAAATCTTCGGCCCTTTCCTGTTCTTCCTCCGTGGCCAGATCAACGAGATGCTTCAACAGCATTCGGGCCACGCTCTTCTCCCTTTCATTTTGCGCGGGATTCGCGTCAGGCGAGTCCGTGTACTTCAGCCTGCCCTTGTCAAAGGGTCTGTGCAATTCAACCGCCAAGCGGTTATGAAGGGCCTCATCCCCGAAAACCACTTTCCTTTTTCCGAACATCTTTTTGGAAACCGCATCCTTGGGAAATCCCACATAGCTCGACACAAACGTCCTGACGCCGTTATCACAGGCGATGACGCTTCTCGAAGTTCCAAGGTCAATCCCCACGTTCAACACTCTCTTCTGTTCCATAGCCACTATACCTGCCGTAAAAAGTTTTCCTTTTTTTCTTTCATTTGTTCAATTGGGCCTTCAATTCCTTGTTTTCTTCAACGATAAGGGCTAAAAGGCCTCTCCGTTCCTCATCCAGTTCCTTGTGTTTCTTTTGATATCCCTGTGTTTCCACTATTTTCACACCGTGTTTTTCCAGGTCGGCCAGCCTTTCTTCAATGATGGCGATTCGCTTTTCCATACGCTCGGTTGCCTCACCGGCCGGCGCTCCCTCCCGACGCACCTCTTTTCTGACTTGCTTTTTAATGGCGACAAAGGGAGTGGCCGCATTGCGGCCGATCTCTTTCCCCATCTTTGACGATTGTTTCTTTATGGCGCAGCCGGTCCGATACAAAAAGCTCCACACAAGAAGACCGGAGTAATCAACAACCGCCTTGGCGCCCCTTATTGCCGTACCCTTCAACGCATCGGAATCGTCCTGCTTTGTTTTCATTTCTCCCTCCAGCGGCCTTTTAGCGTCGCCTGCATGCCCTCTGTTTCCACCTGGATTTAAATCCCCAACCCCTTTTTTTTCCAACAAGGTCGTTCGATAACGGGAAAGTACATTCCTCATCGCACGGCCGCGCACCGGAAGGCTTCCATACATAAATGGATGAAACCTCCTCGTTCCCCATGGCCACATTGCCGCCTTCGCAGTCCAGCACATAACAGGGATATTTTTGAATGACGCTGACCTTTCCTCCGGGCCTGATTTGAAGAACGCCCATTTTTTGCACGCGCCCGTTTTCGTTGCCGTTGACATACGCAATGTGCGCACATACCCCGGTTTCCAAATCCGTCAACGGGATTACCGAACTCTCCGCCACCTTGGCATTCCGGCGGCAACACTCCCCCTCCGGTATGGGCTTTCCATGGGGGCATTCTTTCGGGTGACCGAGAAGAATGCAGACGCTATTAAGCAACCCCGTGTCCAGCATGTGTTCGAACTCGCAGGCGCCCGCCTCAAATTTCCCCCCCAGTACGTCACAGATCAACCTTTCGCCGAGCCTGTGTGCGCGGATGATGCGCCGGGCTGGTATTTCTCCCTTTTCGGTCAGCGAGATCCGGCCGTCTTCAGACACTTTCACCATGTCCTGGCTCTGGAGCTCATCCATTATTTTCGCATCGAAGCCATCGCCGATGGTGGATGTCAACGACGTCATGGAATCCTTCCCCTTTTCTCTCATCACCCACAGCGCTTCAAGATATTCATCCTGTTCTTTGTGTCGAGCCATTCAGCGTTCCTTATACTCCCCTATCCGTCGTTTCTTTTGCGGTTCCCGGGGGCTATAGCGCAAATGTCAGAATCAAGCCCCAATTCAAGGCGCCGGCGATCAAAAAGGCGCTGGTGTTAATGGCCAGCGTCATGCCCAAAGCGGTTTTTGTTCCAAGCTCTTTGATCATCGCCATGATGTTTGCAAAACATGGAACAAACATGGTGGTAATGGTCACGGCAACAATACATTGAATAAAATCAAGTTTTCCGTCATGGATGAGGTTCATTATCAAAGCGGCCGCGGCTTCGTGCCGCGCCATGCACAGGATCAAAGCATCCACCATCTCAAGCGGAAGGCCCAGCAGCCCCTTCATTAAGGGACTCAGAAACATTTTGAACGCGCCGAGGATTCCCAGTTTGTCAAGGGCGAACAAGGCCAGCGCCGCATAGATAAAAACCGGAACGGATTCCTTGAGAAACCAGTACAGCCGATAATAGGTTTTGACGAGCACGGCTTTGACGCTCGGCATTCGCATGGGGGGCAGTTCCTGGATGAAATCACTTCTTTCTTCCTTTTTGAGGGTCTTGTTCAAAATGACGCCCGCCGCGATTTCGACCACCGTCAACACGGAAAAAGCGATTGCAAAGGCAGCGGCGCCCAATCGCCCGAGAATGCTCATGTTGAGACCCATCTGGGCGGCACAGGGGATGCAGAAGCCGATCAGATAGATGGCGATGAACTTTTCTCTTTTCGAATGAATCGTTTTTGTCGTCAACGTCGCCATGGTTTTACATCCGAAGCCCAGAACCAGGGGCATGATGGCCGCGCCGGAGAGCCCGAGCTTTTCGAAAATTCTTTTGGTGAGGACGCACAAATTCGGTAGATACCCCGTATCCTCAAGTACATTGAACATGAGGAAAAAAACCGACAAGATGGGAAGAACGGTTATGAGTGCGTTTGCCAGGCCCAAGGAGAGTACGCCGTAATCTCCGATGAGGAAGTCCCGCCAGAACCCCGGCGGACAAATGCTCACCATATAGGCCTCCAAGGGAACCCAGAGAAAACCATCCATCCATCCCGCGATGTTGTTGGCCACATTGACCACCAGAAGATACATGGCGAAAATGATGGTCAGGAGAATCGGGACTCCCGAAAGGGGCGCGCGGCTCAAACGGGCAAAATTTTCCGCAAACTTTCTCCAGGAAACATTCTGCCGCCTCACCACCTTTTCCGTGACGGCATCCACCCATTCGCTCCGTTTTCGGCTGATGGCCATCCCGATATTACCCGGATAACGCTCACGGATTTCGGCTGCTTTTCTTTTTATCGGACCAAGCTCTTCCGTGTCGCTTCGGCCCTCCAGGAAATTTTCAACGAACGGATCATTCATCAGCAGAAGAGAGGCCGCCTTGCGCCGATAAGGAATAGTTGTTGGAATTCCGGCCTCAATTGTGGATATCCCTTCCTCCAGAGCATCCCCGTATTCTATGCCCGTTTTTCCAACGCGCGCCTTGCCGACGGCCTCCATCAACGCCTTCGTTCCACGCCCGTTCAAGGCCGCCGATTCCACAACCGGCACATGCAGGAGATCGGACAGGCCCTGTGAATCAATCCTGACTCCTTTTTTCAGGGTCTCGTCCAACGCATTGAGGGAAATCACCAACGGCGCGCCCAGCTCCAGCAAATCCGCCGACAGGGTAAAGGATTGCTTCAACTGGTTCGCGTCGATACATTGGATAATGACATCGGGGTTTTCGGAAAAAATCAGATCCCGAACGGAAAGTTCTTCCTCAGAATCGACATATAACCCATGAAGGCCGGGTGTGTCGATGACCTCATAGGTTTGACCATTGATCGGGCAGTCGGCTCTTTTCAACTCGATGGTGGTCAGGGGACAATTGGCCACCAGTCCGTACTTCCCGGTAAGATTATTAAAGAGCTGCGTTTTACCCGTATTGGGCAAACCAACAATAACGACCTTTTTTTTTTCAGGCGGTTGAATCTTTTTTTTACTCATACGAACTGCAACTTGAAATTTCGGAAAACAGAATCATACAAATGCATTAACCAATCTCCAATCCCCAATCTCCAATCCTACCCCGCCTCGGTCATTGCCATGATCAAGGCGCCTTTCGCGGTGGTAACGAGCGGGTCTTCGGCGAGACGAACCTCGGAAATCTCCACGGGAAGGCTCACGTCCTTCAGCATGGTTGCAAATTTTTCTCTGCATCCGTTGGGCATGGCCGTACCCCCGCTCAAAACAATGGGAATGGGGGTCGAAATCTTGGGAATCTGGTCGCTGAAGGAGAGGACCCGCTGAAGACTCTCAAGAAGTTCCCGAATGAGTTTGTCGTAAAAAATATGAAGGGCCGTGCTGACCCGATCCCTGGGGGCCGCCGATAGATCCAGGGTTTCTTCCTTTATTTCCTTGACCTTGGTAGCTGGCTCGCCAACGGCATTTTCCACCATTGCATCAATATAGTCTCCTGCCATTTGGATTGAATAGGTAATGACGGGGAACGAAAGATACGACAGGCAGACGTTGCACATCCCCCCGCCCATGCTGATTCCGATGCCGGTGAAATCATCCCGTGAAAGTTCAGAAAGGACGATTGCCATCCCTTCATTCACGGATATGGGGGTATACCCCAGATTTCCCACAACCCTTTTGAGCATGGATTCGTGATAAATCACGGCGCCGGGTTTGCCGATGGGGTCGCCCGGAACCCCGAAACACAATGTTTCCCCGAACTGCCTGGGTTTCCCGATGAGGGTCTTCAAAATCTCCTGAATGACCCTCATCCCTTCATTTTCGATGGGACTCAACACCCCCTGGCGCATGGGCCTTCGGGTGTTCATATTGAACATGTTGGCAAAATTCTGGGCGGAATAACCGATCACATAGAACAAATCTTCCAGCTCATAGTAATGGATCTCTTTCTGATTGAGGATCTGCCTGGAAAACCTGCCGACGGGTACCGTGAAAAAGGCATTCAGTTCCCGGGTGAGATGAATATCCCGCAGCTTATTCTGCGCGACGATGATATGGCTGGTTCCGATATCAAGCCCCACGGGCCCTTTCAGATTTTCAGCGGCCTCTCCAATGGGTTTCTCCCTCGTCACCACGCTTTTCTGCGAAGCTTCAACCGCTTTTTCAACGCGTTTTTCCGCTTTTCCGTCGAGGGCAGGGGGTAACGGCATGGTACCTCCGGCCTTTCCGACTGCTGATGCCGCCAGGCTTTCTTTGAAAATTCCCACATCCTTTTCTTCCGCCATCCTCACTTCCCTCCGATTCCCCATCCGCATGCCACCCATAAAATCCGACCAGGGGGCAAGGGAGTACCTACCCGGGGCGTTTGGATGCTGGATTATTGCGGAAAGACCCGCAATCCATCCAACACCCAACTCCCCTGACAACCGGCCCATAAGGTGCCCCAACAGCAAATACAACGCCGGTTTGCCCTCGACCTCGAATCACGACTCAAGAGCCGCCTTCGTCACCGCGTAACTGAGCAGACCCACGCCCGCAAAAAGCGCGCCCGTAAGAAGTACCCCCCCCACGGTCAGTAAGCCGCCAAAGAATGCCGCGCCGGCCGCGGTCTGGTACCCGGACGATCCCAAATAACTGGATAGCGACGCCTTGCTGCTGTATATCTGCGTGCTGCTTGAAATTGAGGAACTGCTGACCGTTCCCGATGTGGTAACGCCCACAGTGGTTGTGCCGCCTGTGAGCACTCCCCCTAAATCACTGGGATCATGCAGCAACAGTGGACCCGTGCCATCCGCCACGCCAATTGTTCCCGCCATAATACTCCCTCCTTAATCCATCTGTTACAGGTGCTATTTTGAAGCCAGGGTCTCTTCCAGTTCCTGAAGCTTTCGGTTTGTTTTCTTTACTTTTGAACCAATTACGAATACCGACACAATAACCGCCAGCAGTATGATGCTTCCGATGCTCATCAGCAGACTCCTTTCGTTTTATTAGAACTACTCTTTGATAAGTAACTCTTCCAATTCCTGCAGTTTCTGCGAATTCTTCTTCAATTTTACCCCAATTACGATTAAGGCTATAATCACCGCCAACAGCAATATGCTACCGAATGTCATAGGATTTCACCTCCTTTCAATTGCCTTTGATAGGGTCCTATTTGGACTTCTTTACACTGCTTATTCCCGCCAGGATGCTCAGCACGCCGAAAATAACAATCCCGACTGGAACAACCACCTTGACAAAGTCGAAAACGGCCCACCAGTTTGTTATGATCCCGAAAATTCCAAGACACAAAAGACAAAGACCCACAATGATATTCAACATAACTTTGTCACACCCCTTCACTAATATTTAATCTTCCTAAGAAGCGATTTCGCCTGGTTTACCGGTATCGCAAAGCCGACGCCGCAATAGACCCTGTTCGGCGCAAAAATGGCAACATTGATCCCGATAACTTCTCCCGCTACATTGATCAGTGGTCCCCCGCTGTTTCCGGAATTGACGGCCGCGTCGGTTTGAATTAGATCCACATAGTCCCGCCCATCGATATTGACGGTGCGTTTGGTATCGCTGATGATCCCGTGGCTCACGGACTGCTCCAGGCTGAAAGGACAACCGACGGCCAGCACCTCGTCGGCCGTCTCGATCAGGTCCGAGTTGCCCAATGTCACGACGGGCAGGGGGGATCCGGTATTAATTTTGATGACCGCGAGATCTTTTGAAGCATCAAGGGCCACAATTTCCGCGGCATAGGCCCCCTCTTGATGCCCGAAGAGGCTGACACGAATATCCGTCATGACCGATGCAACATGATGATTGGTCAGGATATAGCCCGCAGGATCAATAATCATCCCCGATCCCATCTTGTCTCCCGGAAGCGATGCCGGTGTAAAGGCGATGGTCCCACCGGGCGGTGGAGACGATGTTGCGGTGGCGGGGTGGCCTGTGATATATACCACTGCGGGCCGGACACGGGCCACCGCCACGCCGAGGTCTATCGCAGGGAAGGATGTGGAAACCTTTATCGCGACCGGTTCCGACACGCTCGCGGCGGATGCTGCGCCGGTTTTCGGGATCACCAGATAATAGCTCAGCAAACAGACCACTTGAACCAGCGTCAAAGCCGCCAGCAGGAACAGGAAAAAGATTTTAAGGCTCGATTTAGTCATCATTTCCTAAAGTGATTTGGAAGTGGACTCTCCCTTGGATTTGGCCTTGCTGGAACTTTGCACATGATCTTCTTCATCAACGGTTGACGTACTCAACGCAGCCGGCGTCAACCGACCGTTCTGGTACCATTCCACAGCCTGCGCGGCGGTGCCGGTGACGCCGGTAAAGACTCGAACGCGAAGCCGCGTCAGCTCTTCCAGGGCCTTGACGGCCAGATCGTTTGTAATGACCACCCTTGCGCCCTCGCTGACCACTAATTGGGCGGACTGAACGCCCACTCCCGTCCGGTCGTCCACATTCGGATTCTGTATGACTTTAAAGGTGCCGAGGCCCACCAGCAGGAAATAGGGCGCACGCCCGAAGAGGGGGGCGACCTGAGCATTCATGGTAGGGCCCGTTGTGGCGATGCAGATGAGCCCCTGGTCTTCCCCGGCAACCGGCAGGGCGGAAACCAAGGGTGAAGACGGACTGGAAGGCGGAATTAAAGTGGGTGTTCCAGCCACCACAACCCCGGCGGATGTCTGGCCCGTGGGGGGAATAGTCGTGGGTTGCCCACCGGTCATAATGCCGGCGGATGTCTGGCCCGTGGGCGGAATGGTCGTGGGTTGACCGCCCGTCGCGATACCGGCGGATGTCTGGCCCGTGGGCGGAATGGTCGTCGGTTGACCGCCTATCGTAACCCCCGTGGTGGTCATGGCTGTCGGATAAACGGAGATGGTGCTTAAGACGGCGCCCTCCCCCACCATCAGCGTACCACATTTGGGGCAGGGAATGGTATAACAGGCGGTTCCGCGCACGTGGGGAACCGTGGTTCCGCATTTAGGACAGATACAGTATCCATCGACGGTTCCCTGCAGCACCCCCGTTGATGATGAAATCGTCCCGGCGGATGTCTGGCCCGTGGGTGGAATCGTCGTGGGTTGACCACCCGTTGTGGTCCCGGCGGATGTCTGGCCCGTGGGAGGAATGGTGCTCGGTTGACCACCCGTCGTAACACCTGCCGACGTCTGACCTGTGGGGGGAATGGTGGTAGGCTGTCCGCCCGTCGTGATACCCGCGGAAGTTTGGCCTGTGGGCGGGATGGTCGTGGGTTGACCACCTGTTGTGATACCCGCGGACGTCTGACCCGTGGGCGGGATGGTCGTGGGTTGCCCCCCCACTGTAATCCCCGTGATGGGCAACACCTGCGAAATTCTGCCCCCGGAATCGAGACTCATCAATCGGTTCCCACACACCGAACACGTCAAGGATGAACAGGGAATGCCGGCGGGGTGTTCGTAAACAATGTTGCAGATGGGACAATAACAATATTGCGTCTGCTGATAGAGATTCAGTGTCGAAGCGCTCCCGGGTCCTGTTTGGGTACTCGTGCCGGCGACGGTCAACAAGCGCTGTTGCGTCTGGCTCTGGAGTTGGGTCTGCTGACTGGTTGAGGTTGAGGGCAGACTGGAACCCGGCAGCGTGCTGGAACCTGCAATAGTCCCCAACGAACTCTGATTGGGAAGCAGAATCTGAAGGTTGCTCGTATTCACAGATCCGGAATCCAGATTCATCAGGCGATTGCCGCATTGGGGACACAGAATTTCGGAACAGGGGACACTTGCGGGATGGGGCACAAGGATCTGGCAGAAGGCGCAGTAACAGTAATCCGAGCGCTGGGTGGAACCGGCCGTCTGCTGCAGGGCATTGGCCGGATCCAATGCCGGATCATACTGGCCTTTGGGTGGAATAGCGTATGGCAGGCCCTTGTATCCACTCTGTTCTTCATCATCCGTTGTGGTGAGGTCGTCTTCGCTCCCGAAGGGACTTCCTCCCGTAGGGATGACCGTGCGCGTGTACCCATACCCCGAAAGGGTCGGATCGGCCATCTGAACAAGGAGGCCTGAACGGTATTCTTTCAGGGCATCCGATACGCTTTCCAGTTTGGCGACGAAGGGAATGATATTCATGGATTTCAACGCGGTGAAGGCCTGCGAGCCGTAAGCCCCGCTCACGGTTGCGCCGACCCCCTGTGCCGCCATAAGCTGGGAGGCCGCGATGGCATAACCCCGGGTATCGTTCAAGGCGGTGTTCGGGATTGCCTGAAATCGATTTTGAGCCAGATCCGCGATAATAAAGTAGGGCGCCGTTCCGAAACGCAATGCCACCAGGGAATTGAGATCGTTTCCCGCGGCCGCCACGGCCACTCGGGAGGGGAGGGGCGCCGTGTCGCCCAGACTGCCGGCGATGGTGGCCACGGGGGGCGCCGCGGAAGCGGTCTGCAATTGCACATACAGGGTCTGACCGTTTCTGTAAATGCCCAGGACCACGGACGCTTGTTGCGCTATTGCCTTATAAAAAGACGCAAGGTCTTCCGTGGCCTTCCGGTTGACGGTTACAATCACATCTCCGGGCAGTATGCCCGCGCTTTTGGCCAGTCCCGCGGGCGCCACCGCCACAACGACAACACCTCTGACGGAAGCGGGAAGAGCCAGTTTTTGTACAAGGTCGGCGGTCAATGGCGACAGGGTGCATCCCCATTCCGAGGAGACAGCCGCCGTATCCGCCGTGGTTGTAGCCGTCTGGAGGGGCGGACCCAGAGCGGTCCGGATGGCATACCCGGGCTGTTGACCCAGTTCCACATAATAGTTTCGCACCTGGCCCGATCGATCGATAACCACACTCACCACTTCTCCGGGGTTCTTGTCCGCCAGCAGTTTTTGCATTTGAGCGGTATTTTCCACAATGGAACGATCAAAGCGCAAAATGATGTCGCCGGAACGGAGGCGGGCCCGGGCCGCCGGAGAAGAAGAGACCACCCGGGTAATGGTTACGCCCTGGCCGTATCTCAGGTCCAGGGCATTGGCCACCGATTTTTTCAAGTCCTGAATTTCAACCCCGAGGTATGCCCTTTGGGTCGTTACGGACACATCCTTTCCCAGCAACGTTGCCAATTTCACTCCGAGGTTGCCGGGCAAAAGATTGGGGTACATGAAAACAGTAATCAAGCCGAGAGCCACTATGGACAGGATAATCAAGTGGACCGTCCACCATTTCAGATTGCTTCTCAGTGAAAGCAGTCGCTTCTCCGTCGCGGCCATTTTTTGCACTTCCGCCTTCAAATCATCTATCATAATAAGAATCCTTTCAAGCTCTTATAGAATTACCCTTCAGTGTGGTCATCCGACGTTGGACTTATGGTTACCAGGCCCAGATTATCTATTTCTTTCATGAGCCGTTCCTCTACACGTTTAGCGACGACGCATCCTTCCCGCAGCGTCTTGTCGGGCGAAACCCTGCATCTCATGTCCACCGACCGGTGCTGACCGATGGCGCGCGTCTTTAACATAACGACCCCCAGCACATCGGGATCGGCCTCCGCCGTTTCGCGAATCTGATTTTCAAGATCCTCCTCCAGGGAGCGATCGAGAATGCCGTGCCACGCATCTTTCAGCATCTTGAGGCCGCTCTTTGAAATCAAAATGGCCACAAGAATAGCACCCACCCGATCCATAAACAAAAACCCCAACTGGGCCCCGACCACCCCCACCAGCGCCGCAAGCGAAGAGTAAACATCCGCCCGATTCTCCCATGCGTTGGCAATCATCGCGGGAGAGCGAAACTTTTCCCCACAGCACACGGATTGGCGAAACATCAGTTCGTTGCCTACAATGGAAATAATCAAGCCCAGAAGCGCTATGATGTCGGGCTGGGTTCTGACGCCGCGCAGGATGTCCATGGCGGCGCTGTAGAGGATGAAGATGGCAACCGTTATCAATGACAGGCCGATGAAAAGCGATGTGATGTATTCCACCTGTCCGTGTCCGAAGGGATGCTCTTCGTCCGGGGGCGTCTTGCTGACCCGCAGGCAGACCATGACCACTGTCGCCGTCATCACATCCACGGCGGAATGGATGGCATCCGCCAGAAGCGCCTTGGACCCCCCCGCAATACCGCAGAAGAGCTTTACGGCGAAAAGACCGACGTTTCCCCAAAAAGCGATTTTCCCGACATTCTCCGCACACCATTGACATTCAGGGTATACCTCGCTCCTTTTCTCAACGTTCGCCATCGACAGCACTCTTTGTGTTTTCTCTTTCGGCTTGAATGGCGGGCAGGGGCCATTCGGACTCCCGGGTTCCATTGAAATATTTGAAATCGGGAAAATTGAATAACTTGGCGTAAATATTGCCGGGAAACACCGACAGGGCCGTGGTGTACAGGTTCACCTTGTCATTATAGTCAATGCGTTGTTTCAGAACCTGTGCTTCCGCATCGGTAACCTGGGTCATCATCAGTTGGAATGTTCCGCTGGTGGTGAGGGCCGGGTATTGTTCGGCAATGGCCAGAATTTTATCGAGCATTTCTCCCACCGGCCGTCCCGCGACCGATTTCAGTTGTTCGGCAACGGCATCGGGGGTCTTCATGGAACGTTCCCTGGCATCAACGGTTTTGATGAACACGTAATCCTCATGATCCACGAACCTGATGACGCTCCTGACCAGAATGGGCACCAGATTGACCCGATATTGGATGGCGCTCTCAACCTGCGACCCCGCGGTAACCACATCATAGTGCATACTGGTCAACATATTGAAATAATAAATTACATGCCCCACAAGCGCCAAAGCCACCAGAATAATCAATCCAACAAGGATTCTTTTCAGCAACCTTAGTTTTTTCACATGGCCGGAAAGAAAGTCTCTCAGTTCGGCTGCGCTGGTGTGGTTGGAATTTGCCATACCTGAATCTTTTTACTCCACCTGTATCTAAACGGATGTCTCTTCGAGTTCCAAGGCATGCCTGAGACACTCGGATGCCTCTTTGTGTTTTCCCAATGCATCATAGGTAAGTGCCATATTCTTATAAACTTTCAGAAAGTCAGGGTTGATTTTCACTGCCTCTGAAAAATGGGAAATGGCCTTTTCATGTTTCTGAAGGCGATCGTAAGCCACTCCGAGACGAAAATGAAGCTCCGAGGAATCCGGCTCAATCCCAAGGGCCTTTTCGAGCAATTCGACGGACGTTTTGAAATCCCGGTCGGCGAGGTATTGAATGGCCATGCGATAATAGGCCTTGGCATAATCCGGTTTGAGCGCTATTGCCCGTGCATAAGCCTTGATTGCGCCCTCGCGGTCTTTGCTCTTTTCATGGGCGACGCCCAGAAGATAAAAACTCTCGGGATCATCGGGATCGATGGCCGTGACTTTCTCCATCCAGCGCAAGGACTTCCATATTTCCCCTTTACGATCGGCGGCTTCGTATTTCTTCCGATAAAGGTCCTTAAGATCCGATGGGCCGATCTTGAACATCCTTTTATAACCGTTCACTACGTCTCCGAGAGCCTGTCCCAATTTCATTGCCGGCCACTGGAGCGTAAAACTCAGAGGAACTTTTTCTTCCAGCACATCTTCCCCCATATCGGAGGCATGCTTCTTGGTCGTGGTCATTTTATATCCTCTCCGACTTCTTTACAGGCGCCCCCTTGACTTCAACTTCAGATCGTGGATTTTTGCCGAAGTTGCTTATTCCAGCAAGGAGCGCCACAATCCCGCCAAAAAGGACCGCCAACGGAACCAATATCCATAACAGATCCAGAAACTGATACCAGTTTAAAGCGATCCCCCACAAACCCAAGACAATACCCAAAAGTCCAACAATAATGTGTCCCATCAATCTCCTCCTGTTTTGTTGTTGCCCCTTTTACATGCGCCCCACGGGCGTTGGGGCAATAGCTAAGCAAAAATATTTGAAATCTGAAATCCGATCTTCCCTCAAAGCGGGCTGCAATGCACCGTCACATAGGCAATCCTTTCTATTTTTCGCGCAATATGGTTTCGAATCCGTTTTGAAATCCGATCCACCCTCCCCATGGTATAATCGCCGTTCATGCCCACATTTATATCAATCCACAGGTTTTGGCCGGCAGTACGGGTCCGAATCCATCGTATTTCACCAACGCCGTCGATCTCATTGACCAAATCAGCAAGGTCCGCATCCATTTTCCTGCCGTTGCTTCGGTCCATGATGCCGTCCAGTGAAGTCTTGACAATCCGAACGCTCAACAGGAGAACCAAAAGGGAAATACTCAGTCCCCCCATGCGCTCCGCCACGAACCAGCCGAATATTCCCGCAAGAAGAATGCCTTGAACCACTGCGGTTGAAGCGGCGATGTTCAAGGTGTGCAAATTCCTGATTCTTCGGAGCTCCTCTTTGTCGTTGGGAAGATCGACATGGTTTAAAAACCGCAGCAGCATCAAATTCCCCCCCACGGAAATCAGTGCTGCAGCCAGGGCGATCCCGGTAGGCTCAAAACTGATGGGCACAAAAAAGTTTTCCACGGACAGGGCAAAAATAATCGATGCACCGATGGACAGGAGAACCCCCACCGCCAGGGTGACCAGGTATTGCGCCTTTCCCTTGCCATAGGGATATTTACGGTTGATGTTCACGTCCCGACTCATTTGAATGCTCAAGATGATGGTTGTGAGTACCACCGCGTTGGCGGCGGAGTTCAAACCATCAATGATCAGAAGAGGGCTGTACCCGAAGCCTCCCACCGTCACCTTGAACAGGGCGAGACCCAGATTGCCCCAGAACACGGCCCAGCAAACCCGTTCAAAACGGTTTTCCATCGGTTTTACTGGCGCCGGGTCGGCGAACTCCAACCGAGAAAGGTCATCTATGGTCTGATCCCTGAGCATGTTATTCGTTACCTATTCGGCCTTTTTTCACCAAAGAAAAGCAAGGGGAATCCTCAAATTTCGCCGATAATCGATCTTTCCAGAGATTCGGAACGTCCGGGTTTACGCGACCTTTTCAACCATGACACCAGGATACGCGTGAGATAGCCCGCACCAAACGATAGTATGATAACAAGAAAACCCCATGTATTGCCTTCTACAAAAAACAGATCCACATGAGTAATGCCCCTATTGACAATTACGAACATGACCAAGATGACGACGCCCGACACAATGCCTATTAATCGGAATAATTTATTCATATCGCATATCCTTAAAATCGTTGCCGATGCCTGATATTTGGAACCTACCTTACGATACTGTCCAGCCACGCCCTGGCCGTGTTTACGGGCAGGGCGAAGCTCACTCCGCTGTAAACGCCCGTGGGCGCATAAATGGCCATGTTTACGCCGATGACTTCACCGCTCAAATTGATTAACGGCCCTCCGCTCGATCCTCGGTTGATGGCCACATCCGTCTGCATCATGCCCGTGTAGGTTCTGCCGTCAATGAGGAGATCTCTGGCCATATCGCTGATGATCCCATGGGTTACGCTTTGCTCGAGCCCGAAGGGACTCCCGATGGCCAATACCGAATCGGCCGTTTCCATCATTGAGGAATTTCCCAGCCTGGCAAACGGCAGGGTATACCCCGTACTGATTTGAAGCAGGGCCAGATTGACGGCCTCGTTTTTGGCCACCACGCGGGCGGGATACCGTTTGGCGGCATAACCGAAGGGGGTGACCATGATATTGGAAGCCCGCGCAACAACATGCCAGCAGGTGAGGATATAGCCATCCGGGTTAAGGATGAACCCCGATCCGATGCCGCCGAAAGTCGAAAGATCGGAGGAAGGATCATCGAACAGAAGGGTTCCCGGGGCCGCGGGGGCGACTGAAATGGTTTCACAGGAGATGTTCACCACCGCGGGTCTGACTTTCGACACCGCCACGCTGAATGTTTCATCGGAAGAAACGAGCTGGATGTTGGCGTCGGCGATGACGCCCGCAACATTTTTGCCGGTCCTGCCGGTTGCGCCTGAGGTTTCCGATCGCGAGAGATAATGGGAAACATCTCCAAATGTTTCAAGAAGGTAGGTCGGTACGTCAAGCATTTGTTTCCAGCCGATCCCCATGAGGCCGAAAAGAACAATAATCACGTTCAGCACCAGAAGAACCGACAGAAAACCTGTCAGATAATTTGCCAGAAAATCCTTAAACCGATCCAAATTCGTCTCCCTAACCCTTATTCCCGTATCCTGCAACGCCAGGCCGCGACACCAATCTACAACACCAGACCGGTCGAACTTCCCGTCCCGGTTTTAAGGGTGGACTGGGTAGCGGATGTGGTTTTATCCTGGGGATCGCCACTCTGTGTCTGGTCGTATCCCGGCACATAGAGAGGCCTGTTCATGCCGATGCCCTCCTGGGCCGTGACCATTCCCGCACTCTGCTGAACCGACGCTGTGGGTTTTCCCCGTGGGGGAATCACCGCGGGCATGCCCTGGAGTCCGTCTGAATCCGTTGTGCTTGCGTCCACATCGTCAGAGGTGGCGCCGCCCACGTTCAGGACGGGGGGTGAAACCGCAACGATGTTGACATAGTACAAGGCGCCCTGTCGGCAGATATTGAGCAAAATGTTTTCTTTCGCTTCTTCAATGGCGTCAAAAAAATCCGCCAGGTTGTTTGTAACGTGTCCATTGACCTGCCGAATCAGATCGCCTTTGAGGATGCCGGCCCGGTCCGCCGCGCTGCCCGGCGCCACCATGACCACCATGACGCCCGCGGGATTATTGATGTTATATGTTTTTATCAGCGACGGGGTCAATTCGGAAACCACGAGGCCCCATCTCAGATTGACGGGAATGTCGCCGTCGATTTGGGTGGCCGAGTATGCGGAGTTCTGATCGGAAACGGATCCCAGTTTGACATAAATCACCTCTCGTTCCCGTTCCCTGAAAAGGGTGATGCGAACCCGGTCTCCCGGTTCTTCGTCCGCAAGGACCAGACGGAGTTCCGCGCTGTTTACCACATCCCGACTGTCGATTTCATAAATGACGTCTCCCTGCAGGATGCCCGCCTTCTCGGCCGGGGAGCCCGAGATAACCCGGCTGACAAGTATCCCGCCTGAAATATCGAGCCCCAGTTGTCGGGCCATGGCTGCGGTAACGTCCAGAGGTTCAATGCCCAGCCAGGCGGATTTTGTTGTTTCCCCGGCGACGGCGGCGACGGGCTGGCCCGCCG
>BS_KBA_SWE02_21mDRAFT_10000058_pt1 | contig 34446 bp, 33 predicted proteins | sample BalSeasSWE02_21m_FD_9196 | JGI IMG/M metagenome (IMG submission 9196)
CTGTTTTCCTGATCTCTTTGAGAAACCGGTTTCGACCGGCCGTAACCCGGCATTTCCAGGTCTCTGTTTAACTGGTCCAGGGTTTCCTCACCTAATGCACTGGTTAGTCCATACCAGTAGATTTTCCACTGTTTCAACGGCTGATCCAAATAAAGTCGAACGTACCATGCGATAACCTTTTCGATTTCTTCAAGAAGATCCACATTCGCTTTTTCAAGCTTTATTTCCGGTGAAATAAATTGAAGAAGATCCAATTCAGCCAACCTTTTTAAGGCATTCAAAGGATCTTTCTCCATCAGAATCAGTTTGAGCTCTTGAAGGATACGCTTTGATGCCGGGCTCCTGATCCAGTCCATTCTGGCCGCATTGCTCAGGAGCGCGAGGGTTAATTTGCCTATGTTAAAGCCGAATCTCTGCTCAAATCTCACCGCGCGGAGCATTCGGGTCGGATCTTCCACAAAACTCAAATTGTGGAGAACCCTGAGCATCCTGTCCTTGATATCCTTTTGCGCCCCAAAGTAATCGATGAGGTTTCCAAAGTGTCCGTCGTTGAGTCTCACAGCAAGGGTATTGATGGTGAAGTCCCGGCGGTATAAATCAAGTTTCAGGGAACTTGTCTCTACAATGGGAGACGCCCCCGGCGCTTCATAGTATTCAATTCTCGCCGTTGCCACATCCACCTTGAACCCGTCCGGAAAGATCATTACCGCAGTGCCGAATTTCTTATGGGTCCTGACCCTCACGGGATAACATTTCGCAAATTCCGCCGCAAACTTTATTCCGTCCCCTTCAATCACAATATCCACATCAAGGTTTTCCCTCTTCAGGAAAATATCACGAACCAGGCCTCCCACAATGTAGCAATTGAATCCTAAAAAATCCGCAACATGCCCAATATCTACAAGGAGTTTGCTGATTTTATCCGGAAGATATTCCTCTATCATCCTGCTCATGTTTTTGTTTCGAATGAAATGGTAATTCGTTTGAGAATCATAGAGAAAATCGGGTATGGACGGCGTCCCCACCAGGATATTCAACAGATCCGTCCTGGTGATCACCCCGAGGACATGATCGTTTTCAACCACGGGAAGGATTCGCTGTTTGCTTCCTATGATGAGTTCCTGTACGTCTCGCAGCGGAAAATTGGGGTCAACAATGGAGAATTCGATGTTCATATAGTCCTGCACTTTAAGATCCCCAAGTCGGAAATAGACCACTTTTTCGACGATCTGCCTTGTAATATATCCTTTCAGTCGGCTGTCATCCACTACGAGAAGGACATTGATATTATAGCGTGTCATGAGCTCGGAGGCGTGTTTGACCGTGTCTTCTGAAGAGATCTGAATAACAGGAGAAGACATCATGTCCCCGGCTTTTCTGGAAAAATAGACCCGGCTTTTCAATAAGGTCACCAGAGATTCTTCCACCTGGATGAGCGTCTGGTTTTTTATGGTGGCGGACGCAGCCTGCGGATGCCCTCCCCCACCAAATGCCATGGCGATTTCCGCAGCGTTCACCTCTTCCAGACGACTTCTCGCCACGAGGTAAATGCGGTTCTCCATCTGCGCCATGGCAAAAACAACATTGAGGTTTTCCATCTCCATCAACTTGTGCACAAGAACTGCGAAATCCCCCACGTAATCATCGCTTATGACTTTCGTAAGGATAATTTCGATGCCGTTAATGATATGTGCCGTAGCTGATTTTGTCAGATCATTCAACAGCCACAACTGCTGCGTGGTTAATTCACGGGTAAGCATGTCGGAAATGATATTGTGGTCCGCACCTTGAGATGCCAGCCACCCTCCTGCCTCATAGTCTTCGTGGGTTGTGGAAGAAAAGGTGAAAGAGCCGGTATCCTCGTGGATGCCGAGACACATGATGGTGGCCTCATCCGGTGAGATGGGAATGCCTTTTTCCCTGAGTATCCGCGTAAGCAAAGCGGTTGCGGAACCGGTCTTTCTGATGACCTCCAGATCTCCATGGATATCATCATCAGAGGCGGGATGATGATCGTAGATATGGACTTCAACTCCCTTTTTTTCAGCTACCTCCGCAAACGGACCGATCCGGCTTTTCTGCCGGGTATCCACCAGGATAAGCCTCTCGATGTGGTCGAGGGAAATCTGTTTCAGTTTGGCAAAATTGAAAAGATAAGAGGTGGAGTGAATGAAGAAATTCCTGAGATTTTTTTCATGGGACCCCGGGAAAACAAGGGCCGCTTCCGGATACAACTTGCTTGCTGCAAGCATGGAGGAAAGGGCGTCAAAATCGGCGTTGATATGGGTTGTTATCACTTCCCTGTATATTTTGTGCTGCAAACGCTTTTTTCCGGAAGTTCTGTTCTTGGCAGTTTTCATGTTGCTTTCAAGATCATGTCCTGGTTGTTTGGAGGCATCTCCCCTCAGAGGGTTCTGGCTAAGGGCTTTGGGATGCACAAGAGAGGCCGGGTTTCCAGAAAGAATACTTTTCCCCAAAAAAAAAGCCGGGCATCCAATCGAGCCGGCCTGTGAAGGGGTTTTTCGGTAACTCCGCGCACCAACAGGTTCGCTGAAAAGTCGGGGATGCCCTCCCCTTTCCTCACCTGAATTTCTTCTCTTTTGTCACACTTTTCGGGTTGAGCCTGTTGTTCCGAGCCTGATCGGGATATTTCGGATTTCAGGCGTATGCGAAATTCGGTCGTGGCCGGTCTAAAAACACTCAGCTGCCCGGGGAAACACATTCATCGGCAAAGGCAGAACAGTGCCCTTTTCAGGATGAAATGAAAAACGATCGGTTCTTCGTCAAATAGGTAACACCAACCGATTAAAGCCCCTTGAGCTTTTCATCACTTTCCTGGGTCTGTTTGCATTTTATGCATAGAGTGGTCACCGGTCTTGCCTTTAGCCTCTTCATACCGATATCATCTCCACATTCTTCGCAAACCCCGAAAGAACCTCGATCCAGCCTATCCAGCGCTTCCTTAATTTTTGAAATCAGTCTTCTTTCACGGTCCCGGATCCGAAGTGTGAAATTTCTCTCTGATTCAAGGGTTGCCCTGTCCGTAGGATCAGGGAATGTCTCGCCATAATCGGTCATCCCGGTGACCGTTNTGTTTGCATCATCCAACAGCCGGTCCAATGCTTCGTTCAGAAAATCTTTAAAATAGTCATATTGTTCTTTGGTTAACATCTTGCGCTCCTTGTTTAAATCAGGAACCAGCAGATTCGAGATAATACACTCGAACACCCAAAATTTCAAAATCGTTCCGGTGAGGCATTATCCGTTATTTTTTCCAAAAACCCTTTCCCTTTTTTCTGGATGCCGTGGGCAGATTTTCCGTATCGGCAAATTCCCGCAAGATTTCCGTCTGGCGTTGGCTCAATTTCTCGGGGATTTTAACGATAATTTCCACATACAGATCGCCACGCCTTCTCATTCCTCGTAAACCAGGCATTCCCATACCATGCACTCTTATCACCTGTCCGGGCTGTGTTCCCCTGGGGATTTCGAACTCGTATTCTTTTTCATCACCGAGTACAGGAATGGGCAACTTGGCGCCCAGGGCCGCCTGGACAAACGACACCGGAATTCGACAGGCAAGGTTCTCTCCGTCTCGCCTGTAAAAGTTATGTTCCTTCACGTGGATAACTACGAAAAGATCGCCTGAAGGACCTCCCTGCTCCCCGGCTTCTCCTTCACCCCTGATTCGCATCTGAGAACCGTTCTCAACTCCAGGCGGAATTTTCACGCTGATTGTCTTTTCGATTCTCGTTTTACCGCCACCTCTGCAATCCGGACAGGGATCCGTGATGATTTCACCCTGCCCGTGACAGGAGGGGCACGGTTGGCTGATTTGAAAAAAACCCTGGGAACGGATAACCTGCCCTCTGCCCTGGCAAGTGGAACAGGTTTGTGGAACCGTCCCCGGCTTTGCACCTGATCCTTCACATGTTCCACACGGATCCAGCCTTTGAAAGGTTATCTCCTCTTCTACCCCCTCAAAAGCCTTCTCCAGTGTGAGTTCCACGTCGTATCGGAGGCTGTTTCCCTGCCGCGCCCGCGATCTACCTGCTCCCCCGCCAAATCCAAAAACCCCTTCAAAAATATCGCTGAAATTCGAAAAAATATCATCGAAACCGCTGAAACCCTTAAAACCGCTGCCGGCCAAACCTTCATGGCCATACCGGTCATAGATTTTCCGCTTTTCACCATCCTTGAGGACCTCATAAGCTTCGGCGGCTTCTTTGAATTTTTCTTCAGCTTCCTTATCCCCTTGGTTCCTGTCCGGATGATGTTTAAGAGCCTGCTTTCGGTAAGCTCTCTTGATCTCTTCCTCTTGACAGTCCCGGGAAACGCTTAATATTTCATAGTAATCTCTCTTGATCATGGTAACTCTTCTTTGGTTTCCTTTTCAGTATCCTCTACTGCCTGTATTTCCTCGGATTCTGTGTCCACATCAGCCAGGGATTCTTCAATCATCAATTCCGGCGCCTCTTCAGGCATGGGAAGAGCATCAGATTCCTTCCATTGCCGCACTTCTCCCGCGGCGATTTCCCTGAGTGCCACGACGATATCCTTGTTTTTACAAACCACCAGCGGTTCGGCGCCATTTCTGAGTTGACGAACCCGCTTGGCTGCAAGGTGAATTAATCCAAACCGGTTATCCACTTTTTCAAGACAGTCTTCAACGGTGATACGAGCCATACTTTTCTCCCTGCAAATAGGAGTTAAGACTTCAAAAAAAACCGTAAGAACCACCAAGCAGGAACAGGTTCCCGATCCACAAGGCGGTTGCTTTTAAAGCACTTACGGTTTACAACCAAAACACGATGAGGCAATCCATAATAAAATAAACTTTGTAATATAAGTTGTTCTATGATAAAAGTAAAGGATAAAGTGCCTGAAAATCCTGATTTTGTTCTCCGTCAGCTGAAAAGGAACGAAACGTTTCCAATTAGGGGCTCATCCGCCGGTCAACGAACAAATTATACATCTGAGAGCGAAACCACTTATGCTATCCAAAATCTTCAGCAGCGCCGTCACAGGAATAGACGCTTATGTGGTAGAAGTTGAAGTGGATATTTCCCAGGGACTGCCCTCGTTCTCCACTGTCGGTCTTCCCGAAGGGGCCGTAAAGGAAAGCAAGGAACGGGTCAAGGCGGCTATCAAGAACTCTGGATATCATTTTCCTGCAGACCGGATTACCGTCAACCTGGCCCCGGCGGATGTAAAAAAAGAAGGTTCCGCCTTTGATCTTCCCATGGCCCTCGGAATACTTGCCGCCACCGGGCTGGTTCAAAGGGACTCTTATTCCTCCTACCTGTTCCTCGGGGAACTGGCCCTCGACGGCATGATAAGACCGGTGAAGGGAGTTTTGCCTGTGGCCATAACAGCCAGGGACCTTGGATTCAAGGGCATCTTTCTCCCCAAGGAGAACGCCCCTGAGGCAGCGGTCGTGGAAGGAATAGATGTTTTTCCTGTCGGCTCACTTCCACAGATCATCGGAGCGCTCAGAGGCATCCAGAAACTTATCCCTTTAAAGTCAGAAAGCAACCCTTTTTTTCATGGCCGCAGCTTTGATCTGGATTTTAAAGACGTTCGGGGCCAGGAAAACGCCAAAAGGGCCATTGAAATATCGGCAGCCGGCGAGCACAATTTGATCATGGTCGGTCCTCCCGGTTCGGGAAAGACCATGCTGGCAAAAAGGCTTCCTACCATTCTCCCTCCCCTGACTTTCCAGGAGGCCCTGGACACGTCCAAGGTTTACAGCGTTTTAGGGCTTATGCCGTCTGGTTCCGGCCTGATCACGGAGAGACCTTTTCGGGCGCCTCACCATACCATATCCGATGCGGGTCTGATCGGGGGCGGGCAAAACCCGAAACCCGGCCAGGTGAGCATGGCGCACAACGGAGTGCTTTTCCTCGATGAATTGCCCGAATTCCGCCGAAATGTACTGGAGGTTCTCAGGCAACCCATAGAGGATGGCCAGGTAATCATATCGCGAGCCAATTTCACAGTGGTCTATCCAGCCCAATTCATGTTAGTGGCGGCCATGAACCCCTGTCCCTGCGGATTTTTGACGGATCCCAAAAGGGATTGCTCCTGCTCCCACATCCAGATCCGGAAATATCGGGCCAAGATTTCCGGCCCCCTCATGGACCGGATCGACATTCACTTGGAAGTCCCTTCCGTGCCATACAAAGACCTTTCCTGCGACGAAGAGGGGATATCTTCAGCCCAAATCATGGAACGGGTAATGAACGCCCGGAAGATCCAGGAAAAACGCTTTTCCCGAACGAAAATCCTCACCAATGCCCGCATGAACAGCCGTCACATCCGGGAGTACTGCCCCATTGATGCCCAATCAAGCAACCTCCTGGAAAGGGCCATGGAAAAATTCGGTCTGAGCGCCAGGGCCCATGCCAGAATCCTGAAAATATCCAGGACAATCGCCGATCTCGAAGGGAGCGAGAATATCCGGTCTCCCCATGTGGCTGAGGCTATTCAATACCGGACATTGGACCGTAAGATGGTGAGGTAAAAAGGACAGGCATTCATGATTGATGAATTCGTAACAATCAGAAAGAAAGATTTCCTGGAGTTCTCGGAAACGGAATCACATCTCTGATATTGGAAAGACCGGTTACGAACTGGATAAGACGCTCAAACCCCAGGCCAAAGCCTGCGTGGGGAACCGTTCCAAATTTCCTGAGATCCAGGTACCACCAGTAATCATCGATATTGAGCCCGGCATCGACAATCCTTTTGTAAAGGATGTCGTAATCGTCCTCGCGCTGGCTTCCCCCGATGATCTCCCCAATTTTGGGGGCCAGAACGTCCATGGCCCTCACTGTTTTTCCGTCCTCGTTCATCTTCATATAAAACGGTTTAATTTCTTTCGGATAGTCGGTAAGAACCACCGGTTTCCCAAAAACCTTTTCACACAGATAACGTTCATGTTCAGACTGAAGATCAGAGCCCCACTCCACGGGATATTCAAACTTCTGGTTGGCCTTTCCAAGAAGCCTGATAGCTTCCGTGTAGGAAATCCACTCAAATTCCAAAGAAATCAGGTCCTCAACCGTCCTGACCACGGTTTTGTCTACAAAACGGTTGAAGAACTCCATATCTTCCCTGCAATCCCGCAAAACCGAGGCAAAAATATCCTTCAGGAATGCTATCGCAAGATCCACATTCCCCTCCAGATCGCAAAAGGCCATCTCGGGCTCTACCATCCAGAATTCGGCCAGATGCCGGGATGTGTTTGAGTTTTCCGCCCGGAAAGTGGGGCCAAATGTATACACGTCCCCCATGGCAAGGGCATAAATTTCGGCTTCCAGCTGACCGCTCACGGTCAGGTTCGCCGGCCCCCCAAAAAAATCCTTTGTAAAGTCTATCTTTCCATTTTCCTGCGGGACCTTGTCCAGATTAAACGTGGTCACCCTGAACATCTCACCGGCCCCTTCGCAGTCGCTCCCTGTAATAATAGGGGTATGCAGATAGATAAAACCTCTTTTCTGGAAGAAGTCATGAATGGCCCTGGCCATGGCATTTCGTACCCTTGCCACGGCCCCGAAGGTATTCGTCCTTGGCCTGAGATGGGCGATGGTTCGTAAAAATTCAAAGGAATGCCGTTTCTTCTGCAGCGGGTACACATCCGGATCGGCCCAACCCAGTACGGTCAGTGCATTTGCCTTTACCTCTACTTTCTGTCCCTTTCCCGGGGATTCCGTAAGGATTCCTGAAACACGGATGGAACAACCCGTCTGCAATTTCACGATCTCGTCCTGATAGTTGGGGAGGGTCTGGTCCGCAATAACCTGAATACCCGTCAGACAGCTTCCATCATTGAGCTCAATAAAGGAAAAACCGCCTTTGGAATCCCTCCTGGTGCGAACCCATCCCATTACCACGATGTCGTCGCCAATCTTTTCCCCGACCAAAAGATCCGCAATCCTTGTCCTTTTCATCTTATTTATCCCTTTTTCTTTTCAAAATCGCCCATAAAGTCCACCAGGGCGCCCACCGCGTCAATTCCCGTGGCATTATAGATAGAGGCCCTGCACCCGCCCACAGACCGATGTCCCTTCAGCCCGCCAAAGCCGGCATCAAGGGCTTCGGCCACAAACTGCTTTTCAAGGTCTTCATTAGGCAGTCTGAAGGTCACGTTCATGAGAGATCGGCTTTCTTTTTCAGCCGTTCCCCTGTAAAACTCCGACTTTTCCATAAAACCATAGATCATTTCACCCTTTTCTCGGTTGATCTTCTCCATCTCCCCAAGCCCGCCGATGGTTTCTTCGAGCCACTTGAGGACCAGGTTTATCGTATAGATGACAAAGCAGGGGGGTGTATTATACATGGAGTTCTTTTCTGAAAAGGTCGTATATTTGAGCATGGTGGGCAGATTTTTCGGCGTCCGTTCAAGCATATCCTTTCTGATAATCACCATGGTTGCGCCGGAAGGTCCGATATTTTTCTGGGCGCCGGCGTAGATCAGGCCGAACGGGGCAGGGTCAAAGGATCTGCTCATGATATCGGAAGACATATCGGCGACCAGAGGGACTCCGCCGGCTGCAGGGAATTGGGCCCACTGGGTGCCTTTAATCGTATTATTGGAGGTGATATGAAGGTACGCTGCATCCGGATCAACCTGGAAATCCTTCGGGATGAAGGAAAACCCCTTTTCCTCGGAAGAGGCGATAACGCGAACGTCTTTGCGCTGAATCTGCGCCTCTTTGATCGCTTTTGTGGACCATGTCCCCGTATTGATGTAATCAACGGGCTTTCCTTCCAGGCTGAGATTCATGGGGATCATGCAGAACTGAAGGCTTGCCCCCCCCTGCAGGAACAGCACCTCAAAATCATCGCCCAGACCCAGCACCCTCCGGGTTCTCTCAACCGCCTCATTGATGACGCCGTCAAACCATTTTGATCGATGACTCACCTCAAGAATAGACATTCCGGATCCTTTGAAATCCAGAAGCTCCGACTGCATTTCCTGTAATACCGGCAAAGGCAACGCCGCCGGGCCCGCATTAAAGTTGTAAATTCGCTTTTCCATGTGGGAATCTCCTTTAGTTTTCCAGTTTTTTTAACATATCTTTTACTATTTCAAGGCCTTCGCTGTCCTTCTCAAAGGGCGGACGGCCATTAAGATCCGCTTCAATAATCTCATTTCTATAGGGCATGAATCCGATAAAGTCAAAATCAGACATTTCCTTGAGAAGAAATTCCCTGTCCTTGTCGGCTCGAATTTTATTGCCCACAAAACTGAGTTTCGTCATTCCAAGATCGCCTGCAAGCTTTCGGATCTGATGGGCGGTCTCGATACTTCTCCTGCCGGGCTCCACAACAACCACCAGCCTGTCCATGCTGATGGCAGTTCCCCGGCCTAAATGTTCCAGACCGGCTTCCATATCCATCACCACGGCCTCATCTCTCGCAAGAACAATATGCGACAGGAGCCTTTTCAAAAGGATACTCTCCGGACAGATACATCCACCACCTCCGGTCTTAACGCCGCCCATCACCATGACTTTTACGCCATCCACTTCTTTGGAAAGCTTTTCGGGAAGGTCGCTCACTTTGGGATTGAGCTTGAAAAACGAACCCATACTTCCCACTTTGGATTCCATTCTCTCCTCAATCAATTCCTTCATCTTTGAGATGGGAACAATTTCACCGGCACGTTCCACTCCCAGCGCCTGGGCCAGATTCGCATCAGGGTCCGCGTCGATGGCCAACACTTTTTTGCCTGAATCCGCCAGAGCCCTGATCAAAAAAGCGGCAAATGTGGTTTTCCCGACTCCTCCTTTACCACTCACTGCAATTTTCATACTGTTTCTCCTTTTTTCCAGCCGATTTTTGAAATCTTGTTAAGATATCGAATATCCGTTCTGGTTTCAATAATAAAATAATATAACGTTGATGAATTCGCAAAAGCTGGATGTTTCCCGTTTCAAGGGTTGAAAAGAAGAAACGGGAAAAGGGACAGGCAAACGCCCCTTCTTTTACACTTGACGACACAAGGGAATTGCAGGTATCGTCACACTCTGAAAAAGCACGTTCTTTTCATCGGGGGAATGTAGATAGGCATAACGGGCAAAGATACGCTTCATTGCCCTTCAAATATCTGTTGGGCTCCTGACCGAAAGCCCGGGCCTGTTCAATACGTGGGTGTAGATCATAACGGTAGATGCATCGCATGCCCCAATAGCTACTGCACCGTGCGGATGTCGTAGCCTGTTTCAAGCAGGTGGGTGGTCCCGCCCGTCGCGGGATAAACTCCGGAGTGGCGCAAGGTATGGCAACTTACTTTCTTGCTGACACCGACCCACACAAAGGCCTGCGCCCATTTGACATAAAAGGGCGAACGGTCAGGCCGTATCCGGTTCTCCTCCACGCAGGCCTTAAAGGCGTCCCGAAATCTTTGAACGGCCGTCGCTTTGCTTGAAACTTTTTAAGCCATAAAGCCCTGCAACTTCAAATATTTAGATCTATTTTACTGCCATGCTAATAGACGGAATAGATATACCACACAAAACGCAGCTATGATAACATATGAAAATGCTTTGATTTTTATTTTCATGGGGGTGACATTCTTGAGCTATCCTACTTATATAATAGAACAAATCATTTTGTCAATCGTTCTGTAATATATTTTTTCTGTCCAATATATGTTATGCGTGTCCTCGAAAATTGGAGAAACGAATCATGTCAAATACGGTAAATTTGCTTTCAAGAATCACGGTAAATCCCCGAATAATGGTCGGCAAACCGACCATTCGGGGTATGAGAATAACTGTGGAACAGATTCTCCGAGCATTGTCGGGGGGTGTGTCGGAACAGGAACTGCTTGAAGAATATCCGGAGCTTGAAAGAGAGGATTTTCAGGCGGTGTTCGCTTATGTGACCGGACTGGTCGAAGAGGAGCGCGTGTTCGCCGTGGGAGTGCATGCATGAATGCATCCGAACTGAAATTCCTCATTGATGTCGGTGTGGGCAAAGGAATCGAAAAATATTTGCGGGAGGAAGGTTATGATACTAAAACCGTGAGAGACATCGATTCCCGCATGGAGGACGAGAAAATCATCCACACTGCCGTTACGGAAAACCGCATGGTCGTTACCATGGACAAAGACTTCGGAGAACTGGTATATCACTGTTCAATGAAACATTGCGGCGTTTTGCTGCTGAGACTGGAAGACGCAACTGGAACGGAAAAGTTGCAGGTTGTGAAACATATTATGGAAAATTATTCCTCTCAGATAAAAGACTGTTTTTGTGTGTATCAGAATGACAGGTTTCGAATTAGAAGAATAAGATAACGGCTTTGGGTTCGTAGCGTATTAAGAGCATTGGCGGCATAACCCAACGCTGCACCAGACGCCTGATAATCTGCGGTTCTCACGGGGGCCGGAGGAGGCGCTGGTGAGCTTAACGTTGGATTTAAAAAAAATAGAAAAGGTAATGGTATGAATCAAGTAATATCCACAGAAGAAAAGCCGATCAAATTGTGGCTTGATGATATAGAAGAGGGAGCACTCGAACAGGCTATAAACTTAGCAAATTTACCATTTATTTTCAAGCATATCGCCATTATGCCGGATGCCCATCAAGGGTACGGAATGCCTATAGGCGGTGTTATGGCAACACTTGGCGTTATTGTGCCAAATGCGGTGGGAGTTGATATCGGGTGTGGTATGTGTGCGATTAGGACCTCATTAAAAATTCTTGCCCATCCTGCCATTAAAGAAATTATGGGTGGGTCCGCAGAATGTAAAGGAGGCATCAGAAGCAAAATTCCTGTCGGGTTTAACCACCATTCAAAAAAGCAGGACGAAAAATGGATGCCGGAACCGACAGACTATACCCCTATTGTAAAAACTCAATACAATAGTGCTTTGAAACAAGTGGGAACACTTGGAGGAGGAAATCATTTTATCGAAATTCAAAAAGGGAGTGACGGTTATATTTGGGTTATGGTCCATTCCGGCAGCAGAAATATAGGGTATCAAGTCGCAAAACATTACAATGATCTCGCTGTAAAGCTTAACGAGAAATGGTTTTCATTGGTGCCTAAAAAGTGGGAGCTTGCTTTTTTCCCTCTTGATTCAGAAGAAGGGCAAACCTATAGTGCAGAAATGCAATATTGTGTTGATTTTGCATTATCAAGCCGAAGCCTAATGATCGAGCGTATAAAGGAATCCATCCTTGACATTCTGCCGGAAGTCACGTTCGGCGAAATGCTGAATATCGCGCACAACTACGCCGCAATGGAAAATCACTTCAATAAAAACGTGATGATTCATAGGAAAGGCGCCACCAAAGCCTATATTGACCAATTAGGCATTATTCCGGGCTCACAAGGTTCCGCAAGTTATATCGTTCGGGGACTTGGCAACCCGGAGAGCTTTAAGTCATGCTCTCATGGTGCAGGGCGGAAAATGAGCAGGTCGCGAGCACAACGGGAACTTAATCTTGATGTTGAAAAGAAAAGGCTTGATGACTTGGGCATTGTCCATGCGATTCGTAATAAAAAAGATTTAGATGAAGCGGCAGGAGCATATAAAGATATTTCCGCTGTCATGGCTAATCAAGAAGATTTAGTTAGTGTTGAGGTAGAATTAAATCCTTTAGCCGTAATAAAGGGATAAAAAAAATCCAACAATGCGCTGCACTGGCGATAAAGTCCACCGGCAAGTGAGCTTCAGCGTTAGTCGCGAACATTCCGTCTCATGGCATGGTAACGATACTAATGACGTCGATGTGGGCAGCGGGGTGTATTTCTATCAACTCAAGATCGGCAATCACGTCGCCACAAATAATCTGGTTTTAATCCGATAAGGGAAAGTCACACAACCAAAAGGATGCTATGATCCGAATTGTCATTGACACCAATATATTTCTTGCAGCGGTCTTGCAGCCTGGAAAGACGTGTCGTCGTCTATTAAGACTCGTCTTGGAAGGACGATTTCGGGCTTTGATGGGCGAAGCTTTGTTTCATGAGTATGAGGACATTCTTGCCCGAAAAGCGCTTTTTATCAATTGTCCAATTTCGGCTAAGGAGCGAGAGGAGTTATTCAACGCTTTTTTGACATGTTGTGAATGGGTCAACATTTACTACCGTTGGCGTCCAAATTTACGAGATGAAGCCGATAACCATTTGATCGAATTGGCTGTTGCCGGTCAAGCGAAAGTTATCATCACTCGAAACATCCGGGATTTGACAAGTGGTGAATTGGTTTTTGATGATTTCCGAATTGTCACCCCGGAAAAATTTTTAAAGGAGTATGAAAAATGAGAACAATAACCTTACGGTTGCCCGATGATCTCCATCAGGGAATAAAGCTTTTGGCGACGGAACGGAAAGTGAGCATCAGCAAATTGTATGAGGAACTTTCAGCAGTTTTATTGCACGGTTATGATGCTGAGATGCGATTTCGTACGCGTGTGGCCGACGGCTCCCCCAAAAAAGGGTTAGCGATTCTGGATAAACTGGACAAGCATTACGTGGAAAATCGAAAGTAAGGCAATGCTAACAATAAAATGCACTTAATGCGGGGCACACTGTAGGGGCCAAGTGAGTCAAGCCAATCACGTTTTGTAGCATCGTCAAGTTTTATGTCCCGAATGCCCCCGGCAAATGATCTTGGTGTTGGGGATAGTTGCTATGTCCCGGAAAGATAAACAGGACTTCCTTTTTCTTAAAGGCCACCCATCATTGTCCTGGAAAGCTCCGACAAAAGAGAAATGGCGGCTCTTGCCATATCCTTGGACATGGTTCCCATGCCGCAGGCCGGGGTAAGGAGGGATCGACGGATGATGGTATCGCGGGGCACTCCGATCTTCTCCAGGGTATTGACACCTTTTTCAAGCAGGAGGGACAGTTCTTTCACGGTTACCGTGTCTTTGAAGTCTGACGTGGGTACAATTCCCCACGCGATGTTTCCTCCACCTTTGAAGAACTGTTCAATTTCCTTTTTGTAAAGGAGAAAATGGTCCATGAATTCAAAAGCGTCAAAATTTACAATGTCAGGACCTGCCTCCAGAATCATAGACCAGTCGGTATTTCCGCAACAATGTATACCGATAATGGCGTCAGAGTTCTCCCTCACATAATCGATGATGGTTTTCAGCATCTGAATAACTTCGTGTCGCTGAATGGCTGAGAAAGCGGACCCAAAACCGGACAGGGACGGTTCATCCAGAAAGAGTACCGGCCTTTTTCCCGAACTCTTCAACAGATTCACCTGCCACAGGGCCTTAACAGCCAGACCTTTTGTCAGGGCTTCTGAAAGTTCCGGGTCATGAATGACCTGCTTCCCATCATTCCCTGCAATGGCCGATGCAAAAGTAACAGGCCCTACAATCTGTCCCTTGATATACCTGGCATCCGGAGCTAAACCTTTTTTCATGTCTTCAAGGAGGGTGTAAAGTCCGGGAGCATACTGCCGGCTGATGGCAAAATATTCGAGATCCTGCGCTAAGAAATGCTCATAGAATTCTACGAGGGCGCCTTCCCGCTCTGCCCCTTCCCATATATCGAGGGACCTTTTCTTTTCGTTGACATGCAGCAGGGGAAGTCTTTCACTGAACTGAACGTTCATATCTTCCAGAAAACTGCGTTTTACAAACTGGGGCCAGAAAGGGATATGGGGCAGGGATTCGATGATTTCGCGGCAGGAACCCTCAATACTCTCAAAAGGGACGCTTCCTATGCCCGTTGCGATGAACCCGAAATTTTCAGCGCGACCGTGCATGTTCTATCTCCCTGATTCTTGGCAGCCATCTTTCCAGAATTTCGATCATTTTTTCCTTACGTTGAACGGCTTTATTTTCTTGAAGGGTATGGTTTTCCTCGGATTCGACCAGCGACTTCAATTTCCTCAAACGAGCAAGTGACTTTTCATCCCGGGGATTCTTAACAATCACCTTCTCATACACGCTGACTGCGGCCTCTAATTGTCGCTGATCAAAATAGATTTCGGCAATGGTAGGAGTAGCCAGATCATCAAAAAAGGCACCGGCTCTGTTTCCCACAGGGGCCATGCGGATGAAAGACAGAATTTTTTCCAGCAAGGTCAACGCGTCCGGATCATCGGGATAATAGGCCAGATATCTCCGGATATGTAAGACAGCTTCTTCATGCCTGGCCTGCCTCTCGTAGATTACTGCGAGCTTCTTATGAACTGGAACCAAGCTTTCAACAATCGCCACTGACTCTGAAAGCTCCTTCTCCGCCAGGCCCAGAAAGCCGACCTTCTCATAGGCTTCAGCCAGGACGGTTTTCATGCGAATGTCATCATGGCAAATTTTTGAAAACCTGCCGCAGGCTCTAATCACTTCGTTCCATCGACCTTCTTTTTTGAGTTTTTCAAGGACAATAAACAGAGTCTCCCGAGAAGGTTCATTTTGCAAGATCTTTTCAAGAATATCTCTCGAACCATCCATTTTTCACTCTCCTCTCCCTTTCTTCCCGCTGCTTTCTTTGGATACGCCATCCGTACCAAAGCGATATATCACTTCATTTTCCTTGACCAAATTCAGCTGCTCGCGGGCCAGAGACTCCACATAATCCATATCTGTTCGCAACCGATGAATCTCCTCAAGAAGCACCTTGTTTTCCTCCGAAAGAATCCGAATTCGCTCCAAAGAGACCTCCCGCTCAACTTTTGTTTGATAGAGATGAACAAACCCGCTCTCACCATACCATAACCATGCCATAATGGATACGGAAGATGCCAGTACAATGAACCCTAAAAGAAGGATTCTTTTTGTTTTTGCCTGCAACACAGCAGCTCCCAAAAGAAGGTCTTCTAAGTGACGAGAACAGAATAAGAAAAAAAGGGCACGACTTCAACCACAAAATCCTAATATCTCCTCTCCACCCAGTTTTCTAACAGCAGAGTTGATCTTCATAGGTTCTGTTTTATTTAAAATAAAAATGGATTGGTTATTACTTGGTCAAATCGATCCAATTGATCGATAGGACGCTCGAACGGTCATAATCTTAATCGTAATCATAATCATACTCTTTTACAGCCTATTCCAGAGCTGCTCGATTATGATTACGAGTAAGATTATGAGTAAGAAATAAATCTAACGGCCGACGTTAGAAGCAAGCCCCCAAAGAAAAAAAGCCCTGCACCAGGTGCAGGGCTTTCAGGAGTGCTACCATTTTCTACATTCCCTATTGCGCTCTACCGTACATTTCCTTGACTTTGACCCTGTCAATGGCGCCATCTTCAAGAACGGGCAAATCCGCTACAAACTCCACATACTGGGGTTTCTTGTACCTTGCAATTTTTCCACCGACAAAATCAATCAGTTCCACGTCACTGAGACGGGCCCCTTCTTTTAACAGGCAAACCGCTTTGATGCCCTCTTTCCACTTGGGATCCGGCACCCCGAAAACCACCGTTTTCTCCACGGACGGATGAAGAAGGATCGCCTTTTCAACCTCGGCGGGATACACATTCTCTCCACCGGGCTTGATTAACTCTTTTTCCGCCTTTCGCCCCGCGTACCACAGAAAACCGTCTTCATCAAACCGTCCCTGGTCCCCCGTATGATGCCACCCTTCTCTGAAGGTGTAGGCATTGTCATCAGGAAGATTCCAGTACCCCTTGAAAACCATGGGGCCTTTCACGATGATTTCCCCCACCTGGCCTATGGGAACGGGGTGTTCGTAGTCATCCACAAGCCTGACTTCAGCCATCGGCAATGTTTTTCCTGCAGCACCGGGCCTGTCATTGTAGGCCCCGAAAGTCGCCAGACAAGATGTTTCAGTCTGGCCATAAAGGACATAAAAAGTTCCGCCGGTGACTTTCTGATATCTTTCAATGGTCTCCGGTGTCTCGAGACCTGCAGCAGCCCTCAGGGAGCTGATGTCGATCCCCGTTTTTTCCTGTTCGTCAAGGATAGACGACAGAATGGGAGGAAATTCAATGAGGATGGAAACCCCTTTTTCCCGGATGGTCTCGACAGCCGTTTTGGCATCAAACCTGCTCATGTTCACATTCAGGGCCCCCGCATGAAATGTGGCCGTGACCATGAAAAGGCCTCCCACATGAAAGAGCGGCAGAATATTGAGCTGCGCATCCTCAGGCTTGAGATTACAGAGATAATTCAGATGCATGTTGGCACACAAAATATTCCCGTGGCTCAACAGGGCCCCACGGGGCCTCCCGGATACGGCCGCGGTATGAATAATGACAAACCCGTCACCCGTGGCCACGTCAGGGGCTTCAAAGCCGTTCCCCTGGTCCAGCAACGATTCGAAGTCCGAGAATGCTCCCCCTTCTTTCCCCAGGTTGAAATATTTTCTGACAGAGGGAAGATTCTCCTTCAGCCCCATCACAGTTCCCTGAAATTCCTGATCGGCAAATACCGCGACCGGTTGGCAATCGTTCAGGTTATAACCCACCTCATCGGGAGAAAGTCTCCAGTTGATGGGGAGCATGATGGACCCGAGGGCGGCGGCGGCGCCGTAAAGGAGGAAATACTCCAGGCCGTTCTTTCCCACAACCCCTATGCGGTCACCCTGGTTGATCCCGGCCTTCTGAAGCCCACAGGCCAGACAATCCACTTTTTTCTTGTATTGGGAAAAGGTCAGTGCCCGGCCATCATCGACCTCCAGCCACGCCTCCCTGTCCGGAAAGCTGACGGCGTTACGGTTAATCAGATCGTAGAAGGTAAAATCGTACAGTCCCATAATCATACCTCACAAAAAAAGCCCTTTGCCTACACGAGAAGGAAGCTGTAAGGCAAAGGGCGAATGATGATTATCGTTTACTTTACCAGCCCCTCAAAAACCACCACCCGTTCAATATCACCGGCGATGAAATTAAACGCCCCTTCCTTTACTTTAACGGGAACAGTCAGATCGGGAACCCCTTTCCACCATCTTTCAAGGGTATCCCAACTGGTCCAGCCTTTTTCCTTCAGCGTGAATCCACCCGTTACCAGCAGGCTCAGAAGCGCCGATCGAACCGTGATCAGCGTGGTGGTCCTCACGTGACTGGTCTTCCCCGCCGGAATCCAGTAGGAATCCTGGTTGTTGAATGTGACCACGTCAAAATCTTCATCAAAGCTCACAGTGAACTGGATCCCTTCCAGAAGGATCGGATAGGGATTGGGGTTATGGACGTTGAAAAGAAAACTCATGGGCATAAAAGCCCCGCGGTCATCCGGATCCCCCTTTACCGTTTTCGTTCCTTTTGAATAATACCAGTATCCGTCATACTGCGGGACTTCCATGGATTCCAGCGTAATCACCGGATTCTTTAGATTCTCGGTTGTGGGCTTTACGGAAGTAGTTACACAAGCCATCAGGCCCAGACTCAGGCCAAACATAAGGACTGTCAAAAAAGCCAGCTTTTTCTTCATAATAGACCCCCTATCAGATTGGTGTTTCAGGTCCCTGTATCCATTTTCCTTCCGGGCATTCTCATTGCTTCATAGAGAAGCCCGCCGAAACAAAAGGGGAAAACGGCATCAGGACAACCATCTTTTTCTTCTCTTGTAATGCTTTACATCGCGAAAACTCTTCTTCTCGCCCTTTCCGCCCATACCAAGATAGAAATCTTTTATATCCTCGTTCTGAATCAGTTTTTCCGAAGGATCATCCATTACAATCCTTCCCGTCTCCATCACGTAGGCATAAGGCGCCACAGTCAGGGCAAGCTTGACGTTCTGTTCCACGAGAAGGATCGATATCTTCTCCTCGGAATTCAGCTTCGTCAGAATATTAAAGATCTCATGAATGAGCATGGGCGCAAGACCCATGGAAGGCTCATCCAGCAACACCAGCTTCGGTTCGGTCATCAAGGCCCGTCCCACCACGACCATCTGCTGTTCACCACCGCTTACAAACCCCGCCGTTTCTCCACGTTTCTGAATGAGCCGGGGAAAATAGTGGTATACCATTTGAAGACCATCTTTTACGGTGCCTGTCTTTCTGAGATGAGCCCCCACCTTGAGGTTTTCTTCAACGGTCAGGTGCTCAAAAATCCTACGGCCCTCAATGACCTGGATGATCCCTTTTCTGGCAATATTTGCAGCCTTTTCGTGGTGAATCCGCTCGCCCTCAAATTCGATGGATCCGTCGGTCACTTCCCCGTCTTCCACTTTCAACAGCCCGGAAATGGCCTTGAGAGTCGTGCTCTTCCCGGCGCCGTTGGCGCCAAGAAGAGCCACGATCCCTCCCGGAGGCACGTTAATGGAAACCCCCTTGAGGACCAGAATAACCTCGTGATACTTGACCTCGATATTTTTGATGCTGAGTATAGCCTCGGATGTCTCCAAGAGATGCCCTCCCAAAGGTCTTTTTTTGGTTCTGTTACCAGCCCAGCCAGTCTTTTTCCCACTGCTGGGGCCAGCGTGCCTTTATATCTACGCGCTCCACTTCCTGAAATACACCGCCTTTCCACTCTTGAATCAAACAGCCTGTGGCCGGACGATGATCGAACTCGGTATAACTCACGGGAGAAGCCCCCAGACCAAGTTCAAAATTGCGCATGGTCTCGAATCCCTTTTTCATAATCCCCTTACTGGTGAGATCCCCCGCCTTATCGGCGCGTTTCATGGCCTCCCAGAGCACCAGGGCGTCTCCCCATGCCTGGACGGTCCGGTTAAGCCTTTTCACCTGGGGGATACCCGGGTTGTATTGTGCGGCTGAAGCTACAACAAGATCCATGTTCGGGTAGTTCTGGCCAAAAAACGCATGGGGCGTACATCCCATTACCCCTTCCGCCGCTTCGCCGGCCAGCCGGGGCAGGTTTTCGTCAAATCCCCAGTTATTCACGATCCAGTCGGCGCCAAGCCCCAGGGCAAAGGCATCCCGGATAGTCGCGGAGGTAGACATGGTCGTGTTTCCATGCCATACCACATCGGGTTTGAATTCCTTAAGCGCCATGATCTGGCTCTTGGTATCCAGAGCAAAAAGTGAAACGTCCTGATCGGGGCCGATCTCGAACCCCAGGAGTTCGGCATGGTTTTTGATCGCCTTGATGGGAGCGCTGCAGTAGGGCGACGCAAACATATAGGCACACGCCATTCTCGGTTTTCTCTTGTTGTAGTCGGCCTTCTGGGGCCATTTTTTATCAAACCAGGCCGTTAATGCCGACCTTGCGTTGGTTGAGTAGTCCGATGAAAAGAAAAGGTTGTAGGGTGTTTTTGCAGGGTTGGTCAAATGAGCTGAATAGGAGGCCGAAACATAGGGGATCTCATCCTTATTTACCGTGGGAGAAAGCGCCTCGGTATCGCCGGTGCCCCACCCCATGATGGCGATAACTCCAAGTCTTTTGAGAAGTTTATATTTGGTAATGGCTTCGGGGATACGATACCCGTAGTCGAACCAGGTGTATTTTATTTGTTTTCCGTTTACTCCGCCGACGGAATTGATGTATTTGAAGGCTTCTGCCATACCGATGGCATAATCCTTGCCCACATCCGAGGTAGCTCCGGTACAATCCATCAGACCGCCGACTTTAATGTCTTTGGCTGTGGCGATCCCAGAGAACCCCATAAGAAACAAAACCGCCAGAAACGCAACCAAAAGCCGTAGTACTATGCTCTTTTTCATCTGTTTCCCCCTTTTGCTGTTTGGTAAAGAACAACGAGTTGACTTATCAACATGAAGCCGAACAGGATCTAAAAGATGGTCACCTCCTTTCCGAAAGGATTGCAGATTAATATGAAAATGGCCACAGATTAAAGTAGTTTTTGGCCTGCCACCAGCGATAGGCAAGGCCGTTGGGTTCATAGATGAGAAATCCACAGATGGCCAGGCCGAAGGCCATGTCTTTGATGTAGGTAAATCCCATCAGGAGTTCAGGATAATAGTCCCCCATGGGAATCACCACCATCTGGAGAAGTTCCATGATGACCACCATGAAGATGGATCCAAAAATGGCCCCATGGATGGAGCCTACCCCCCCGATCAGGATAACCCCTACCAACCAGAGCGACCAGCCCCAGGTGAAATGTTCCGGACTAAGGGCGGCCGTATTGCATACCCAGAAGGCCCCGGCCATCCCTGCCATGAATCCGGCCACAAAAAAGGCGAGTAATTTATACCAGACAATATTAATTCCCAGGGCTTCCGCGGCGATATCGTTGTCCCGGATGGCCACCCATGCCCTTCCCGGTTTCGATCGAAGCAGATTGGCCAAAACGATCACCATGAGCGTCAGCATCACCGCCATGACATAATAAATCCGAACTTCGCTTTCGATAACCCATGGCCCTATCTTGATGGTTCCCGGCGGCAGGGAAAATGCCTGACCCCTTCCGCCAATCTGGGAAACGTACTGGGTCAGGATAAAATCCACCGTAATAAACTGGGCAGCCATGGTGGTAAGAATCAGATAAAAACCTTTTACCTTTGCGGATGGCAATCCGAAAAGCACGCTCCAGAGTCCGGCGACAATGCCCGCGGCAAGGATGCTTATGGGATAGGCCAGCCCCGCGTCCACGAGGACCTGAGGCCAGGGAAACTGGAGCACCAGCATCGTGCTGGTGTAGGCCCCGACCGCAATAAATGCGGAATGGCCTAATGTAATCAAACCGGTATATCCGATGAGGAGTTGCACTCCCAGAGCACCCATGGCGGTGTATCCCACCATGGTCGCGACACTGATCCAGTATCCCGGCAGCATTAACGGGATAACCATAAATGTGATGAGCAGCAGCAGAATCATCTTGGATTTAAGAAATGTCGTCTGCCACCAGCCCTGATCTTCTCCATAGTTCTGGTGATAATCACCGCACGGCAACCAAACACTGGACATAGGATACCTCTTTCAAGTGAGCTAAAGTTGATGAAGCCGCAAAAAGGCGCAAAATTCGCAAAATTTCAGAAACGCATTCATAAAAATAAACAGGAACCATTCATAAAAATCTATTTGACTGAATTTTTACGAGAGTATCAAAGTTTAGCACGAAACCTTTTTTCTACTCGGCCTACTCCTTACTGCTTACTATTTCTACACTCGTTCAATCCGCTCCCAGCCCCAAAGGCCGTACGGTTTGAAAAGGAGAAAAACCGCCATAAATACAAAAGGAACGATTTCCTTGACCCCTCCTGGGAAATATTGATCCAGATAGGTCCCGGAAAAATTCTGGAGAAGCCCGATAGCAATCCCCCCCACAATGGCGCCCGGCACGGAATTGAGCCCACCCAGTACCACCGCGGGCAACACAAGCAGCCCCAGGTACCCCACGGAAATATTGATCCCGTTAATATTTCCTAAAAGCGCTCCCCCCACGCCGGCGCTCATGAAGGCGATGGCCCAGGCAGCCGCGTACACGAATCTGGCGCTTACGCCCAGAGAAAGGGCGGCTGTTTCGTCATCGGCCGTGGCCTGCATGGAAAGCCCCCAGCGGGTGTACTTGAAAAACAGCACAAACACCACAAGAAGTACAATGGAAAGGATAAATGACCACAGATATACCGGAGATACCATGAGAATGCCGACGGTGATCGGTTTGAGTTCAAAAACGGCCGGGGTATAGACCTTTGTATCCGTTCCCCAGATAAACCCTACGAGGCCTTTGAGAAAAAAGGAGATCCCTACGGTCACCATAATGACGGCCAGAATGGGCTCCCCGATAAGTTTATCTAAAAAGATCCGCTCGGTGAGAAAACCCAGGATAATGCCTACGGCAAGGGTAAGAACAACAGAAAAGACAAAAGGAACTCCGGCATTATAAAAGGACCAGGTCACATACGCTCCTACCAGAGTCAGCTCTCCCATGGCCAGATTAAGAACGCCTGAACATTTATAGATCAACACCCATCCCAGAGCCACTAACGCATAAATGCCGCCCACCATAATGCCTGTGGTCAAGGTCATAAAAAAGAGCTCCATTCCTTTCCTCCCCTTTCAAGTAAGCCGTATACATTAGGCAGTGCAAGCCAATAAGCTACCTACTCTTTACTCCCTTTCTCACGCACTGATTTTTTCGATGTGCAGGTCGGTTTTGATGCGTTGTTCCCTTCCATCCTCATAGGTGATGGTGGTATCCATATGTACCACATCCGCATCGGAATAAAGGGCGTTCACGATATCTTTGTATCTGTTTTCCACGAATGCCCGTTTCAGTTTCGATGTCCTTGTGAGCTCCTCGTCGTCCGCATCGAATACCTTGTAGAGATTCACAAATTTGCGTATCCTGGCCGGCCCCGGAAGATCCTTGTTTGCCTCCTGGATCTGCTTTTTGACAAGCTCGTAAACTTCCGGTTTCTGGGACAGCTCCGGATAACTGGTATAATTGAGCTTCTTGTCATCGGCCCATTTCCCCACCACGGCATAATCTATACACATGACGGCCGAGATAAATTCCCTCTTGTCTCCGATAGCCCAGACTTCCCCTACAAAGGGGCTGAATTTCAATCTGGTCTCAAGATACTGCGGGGAAAACGGTCTTCCATCATTGAGGGTCATGACATCTTTGGAACGGTCAAACACCACCAGGTGACCGTCTTCATCAATAAATCCCCTGTCTCCCGAATACAGCCAGCCATCCACCAGGGTCTTTTTCGTGGCCTCGTCATTCTTGTAATATCCCTGAAAGACGGAGGGGCTCCTCGTAAGAATCTCCCCTTCTTCGGTAATCTTGATTTCGGTTTCCGGGATAGGAGTTCCAACCGTGTCGAATTTGATATCGCCGTCTCTATGAACGATGGAAATACCTGCCACTTCCGTCTGGCCGTATATCTGCTTCAGGTTGACTCCAAGAGCGTGAAAGAACTTGAAATGATCCGGGCCCATGGCGGCGCCGCCTGTATAGCAGTGTCGGAGCCTCGACATGCCCAGGTGATCTTTCAGTTTTTTCTGCATGGTCATGGAGGCGATCCAGTTCAGGAACTTCAGTCCCACTGAAACCGGCTTTTTTTCGAATTTCAGGCTGGCGACCTTGTACCCCACCTTGGTGCCTAATTCATACACCTTTCGCTTGATCCAGGTGGAATCAATATATTTCACCTGCACCTGACGCGTCATCCCTTCATACATTCTCGGGGGAGCAAACATCACATGGGGACCGATCTCCCTGATATTTTCCTGTGCCAGATCGGGTCCTTCAGGAAAATTAATCGTATACCCCATCTGAAGGCCGCACGATATGGACATCATCTGCTCCCCGATCCATGCAAAAGGAAGGTAGGAAACAAAATCATCCGTATCATAGCAGGGATCAACGGCCATAAGGTTACGTCCCATGGTCAGCATATTCCAGTGGGAGAGGAGTGCACCCTTTGGAAGGGCCGTTGTGCCTGATGTGTAAAAAAGAAGACAGATGTCGTCGCCATGACCTTCATTGATCGTTTTTTCAAACAGGTCCGGTTTCTCCCGGTCAAGTTCTCTGCCCAACTCCTGAACCCTTTTCACACTGATCAGAAACTTCTGGTGATAATTCCTCATCCCTTTGGGATCATCCCACATGATAATGTCCAGTTTGGGACATGTATCCTTGATGGATAGGGCCTTATCCACTTCCTCCTGCGATTCTCCCACAAATATCTTTGCATCTGAATGGTCGATGATATACTTGACTTCATCCATCATGCAGTCCTGAAACAACCAAACCCCTATGGCGCCGGCGCACATGGCGGCCATTTCGGCCCAGAGGCCTTCCGGACGATTGTCGCCGATCATGGCAACCTTGTCCCCACGCTTTAAACCAAGACTGACCATCCCGAGAGTGAGATATTTGACGTTTTCGTAATAATCCTGCCAGGTAAAAGGGATCCATATGCCGAACTCCTTCTCCCGCATGGCCACCTTTTTATCGCCATATTTCCTGCACTGGCTCAGAAAGAGCTTGGGAATTGTGAGTTCCTTGGTGATCTCAATCCCGGATCCTTTCATGTCTTGTTCTACCTCCTTGTGGAGTAAAGATCATCTTCACCCAAATAGGCCTTTATCACGGCCGGGTTGGCCTGAACCTGCTCGGGAGTTCCATCCATGATCTGGTTGCCGAAGTTCAACACATTCACCTTGTGCGATATATCCATTACAACGCCCATATCGTGCTCCACCAGGATACAGGTAATTTTCCAACGCTCTTCCTCATTGATGTCTAATATAAACCGGGCCATGTCTTCCACCTCTTCCAGGTTCAGGCCGGCCAGAGGCTCATCCAGCAGGATCAGCTCAGGATTCAGTGCAAGGGCCCGTCCCAGTTCGACCCGTTTCTGCAGGCCATAAGGAAGCATATGCGCAGGCTTGTCGCGAATGCTTTCGATTTCAAGCAGATCGATGATCTCTTCTTCAATAAACTGCCTCGAAGAAAGCTCTTCTTTTTTCGTTTTCCCGACGTAAATAGACCCGCTAAAAATACCGCTTTTGAGATGGACGTGTCTTCCAAGCCGGATATTGTCGAGGACCGTCATTCCCCCGAAAAGTTCGAGTTTTTGGAAGGTCCTCGAAATTCCCAGTTCAGCCCTCCTGTAGGGCCGCATGTTATTGACTTTCCGGCCTTTGTAGTAGATATTGCCCGCCTGCGGCTTGTAAAGACCGTTAATACAGTTCATCATGACCGTTTTTCCAGCACCATTAGGCCCGATAATCGAATGAATCTCACCTTTTCTGACTTCCAGATTTACTCCGGCCAAGGCGGTCACCTTGCCAAAGGACATATGAACGTCTTCAAGCTTCAGGATGATATCACCTTCTTTAAATTCCCCAACCTGATTCATAGTCACGGGCCTCCAGACATTTTTTTATAATGGTTGCTGCATTGTAATGTACTGCAAAGTCTGCCCTGAAGGCAACTTCAGATATGCACGGCAGCTCTCGAAGAGATACACCGTCTATCCTGATCAGGGCTTTTTGCTGAAAATACTTTTTGTGTAAAATTAAGATGGTAAGGAATGGTCATAATTTATTGAGCTGTTTCCTTAATGTTCGAAGGGCCTAAACCATAAATGACTCAGGTTGATTACGGAAATTCATACAATTATATAAGTCAACATACAAGCCTTTTTCGTAAGCAGGGCATACCATTACCCGGTCAGGGTTTTTTTGTCAACATGTTTTGCTAACTTGGTATTAAAATTCTCATGGATGCGAACTGCCCATAAGGCCGTATCTCATACTTGGTATCAGATTTCTATGGCACTGTTCCAGAAAGTACTCATCGGTCATACCGGCTATGAAATCCCTCACAATGCCCGCAAACGAGGTCTCCTTTAGATAATCGGGCTGCATGCCCTTCAGGAATCCGGTGTAGACATCGGAATTTTCCTTGCCGGTTTCAAGATCTTTAAAAAATCTTTCAAACAGCAATTCAAACATGAGTCGAATCTTGCCGACCTGTTCCTTCACTCTGCTGTTTCTGTAGATGCGATCTTCGTTGAATTCCTTCAATGTCTTCAAGGAATCCCCAACCTGATCGCTGAATCTCAGAAAAGGCTTTTCAAAGCTGTTGGCAACAAGATCTTCCACAAGAGTATATACTATCGTACCATTGGTGGCGCCCAGAATTTCGCTGCATTCTTTCGGGAGATCTTTTCTGTTGATCAAACCCAGTCGTATGGCATCTTCAATATCCCGACCGATATAACTGATGGTATCGGCCATCCTGACCACGCATCCTTCCAATGTCATGGGGCTGAGATTGATGGTTGCGTCTTCCTTCTTTTCTTTCATTTCACTGTAAAGGGTTTCAAAATTTTTATCCCTGGCCGGCTCAAGAGATTGGGCATGAAGCTCGCCGTCGTGGCAGAGTATCCCGTCCAGGACCTGCATGGTCAAATTCCACCCTCTCCCTTTCCTTTCAATGCTCTGAAGAGAGCGCACACTCTGAATGTTGTGCAGGAAGGGGCCGGCGCCATACGATTCGCAAAGATTTGAAAGGAATTTCTCACCATCATGGCCAAAAGGCGCATGCCCGATATCGTGCCCCAGGGACACCGCTTCAATAAGATCCTCATTCAGGCCCAATATTCGTCCGATGGTCCTTCCAATCTTTGAAACAAGTTGTACATGAAGAACGCGATGGGTAATGTGATCATTTTTGATGAGATAAAAAACCTGTGTCTTATCAATATATCTTGAATAGGAAAGGGAATGGAGTATGCGATCTGAATCCACAGAGAAATTCTGTCTGTGCCCTTTTTCGAGAGTTTCTTCCTCTTTCTCCCGGATAGCACTTGTACTGGGGCACGCCCAGGGAGACAGTTTTTCTTTCTCTTTTGTATCAAGGATGGCCCTGACACCTTGTAAGACCTGGTTATATCTCACTTTGCGGAGTCCTCCCTGTCGCCCCCCTTTTTCACATACACTTTCTTTAATTCATTCCAAACGGTTTTACTCCTTTTGGCCAGAATGTCGTGAGCCGTATCTGCCACCACTCTGGATTCGGCTTCCATTACCTCTTCAGCAGGCGCCAAACGACCTTCCTTTTTGTATTTCCAGCGCAGGATCGATTTCGCGATTCCCGCCTCGGCATCTTCAACAAGCTTCTTCAAACCGCTCCTGGTATTTTCATCCATGACGACCCTCACTTTTTGCTTGCAATTCATTCATAAAGGCACTATAAATATTCGTTTATGATATTTTTGCGTCAGTGTGAAATCGCTGCAGAGGTCCTGTGTATTCCGGCGTTGGTTTCATAAAGAATTAAAGGGCCGAGGGAACAATACAGTCAAAATTACACGCTGCAATCATATCAGGTTGGGGAAATTTGCTCAAGCACCTATTTCCCCGTAACGTCACAGGTTCGGATGTTTGCCAGGTGCCCCTGTTTCCCCAGGGGTGGAAGATTCTCTGAACCGAGGTTTAACCGGCATGAGGCCACAGGATAAGGTCTCGAAATCCAAGGAGGATACAGATGGCAGTAATCAGCATGAAGCAACTACTGGAAGCAGGCGTTCATTTCGGTCATCAGACAAGGCGTTGGAATCCAAAAATGAAACCGTACATTTTTGGCGCAAGGAATGGGATTCACATTATTGACCTTCAAAAAACGGTGAGGCTGATAAAGACCGCATACAATTTCATCAACAAGACCGTAGCGGATGGCTATCCGGTTCTATTCGTGGGCACAAAAAAGCAGGGACATGATTCCGTTGTGGAAGAAAGCGAGCGCTGCGGCATGTTCTATGTGGTGAATCGCTGGCTTGGAGGGACCCTCACCAATTTTCAGACCATAAAAAAGAGCATTGCCCGTCTGAAAGAGCTTGAAAGGATGAAAGAAGACGGTTCCATCAACCGCTATACAAAAAAAGAAATCATTAAGATGGAAAAAGAACTTACCAAATTAGAGAAAAACCTGGGCGGGATCAAAAATATGGATGAGATTCCCGGAGCGGTCTTTGTTGTGGATCCCAGGAGGGAAAGAATAGCCGTCAAAGAGGCCAGGAAACTCGGAATTCCCGTGGTTGCCATAGCGGATTCCAACTGTGACCCCGACGAGATAGATTTCGTGATTCCCGGAAACGATGATGCCATCAGGGCCATACGGCTCATATGTTCCAAAATAGCTGATGCCTGTATTGAAGGACATGATTTTGCCGAACAGCGACTGATAGAAGAGACCAAACTCCAAAAAGAGCAGGAAACCGCTGCAGAAATCCCTGCAGAAATCCCTGTCGCCTCTGATGAAGGCAAGACCGGAGGCCCGGAAGTTATCGTACTCCCCAGAAAAGGAGCGATTGAAGAGGACGACGCGCAGGTTGAAGACCCCTCATCCAATGACTAACCATTCAATTCAATTCTTCGCATGGTTGAATGGTCAAAGACACAAAAAAACCGGATCGTTTTCCCGACAAGACTCAGCCAAAAGCTGAAACGGTTGGAACCGATCCTCCATTGATTCGATAGAAAGGGACAACCACATGACTGTTACTGCTTCATTAATTAAGGAACTGAGAGAAAAAACCGGCGTAGGGATTATGGACTGTAAAGCCGCACTCACAGAGTGTAACGGAGACATTAGCAACGCGATCGACCATCTGAGAAAGAAGGGCATCGCTACCGCAAAAAAACGTGGCGGAAGAGCTGCCTCGGAAGGGCAGGTTCAGTCTTACATACACGCGGGTGGAAAAATCGGGGTTCTGGTCGAAGCGAACTGTGAAACCGATTTTACCGGGAAGACCGATGACTTCACAGAATTTGTAAAGGACCTCGCGCTTCAGATTGCAGCTTCCAACCCCATATCCGTAGACCGCGAGACGATCCCCAGGGAAATCCTGGAAAAGGAAAAAGAGATCTATGCCTCCCAGGCAAAGGCCACTGGAAAACCCGAAAAGTTCATTGAAAAGATCGTTGAAGGAAAGTTGAAGAAATTCTTCTCTGAAGTGTGTCTCCTGGAACAGCCTTTTGTGAAGAACCCTGACATCACCATCCAGGACCTTCTCAATGAACTGATAGCCAAGACAGGTGAAAACATTATCGTACGAAGATTCGCCAGATTCCAGCTGGGAGAATCTGAAAGCTGACAGGTTTCAGAACCGGAAAATTCATGATTTTTCCGGTTCTGATAATAGGATTTATAAGGGGACCCACGGTCCCTGCTCACCATCGTGATTTCAGGAGATCGGTTATGAAAGATGAAATACTTTCAGAACAGCGTGAAAAAATGAAAAAGGGGGCCAGTGCTCTTGAAAGGGAATTCAAGAGAATTCGGACAGGCAGGGCATCGACAGCACTTCTGGATGGGTTGAAAGTGGAATGTTATAGCGCCTTGATGCCCATTGAGCAGGTTGCTACAATATCCGTTCCCGAAAGCCGTCTTATTACCATTCAACCCTGGGATCAAAGCATCATCGGAAATGTAGAAAAGTGCATCCTGAAGTCGGATCTCGGTCTGACCCCTGCAAATGACGGGAAAATCATCAGGATTGCCATTCCCCCATTAACGGAGGAAAGAAGGAAGGACCTGGCAAAACTCGCAAAGAAGATGGCCGAGGAAAGCAAAATCTCCATTCGCGGGCTCAGACGGGAAGCGAATGAGATGTTGAAAGAGTTGAAAAACGAAAAGGAAATTTCCGAAGACGAATTTTTCAAGTCTCAGGACGACGTCCAAAAGTTGACCGACGAATTCATAAAAAAAATTGATGAGATTACTGCACGCAAGGAAAAAGAGATTATGGAATTCTGAATAGTTCAGATTCCGAAAATTCAAACCACAGGTTCTTCCATACCGCTGCTCTCCAGCCTTCCATCGCAGTGAACTCTTAAATCTTGAGACGGGATAAGGATGACCATCGACAGCAAAAGAATACCGAAACATGTGGCCATCATTATGGATGGAAATGGCCGATGGGCGAAGAAAAAGGGATTCCAGCGTGTGCGAGGACATCAAAAAGGCGCGGAAGCCGTCAGGGAAATTGTGACAGCAAGCCGGGAAGCGGGTATTCGGTGGCTAACATTGTACGCCTTCTCGCAAGAAAACTGGAAAAGACCACGGCTTGAAGTCCAGGCTCTCATGAAACTCCTGAAGCGTTTTCTGAAAAATGAGTTGAATGAAATGCTTGAAAACGAAATCAGGCTGAAGACCATCGGTCGAACGGAAAATATCCCGTTGGATACCAGGCAGATCCTTCTTGACACCATAGAAAAAACAGCCCACAACACCGGAATGACTCTCACCCTGGCCCTAAGCTACGGAAGCCGTCAGGAAATAGTGGACGCATGCATAAAGATCGGGCGTTTGATAAAAGATGGGGATAAGGCAGTTGAAGAAATAGACGAAAAACTCATTTCCAGCTGCCTCTACACAGCAGAAATGCCTGATCCTGATCTTCTGATTCGAACCAGCGGGGAATATCGCATCAGCAATTTCCTATTGTGGCAGCTTTCATACACTGAACTTTACATAACACCCACTCTATGGCCTGATTTCGGCAAAGAAGAATACCTCCGGGCTCTTGAGGACTACCAGCGCCGGGAAAGACGATTCGGAGGAGTATTAAAAAACGGGTAATGCGGAAAAGTGGACAGACAATGCATCTCAAACGGTGGCTCACAGCCCTGATCGCCATTCCCGTTCTGATCTATATCATTGGTTTTGGTCCAAGGTACCTGTTTCATGCCCTTTTGTGCGGGGCAGCCATCGTATCTTTCATCGAATTTTACAGCATAACCGGAACGGGAGGATCAAGATTCATCCTGTACGGAAATTCCTTTTTGATCTTTTTGCTTTTTGCTGTAATATACATAAGGCAGGTGATGTTTGTGCCGATCATCACCGTGCTGTGGGTCTTTCTTTCTATGGGCTACCTGATGATGCATAAACCGACCCCTGGAAAAGAACTCACGGCAGAAATAGGCCGGGCGGTTTTCGGGCCGGTATACGTCTCCCTGCCCTTGGCCATGCTGGCTTTGATTGATTTCCGCCCCAAGGGGAGCATCTGGGTGTTCTTCCTGCTGGCGGTTATTTTCGCCGGCGATACGGGCGCCTTTTATTTTGGAAGACAATTTGGAAAACACAAGCTCCACAAGGTAGTAAGCCCCGGGAAATCGTGGGAGGGTGCAGTTGGAGGGCTGGTCAGCAGCGTAGCGGTTGCCTTTCTGTTTCTGCTCGTTTCCCGCCTTCATTCGTTGGATACGGGAATCATCATCCTTACCCTGCTGCTCTCCGCAATGGGTCAGATCGGTGATTTGTCAGAGTCCCTTTTGAAAAGAAACCACGGCATCAAGGATTCCGGTTCCATTCTTCCCGGACACGGAGGAATTCTTGACAGAATTGACGGCCTTTTGTTTGCCATTCCTGTTCTTTTTGGGTACCTTCTATTTCAATGAAAAATATAATCATATTAGGCTCAACCGGATCCATTGGCGTCAGCGCGCTCAAGGTAATCAAACAACATCCTGAAAAATACAGGGTGGCAGCCCTTTCCGCTGCCAGAAACATTGGGCTCCTTCTCCGGCAGATCAAGGAATTCAAGCCGGTGGCTGTCTCTGTACTGGACGAATCTCTTGCCGAAAGGCTCAAAACAAAATTGGGGAAGGGACCGGCTCCGGACATCTTTTTCGGGAAGAATGGTTATAAGCAGATCGCAACGATGGAGGGGACCGACACGGTCATATCCGCTATGACCGGCGCCGCAGGCCTTATACCAACCTTTGAAGCCATCCAGTCCGGAAAAAATATCGCCCTTGCCAATAAGGAGACCATGGTCATGGCCGGGGGTCTTGTCATGGACGAGGCAAAAAAGCGGGGGGTTTCTATCCTTCCTGTTGACAGTGAGCACAGCGCCATACTGCAATCCCTGCAGGGTCACCCGAGAGAAGATCTCAAGAGGATTATATTGACAGCCTCGGGAGGCCCCTTCAGAAATCTGTCTCTCGATGAGATGCGCAAGATGACTGCAGCGCAGGCCCTCAACCATCCCAACTGGGATATGGGTCCAAAAATAACCATAGATTCGGCCACATTGATGAATAAAGGCCTTGAAATAATAGAAGCAAAATGGTTATTTGATCTGCCACTGGAAAAAATAGGAGTCCTCGTACACCCCCAGAGCATCATCCATTCCATGGCGGAATACATTGATGGGTCCATTATAGCTCAGTTGGGCGTTCCTGATATGACGATACCCATCTCTTATGCGTTGTCTTATCCTCACCATCTTCGAAACCATCTTTCCCCGCTGGATCTTTTGACGGCTGGAGACCTTCAATTTCAGAAACCGGACTTGTCCCGTTTCAGATGTCTTGCACTTGCTCTTGAAGCCGCAAAAACCGGAGGAACCATGCCGGCAGTACTCAACGGTTCCAATGAGATTGCCGTGGACGCTTTTCTGAAAGGCCAGATCGGTTTCCTGGATATCCCTGCCTTAATTGAAAAAACCATGAGAACCCATAACGTTTCTCCTGTTGATAGCATTGCAGCAGTGGTGGAAGCAGACGGATGGGCAAGGCGGGAAACCAGAGAGCATCTGGAAAATCTTATTGGGCCTTTGCATGGTTGAGAGTTGAATTTGGAGTTTTGAAATGCACTTAGATCAGTCCATACATATCCTGGCTTATTACATTTTGCCCTTTGTTGTGGTTTTAGGCATATTGATTTTTGCCCATGAACTGGGTCACTTCCTTGTTGCCAAGTATTTTGGTGTAAAGGTTCTCAAGTTTTCCCTTGGCTTTGGCCCCAAACTCATTGGGAAAAAAATCGGGGAAACCGAGTATCTTGTCTCCCTTCTCCCATTAGGAGGATATGTGAAGATGTTGGGGGAGAACGATGATGACGACGAACCGATCAGTCCGGAAGAAGAGAGAAAATCGTACAGTCATAAACCGGTCGGCCAGCGTATCGCCATTGTTGCTGCAGGACCGGCGTTCAACCTGGTTTTAGCCCTTTTCACGTTCTGCCTGTTTTACATGTTTGCCGGCAACCATGTTCTCTCCCCGGAGATCGGACAGGTGAAGGAAAATTCACCGGCATACGCAGCAGGTCTGCTCAAAGGCGATCTTATTGTCGCCATTGACGGAAAACAGACGGAGACCTGGCCGGAAATAAAAGAAATAATCAAAGATAATACGGGTGAGACCGTTGAAATCACGATAACACGGAATAATGAACTCAGGACCGTCATATTAACACCCGAGATCAGCGTTACCAAAAACATTTTCGGTGAAGACATAAAAACCCCGCTCATCGGTATTGTGGCCTCCGGTACTTTCATGACGATTTACTACACCCCTCTGAAAGCTATTGAAACAGGGTTCGCAAAAACCTGGGAAATCACCAAACTCACTTTCCTGACCATTGTAAAACTTATCCAGCGCGTAATTCCCATCAAGACTGTGGGTGGACCTATCTTTATCGGCCAGATGACAGGCCAGCTGGCACAGGAAAACTGGATCTACCTGATTCCCTTCATGGCGATCATCAGTGTAAATCTGGGGATCTTGAATCTGCTGCCTATTCCTGTATTAGATGGTGGTGTCATTTTTTTCCTGCTGATTGAATGGATCATGGGAAAACCCCTTAATCTGAAAGGCCGAGAACTGGCCCAGAAAATCGGCATCAGTCTCCTTGTGTTGTTCATGGTCGTCGTTATCTACAACGATGTAACCCGGTTCTTTGAGTAAAAGGGAACATTGACCTGACCATGATACTCGCGATCAACACCTCTACCCTTCAGTTCAGTCTTGCCCTTTTAAAAAGGGATGGCGCCATTGCGGCAGAACAGGTGATGTTCAGGAAAAAAGGAAATTTCGGGAACTTGATGCCGGCCGTCGAACATCTTCTTTCCGTTTCAGATGCCGGACCCGGTGATTTGTCGGGTATCGCCGTAGCAGTCGGGCCGGGCAGCTTCACCGGGTTGCGAATTGGCATTTCATTAGCGAAGGGCCTTTGTCACGCCCTTCAAATTCCTATTGCAGGCGTATCCAGTCTTGAAGCACTGGCCTCGCAGATCCCCTTTGCCATGTCTCCAGTTATTCCTCTTCTCCGTTCCAGAAAAGGGGAAGTGTTTACGGCAAGATTTATCCTGACAAATGATCAACA
>BS_KBA_SWE02_21mDRAFT_10000059_pt1 | contig 34390 bp, 33 predicted proteins | sample BalSeasSWE02_21m_FD_9196 | JGI IMG/M metagenome (IMG submission 9196)
ACTCAAATAGAGATCTATAATCAGTTAGGACAGTTGGTTTTATCTAATACAAACCAAAATGAAATTGATATTTCAAGTGTAAGTCAAGGTGTTTATTTTATAAAACTAACAGACGAAAACGGAACTATTGGAACTCAGAAAGTAGTGAAGGAATAAAATTAGAGTAGTTTATTTATAAGTACACATTACATGCTAGTTTAATTTTTTATATTAAAAATTATAATCAAGAATTAGGGAGTCCTTGAGGTATTTGAAATTTTCAAACTGCCATATCAGGTATTATTTCACCAAAGGAATCGGAATCCGTGAAATGAAATATTGCTATCATTGTCGTTGGAACAACTGTTATACTACCTTTTTCTTCATAAAGTGACTTAGTATAAAAAGTACACCTGCAACAACAAATGGGAAAGTAATTGCTAGTATGACCACAAGGCTCGAACCAACTGAATGGTTCATATTATAATTGTGCATAAAGATAAATGGACTAAGGCCAAGACCAATTACTATAAAAATGATGCCACCAATATATTCCCATTTCCATGCTACAATAAGTAAGGCTAGTAGAATAAAAGAAGGAATAAGATGCATCATTAATCCGGCAAGTTGCTGCCAGATAGTGAGCTCGGGTGCAAAAGCATCAGCTGCGAACATACTGACGAAAAGTATCGCCAGAATACAGATTACCCGCGGAATCCAGTGAATCAATTTGATAGATGTTTTCATTTGCTAGTTTTTTAATTTATTTGGTTAAGGGTTTACTAATTAAAGTATTATCAACTTCGCTTGCGTAACACGCCTGTTGAAATACCAAACATGATACCCACATACGATTGTTTTCCATTTATATTAGATATGGCGGCTAGTTCCAATCCAAAGTACCTGCTTAGCGGAAACTCTACCTTTGCTTTAAGGCTTAGCCCTATGCTAATTTGCTTGTCTTCATTTGTATTGTAAGTATTATTGAATCAACCACTATTATTGTTTTTTTCAAACCTTAGTTCCTTATAAATAATAAGCGAAGGACCAGCCTCTAGTCCAAAACGTATCTTTTTTGAATGTGTTGGAAAAACTTTATTTAAACGTAAAGAAAGAGCTGTTAGGTGATCAGTCGGATCACCATACCAAAGAGAATGGTAATCAGAGGGTAAGTTTTTTGCAGTTTTAAAGTTTTCTGAATAGCCACATGATAATCCCCAATTAGTAGGAATTATTACATTTAAGGCGATTTCAACCACACCTCCTGACTTTCCAGTGGCTATACCACCATCAAAATTTATATAAACTATACTACTTTCTTTTTCTTTTGCTGTGGGTATTGTGTCCTGTCCGTATATCGGAAATGCTAGGAAAAGTAAATTAACGATTAGTATTAATTTTTTCATACTATCGGGCTTTGGGTAGGCGAGAAAAAATATATAAAAATGCTCTTCACTTAAGAACAGACATATTCGTATATATTTAAGATAAAACTAGAAAACTGTACAAGTTCCGTTCTGTATTATTGACAAACTATGATATAAATCATATAATAGGTGTTAAAATCGTAAATTTTGATTATTGTAATAGGTCTAACTCAACCCCACAAAAAAAGCTTCAGTGAAAACTGAAGCTTTTTAATGTTATAAAGAAAAGATTACTTACCCACTTTACTATATACAAGTCCTGCAAGAAGTCCCATTACAACAAAGAATACTAGATAAACACCAAAATTCATAAATGTTCCTGTTATATCTATGATGTTGGTTGTGGCAAAATCTATTAATCCCTCGCCTAACCCAATCATAATGGCCAACAAGATTCCAAAGGTTATACCAGAAGAAGTTCCAAGTTCATCCTTGGCCCATTTCCCGTAAATAGTAGAAAAGACAAAGGCATGGATAAGACAACCTAGAGACAAGTGTACCATATCTGGAATTTCTTTCATTACACCAGAAGCAGAACCCATATGATCTGCAAATAAATTTTCTCCTAGTATACCCCAAAGAAGATACCCTCCTGCAAAGCCCCAGACGGCCGTAACAATCGTACTAATAATGTTGGTTTTTGAGAACATAATATTTTGATTTAAAGATTAGTAGCTTGAAAGTTACTCATTTACTTTGATCTTTTTTGTAAAAATAATCGTACAATATCTAGGCTATTAAAAAGACAATATTTATTTTCTGTACTGTTAAAAATGACTGCTTAAAATTATAGTTCTTAATTGCTATTCTCAAGGGTTATAATTTAAAATTTTTCGGAATGCAAGCACATTATTTTTTTTGAGAATAGCCTTATTTGTACTTTTACCCCTTCCAAAAAAAAATCAAAAATGAAAAAAATTATTAGTTGTATATGCTTTTTAGTTTTTACTCTTTCAATCTCGTTTGCACAAACCTATACCACGCCCAATACTGGTGTTAATTGGACATTGGACGATATTGCTCTAAACAGNCCTACTACTATNACGGTTGTGGGAAGTGACTATACACTTTTAGAAAATCTTGTTATTTCCGAGAACGATAGTGTTACCATTAACACAGATCTTACTTTGTCCATAGATGCGGATTTGTTAATTACTGTTTTCGGAACTTTTATAGTAGATGCAAGCGATGTTATCATTACCGCTGTCAATCAACTTGCTCCTTTTGAAGGCTTACGATTTGAGGAGTTTTCAGAAATTAATATTCAAAATACCAGAATTGAGTATGGAGGTGGTTTACGGGTATTAACCGAAACCTTTACGCTGAACAATTGTTATCTTACTCAAAACGTTTCCGGTACTTCCACAGGGGCTGTAGTGTCTCTTTCAAGAGGGGTGCCGTTAATAACGAACAATACGTTTATTTTTAATGAACTTCCTGCCGTTAGTTCAGCTGCTAACTCTCAAGTTTCGGCTTATATTTTTAACAATTATATGGAAGGGAATAACCAGTCTAATTCCAATAGGCCCCAAATTAATATGGGAACTACTACCACTACAGATACTTTAAAAATTATTCAAAATACTATTATTGGCGATCCAAGCTTAACGCAGGTTGGAGGAATTGCCGTTGCCAATCTGGTTGGGGGAAGTATTCTTGCAATTATTGATAACAACATTATTCAAGGCAACCGATATGGAATGACGGTAGTAGGACCAAATTCCTTTGCTTATATTCGAGATAACATCATTGAAGACAATGATACTCAAGGAGATCCATTCTTAGGAGGAAGCGGAATTTCATTAAATACGGCAACGTCTGGAATGGAAGTAATTGCTTACGGAAATGAAATTAGAAGAAACCTCTGGGGAATCACAGTAATTGGGGAAGCAAGTATCAATCTTGGAGATGATGTTGATAATCCGGGCTTAAATATTTTTTCTGAAAACGGGAACAGTGGCGAAATCTATGCACTTTATAATAATACTTCTAATACCCTTATGGCAAAGAATAATTGTTGGATAGAAGGGCAGGTAAATACATTAGCCGATGCCGAATTAGTGATTTTTCATTTTGTAGATGATCCTTTATTAGGGGAAGTTATTTTTGATCCGGTAGGATGCGGTCCGCTTGCAACAGATGATTTTTCGACAGAAAACTTCAGTTTTTATCCGAATCCGATGAAGGATAGTATAATGTTCAATAATGTAAATTCCTTTAATAAGCTTCAAATTTATGGGCTTCAGGGGAATTTGATTAGGACTGAAACTATTTCTGAAGGAGAGAACATAGTAACAATAGATCTTTCTTCCGGATTGTATTTTGTTGACTTCAGTAATAATCAACAAAAAATAACCAAGAAATTAGTTGTTGAATAAGGGATAATTATTTTTATCTAAATGCCATTCTTTAAAAAGTAGGGCATTTTTTATTCCTTGTTTACCGTACTACTCATTTGTTAAAATTGTAATTTCGCAGTTTCAAAATCTAAAAGGATATTTACATGAAAATTCAGAACAAGGCAACATTAACGTTAAGCAAAGAAGCCATGAAAAAGTATGGTTATGAGGTGGTTGACGCTATTGTTGAGCATTTTGATACGCAAAATGAAAAGCTTCCTGTTGTTCTTGGATCAAGAGAAGAAATGGATCATCTTTTTTTGGAAGAAGCACCCGAAGATTCAATGGATCCTCATAAAGTTTTGAATTTTGTTTTAGAAAAAGTACTCACAAAGAGCGCAATTGTTTCTCATCCTAAATCATTTTCTTTTGTTCCTGGACCTAGCAATTATATAAGCGCCATGGCAGATACATTAGCGACAGGTTTCAATATATTTTCTGGTGGTTGGGCGGCTTCACCTGCCGCAGCGGAATTAGAAATCGTTACTATGGGCTGGCTATTAAAAATATTTGGATTTCCGGTTAAAAAAGGAGGTGGTATTTTCACTAGTGGGGGCTCTATGGCAAATCTAACTGCTATAGTAACCGCCAGAAGTATGAAATGTGGGGATGACTTTTCTAAAGCAGTAATTTATCTTTCAGATCAGGCACATTCATCAAATATAAAGGCAATCCGTATTTTAGGGTTCAGAAAAGATCAGATACGAATAATCCCTACAGATGCCGAGTTTAAATTTTCACTAAATAAATTAAAAAATGCGATTGCAAAAGATCGTATAGAAGGAGTGAAACCATTTTGCCTGATTGCAACAGCGGGTACTACCAATACGGGGACAGTAGATCCACTTTCGGAACTTGCGAAAATTTGTAAAAAAGAAGACATTTGGTTTCATATAGATGCGGCATANGGAGGNGCTGCAATTTTATCCACTGGAGGAAAGGAGTTGCTTAAGGGTATTAATAGGGCAGATTCCCTAACGGTTGATCCACACAAATGGTTTTTTCAGCCTTATGAAATGGGATGCCTATTGGTGAAAAATTATAAATGGTTAAAGGGTACTTTCACCGAGAAACCTGAATATTTAAGAGATATTGAAGGAAATACTTCAGAGATAAATTTTTATGATCATGGGGTGCAACTCACCAGAAGATTTAGAGCCTTGAAGTTCTATATGTCTATTAAAACATTTGGTTTGAATGAGTTTCGTAAGGCAATAACGTATAATATTGAATTGGCAGAGGCAGCTGAAAATTTCTTGCGTAAAAGCCCTCATTGGGAGGTAATTTCACCGGCTACTTTGGCGGTTATTAATTTTAGATACAATCCCATTAGTGATAATTTAAGTGAGAAAAAACTCGACAAAATAAATCAATATATATCTAAACAAGTTGTTGCCACACGGAAGGCATTGCTCGTAACCACCCTTTTAAATGGTCAGGTGGTATTGAGAATGTGTTTAATCAATCCTCGCACAACACTTACAGATATTAAAGAGACTTTGTTGCTTTGTGAGGAGTTCATGCATGAAAATCAAGAGATTTGATTAGAGCAGATGTTATAATTATAGGCGGAGGTGCTGCTGGNTTTTTTACAGCCATAAATGCAGCCGAGATGAATACGAAACTAAAGGTCATTATTCTAGAGCGTGGAAACGATGTGCTTACCAAAGTTAAGGTGTCTGGTGGAGGCAGATGTAATGTAACTCATGCCGAATTTATTCCAAAAGACTTAGCTCAAAATTATCCAAGAGGCGAGAAGGAACTTTTAGGTCCTTTTCATAGTTTTATGACAGGTGATACTATCGAATGGTTTGAAAAACGAGATGTAAAATTAAAGATTGAAGAAGATGGAAGGATGTTTCCTGTGTCTGATTCTTCACAGACAATCATTGATTGTTTTATAGCTGAAACTAAACGATGGGGAATTGAGGTATTGAAGAATCATTCAGTAAAAAGTATTTCAAAACTTGAAGGGGAATGGGGTATAACGACTTCCGAAGACGAATTTAGGGCAAAAAAAATTGTAGTAGCCACAGGAAGCAATCCGAAGATATGGCAGCTTTTAGAAAGACTTGGGCATAACATTATTCGGCCGGTTCCGTCATTGTTTACATTTAACATTAATGATGTGCGTATTTCAGAATTGCCAGGCATTTCAACAAAAGTGTCGGTAAAAGTGGTCGATGCAAAAGGGAATGTACAACTTGAAAATCAGGGTTCACTGCTTATTACACATTGGGGGATGAGTGGTCCGGCTATCTTAAAACTTTCGGCCTGGGGAGCTAGAATATTGGAGCTTACAAACTATCATTTTAGTATTAAAGTAAATTGGTTGGAAGATATTTCCGAGGAAAAAACCCTAGAAGCTCTTCTTGAATTAAAAGAAGATAATCCGAAACTAACCATTTCAAAATATGCTCAATTTGACTTGCCAAAGAGACTGTGGCAAAGTTTGGTTAAGGCATCGGGAATTGATGCAACTGAAATTTGGGCGGATATTTCGAAGAAGAAATTGCAAAATCTAGCTAATCAAATTACCGATTCACATTTTGATGTGACAGGGAAAAGCACTTTTAAAGAAGAGTTTGTAACGGCGGGGGGAATTGACTTAAAAGAAGTGAATTTTAAGACTTTTGAAAGTAAACTGCATGAAAACCTTTATTTCGCAGGAGAAATATTGAATATAGACGCCATTACCGGTGGCTTTAATTTTCAAAATGCCTGGACTGGAGGGTATTTGGTTGCTCAATCTATAGCGCAACCTCCCCTCTAGAAAGAGGGGATTGAGGGGTGTGTTTTTAATAGAGTTAAAATGAGAATATTATACAATCCAAAATTAACCGAACTTGCCAGACAACTTAGGAACAACTCAACTAAATCTGAAATTAAACTCTGGAAGTATTTACGAAGAGATCAAATGCATGGATACGATTTTCATCGACAAAAGCCTATAGATGAATATATTGTAGATTTTTTTTGTAATAAATTACAACTGGCCATTGAGTGCGATGGATACTCCCATGAAATTCTTGATATTTTAGAAAAGGACGTTCGAAAAACTCGGAGATTAAATGAACTGGGAATTATGGTGTTGAGATTCTCTGATCATCAAATAATGAATGATATTGATAATGTTATTAGCGCTATTGAAGATTTTATTTTTAGATTTGAAACAAATAATTTAACACCTCCCTCGATCCCTCCTTATTAGGAGGGAGGCCAACTATGCAAACCTATATTGCACTTTTACGCGGAATCAACGTGGGCGGACACAAAAAAATCCTAATGACAGATCTAAAGTTGCTATTTGAGACTATGGGTTTTAAACAAGTGACGACTTATATACAAAGTGGGAATGTGGTTTTTCGATCAACAGAAACATCAGATTTGTCCAACAAAATAACTCAAGCGATTGAAAGAAAATATGGCTTTATTGTGCCTGTTTTGATTAAAAAAGTATCAGAATTGAGGAAAATTCTATCAAAATGTCCATTTTCGGAAGAAAAAAGAGAAAAAAGCTTCTTTGTTCTTTTGCAGGAAAATCCTTCTAAAGAAAACATAGAGTTAACAAATGGCTTTTCAAATTCAAATGAAGAATTTCACATTGAAGAAGACTGTGTTTATGTTTATTACTCGAAAGGGGCGGGAGAAGCTAAAATGGGCAACAACTTCTTTGAGAAAAAATTAAAAGTTAATGCCACAGCCCGAAATTATCGGACTATGCTGAAACTACTTGAATTGTCTGATCCCTAATTTTTTATCGCTTTATTTTAATTTATATTTGTTCAATATTTGTTTATGCAATCTACAGAATTTATTCCCAAGTCTTATTCTAAAAGTATAGATGAAGGCAGTTTTACATGGCAAGCACCGAGTAATATTGCACTTGTAAAATATTGGGGTAAATATGGCGAACAACTTCCCAAGAACCCATCTATTAGTTTTACATTAACAAATTGTCATACAAAAAGCACTGTTACTTTTAAGAAAAAAAAATCAACCGATTTCGAATTTGAAGTCTTTCTAGAAGGACATAGAGAAGAAAGTTTTGAACCCAAAATCCGAAAGTTTTTTGAAAGGGTCGAACAATATCTGCCGTTTTTAAAAGAATATGAATTTAAGTTGGAAACTTCCAATAGCTTTCCACATAGTAGTGGAATTGCCTCATCAGCAAGTGGTATGAGTGCCTTGGCATTGTGTTTAATGAGTTTAGAGAGAACCTTAACAGGGGAAGAAATGTCAAATGCTTATTTTTCTAAAAAAGCATCTTTCTTGGCCCGTTTAGGCTCAGGAAGTGCCTGTAGAAGTGTAGAAGGAGATTTGATTGTCTGGGGAAAACATCCTTTAATAGAAGGAAGTTCCGATCTCTTTGGTACAAATTTTCCTTTTGCCGTTCACGATAACTTTAAAAATTATCAGGATACAATTCTTTTAGTTGATAAGGGAGAAAAGTCGGTGAGTAGTACACTCGGGCATGAATTAATGCACAATCATCCCTTTGCACAACAACGATTTCAGCAGGCAAACGATAATCTTTCTAAGCTGGTGCCAATTCTTGAAAATGGAAATCTTTCCGCATTTATTGAAATAGTTGAAAGCGAGGCGCTCTCATTACATGCGATGATGCTAACTTCAACTCCTAATTTTATCTTGATGAAGCCAAATACTTTAGAGATAATAAATAGGGTTTTGATATTTCGAAAATCATCTAAGAGCAATATTTGTTTTACGCTAGATGCTGGTGCAAATGTTCATTTACTGTATCCTGAAGTAGAAAAAGATGCAGTATTTAATTTTATTAAAAAAGATTTGGCTAAATTTTGTAAAAATGGTGAATTCATACATGACCAAATTGGTTTTGGAGCCTTTCAACTCTAGTTATCGTTAATAAACTAAATATTTTTATTTCTTATTAATCTTATGAGCACGATTCAAATGGAGAAATATTCAATTTTCAGAAATACTATTTCTCTTATTTTTTTGTTTGAATAATATTATTAAAATCGAAGTCGATAAAACTGTATCTTTGCGAAGAATTTCGTTAGAACAGTTAAAAAAAGTTTTTCTAATATTGTTAAGTATATTAGCCTATGCGTGGTCCTTTATTTTATTCTAAAATTTTACTTTTTGGTGAGTATGGTATCATCAAGGATTCTAAGGGATTATCTATACCTTATAATTTTTTCAATGGAGCCTTAAAAATAGATAAGCATCATACTATTCTAACGAGTAAGTCCAATGAAAATCTTAAACGCTTTTTAGTTTATTTGGAGGATCTTTGTGAAAAGAACCCGAGCTTGGTAACATTCGATTTTCAAGCCTTTAACTCGGATGTTGAAAAGGGATTGTATTTTGATTCCAGCATTCCTCAGGGTTATGGAATTGGGAGTAGTGGAGCTTTAGTGGCTGCGATATATGATAAATATGCTCAGAATAAAATTACAGTTCTTGAAAATTTAACTAGAGAGAAACTTTTGAAGCTTAAATCTATTTTTTCAGAAATGGAATCTTTTTTTCATGGTAAATCTTCTGGTTTGGATCCTTTAAATAGTTATTTGAGCTTGCCAATTCTTATTAATTCTCAGAATAATATAGAACCTGCCGGTATTCCTTCTCAAACTGAAAGTGGAAAAGGGGCAGTATTTTTATTGGATAGTGGAATTACTGGAGAAACTGCTCCAATGGTTCAAATTTTCATGGAAAATATGAAGCATGAAGGATTTCGAAATATGTTGAAAGATCAATTCATAAAACATACGGATGCCTGTGTTGACGATTTTCTTCAGGGTAATGTAAAGTCCCTTTTCAGTAATATTAAGCAATTGTCAAAGGTCGTTTTGGAAAATTTTAAACCAATGATTCCTCAGGAGTTTCATACCCTCTGGAAAAATGGAATTGAAACCAACACCTATTATTTAAAATTATGTGGCTCTGGAGGCGGTGGCTATATACTTGGGTTCACTAAAAATATTGAGAAAACCCGAATCGCATTAAGTGATTATAAACTCGATGTGGTCTACAACTTCTAAAGGCCATTTCATACGAACATAAAAATGTTAAGTAGAAGACAAAAATACTTTTTACTAAAGTTTTTCGGTTTGTTTTCGGTAGTAAGAGGTTACAACATTTTAATTATTGTAATTGCTCAATATTTAACGTCCATATACATATTAGCACCAAAACTCCCATTAAAAAAAGTATTACTAGATGTTAATTTATTAATGCTCGTTTTAGCCTCAGCTTCAGCAATTGCAGGTGGGTATATTATCAATAGTTTTTATGACAGTGAAAAAGATCTAATCAATCGTCCTCGAAAAACTATGTTGGATAAATTGGTAAGCCAGCGAACTAAGTTAACCGGATATTTTACGTTGAATTTTTTATCGGCAGTATTCGCGAGTTATATTTCATTTAGGGCTGTGGTATTTTTTTCAATATATATTTTCGGAATTTGGTTCTATTCACATAAACTGAAAAAATATCCGTTCATTGGAAATATAACGGCAGCTATTTTGGCAGTAGCACCATTTTTTGCCGTTTTCATTTATTACAAAAATTTTGCACTCGTTATTTTTGTGCACGCGACTTTTTTATTTTTAATTATAGCGATGCGTGAAATAGCTAAAGATTTAGAAAATTTACAAGGTGACTTAGCGCTGAATTATCGAACAATTCCGGTAGTTTATGGAGAAAAGTTTTCAAAATGGATGTTAACAATCCTTGTTTTTTTTACGTTTATTCCGATTTCACTCTTGGTTTCGAAATTTGAAATTGGCTACATGAATTACTATTTTTATGGAAGTATCTTTGCTATGATAGTGTTCCTTGTTATTCTATGGATGTCTGCTAAAAAGTTCCACTATCTAATTCTTCATAATATTTTAAAACTTATTATATTAATAGGTGTATTCAGTATAGTGCTTATCGATATTGATGTATTACTTGATCGTATTCATTAAAATATTAAAGAAATTCTAATTAGTTGTGTTTTTAATTGAGTTCAGCTTAGCTTTCTCATCGCTTTAAAAATTGCCATTTGCGATTTCATAGTTTACTAATTGAAACCCAGCGGGCTTTCACTATCTTTGTGCCGGATTGATTAAATAAATTTCTACCAAAGCAGAGTACCATGAAAAGTAGACAAGACAATAGTAGGAAAGGAAAAGATTCGGGAAGAAGTGAGAATAGCACCCGCAATAGAAGCACTGCAAAAGGGGGTACTCCATTGAAATCTGATAACCTTTCTAAAAAACATAAAAAGCTAACACCCCCGAGAGTTCGTGAACAGGGATGGGATGTAAAAAAGAGTACTCAAGAAGAGAAAAAACCTAATACTCCACCAAAGGGGAGTAATAAGAAGGATGGCATCAGGTTGAATAAGTATATTGCAAATAGTGGTATTTGCTCAAGGCGTGAAGCAGACACTTATATCGCTACAGGCTTGGTAACTGTTAATGGTAAAATCACTAACGAAATGGGACATAAGGTATTGTTAACCGATGATGTACGTTTTGATGGACGTCGGCTAAACCCAGAACCAAATACTTATGTATTACTTAATAAACCGAAAGGGTTTTCAACTACCGATAGCGAGAATAAAGGTAGTACGGTCATGGATTTGATTGCAAATGCAACCACAGCCAAGATAAAACCTCTTGGCCGACTTGGCAGAAATTCTACAGGGTTATTATTGTTTACCAATGATGAAGAGTTTAGACAAAAGTTTACTAAGAAAGGAATTGCAAGATTATTTCATATCGAATTGGATAAAAACTTGAAGGCGGCCGACTTAAAGAAAATCAAAGAAGGAATTAAAGTTGAGAATAAATTAATTACAATAGAGGAAATAAGTTATATCACTAATGCCCCCAAGAAAGAAATTGGGCTTAAGATAAAACATACTGGAAATAGTGTAATCCGAACCATTTTTGATAGCCTAGGATATGATACTGTTCGAATTGATTGTGTAACTATTGGTCCCCTTACCAAAAAAGACCTACCTCGAGGTAGATGGAAACATCTTAGCCAACAGGATATTGATATGTTTGGAAGACTTTGATAAAATCACAAAATCTTTTGTTTAAATTATTTGAATTCAATTATTTTTCTTTCATTTGCTCTGTATTTAGCTGAACAAATTGAACTACGTTTCTATGTTCGGGTTTTTGAAGAAAGGGAAGTCAAATTCAAAAACATCTTATAAGATAAGACACCGAATTTTAAGTTTAACTTCCATTTTGTCTCCGACACTTTTCTCGGGGTTGCCTCATAGGTTGGCATATTGGATTAATCCCATTCGCATCTGATTATTTCATTTTAAATTTTCCGTTAATTCCTTTTTAGGGATGTAAAACCATTATTTATTTATATTTTTAAAGCAATTAATTATTACTAATGAATACCAAATACATTGATTTAATTAATCAAACCTATGATTTTCCGCAGGAAGAATTTGACCTAAAAGGCTCAACTCTAGAATTTCATGGAATTGATTTAATGGCCCTAGTAGAAGAATATGGGGCACCACTTAAGTTCACTTACCTTCCAAAGATATCGGATAATATAATTAGGGCTAAAGGCTGGTTTAAAAAAGCAATAAAGAAAAATAAATACAAGGGGAAATATAATTATTGTTATTGCACTAAGAGTTCTCATTTTAAGCATGTATTGCACGAAGCATTAAAGAATGAAATTCATATTGAAACCTCTTCGGCATTTGATATAGATATTGTTGAAAATTTAAAGGCTGAAGGAAAAATAACTAACAAGACGTTTGTTCTCTGCAACGGTTTTAAGCGCGATCAATACATAACTAATATTACCAAGCTTATCAATGGGGGGCATAAAAATTGCATCCCCATTCTTGATAATTATGAAGAAATTGGTCTGCTTTCTGAAAGAATAAAAGGGAAATTTAAGGTTGGAATTCGTATCGCCTCGGAAGAGGAACCAAAATTCGAGTTTTATACCTCTCGATTGGGAATTGGATATAAAAATATAGTGCCATTTTATCGAAATCAGATTGAAGAAAATAAGAGAGTGGAACTTAAAATGTTGCACTTTTTTATCAATACTGGAATTCGAGATACTGCCTATTATTGGAATGAATTGGTTAAGTGTTTAAAAGTTTATACAAGCTTAAAAAAGATTTGCCCAACTTTGGATAGTTTGAATATAGGTGGTGGATTTCCTATAAAAAATTCATTAGTTTTTGAATATGATTATGAATATATGGTTGATGAAATAATTAACCAAATTAATATCACCTGTGAAGAAGCAGAGGTAGATGTGCCAAATATATTTACAGAATTCGGTAGTTTTACCGTAGGAGAAAGTGGTGGCGCGATCTATGAAGTATTGCATCAAAAACAACAAAATGATCGTGAAAAGTGGAATATGATAAATTCTTCTTTTATAACGACCTTACCCGATACTTGGGCAATTAACAAGCGCTTTATTATGATGGCGATCAATCGTTGGAATGATGAGTACGAACGAGTTTTATTAGGTGGATTAACCTGCGATAGTGATGATTACTATAATAGTGAACAACATATGGCGGCGATTTATCTTCCAAAGTTCAGAAAAGATAGACCACTTTATATTGGTTTTTTTAACACGGGTGCTTATCAAGAATCGATAGGAGGGTTTGGCGGTTTACAGCACTGCCTTATTCCTTCACCCAAGCACTTATTAATTGATAAAGATGCAGATGGAAACATCTCAACCAAACTATTTTCTAATCAACAAACAAGCGAGCAATTGTTAAACATTTTAGGTTATGAGCATTAAGACGTATGCAGGCATCCCGCAAAAAAATGCGGCCCTGGAAACATCAAAAATTGTATTAATTACAGTTCCTTACGACGGAACAAGCACTTGGCAAAAAGGGGCCGATAAAGGTCCTGAAGCCTTCCTACATGCTTCTGAAAATATGGAACTCTATGATATCGAAACCGAGAGCGAAGTATATAAGCAAGGAATCTATTTAGCTGATGCTATATCGGCTGAATCTACTCCTGAAGACATGGTGAAGTCAGTGCATAGAATAACGAAAGAATATATTATTAAAAATAAATTTGTTACGATTTTTGGTGGAGAGCATAGTATTTCTATTGGGACAATTCGGGCATTCAATGAGTGTTTCGATAATCTTTCAGTATTGCATATAGATGCTCATGCCGATCTTAGAAAAGAATATGACGGATCTTCTTGCAATCATGCATGTGCAGTATATGAAGCTAGTCAAACAACCAACTTAGTTCAAGTTGGTATTCGCAGTATGGATGTTGCCGAAACTAGAGTTATGGATTTGGAAAAAACATTTTTTGCTCACGATATGGCAAAAGATGAGTACTGGATCGATACAGTAATTGAAGCATTGGGCGACAATGTGTTCATTACTTTCGATTTGGATGCTTTTGATCCATCAATTATGCCATCAACCGGAACTCCAGAGCCGGGAGGTCTATTTTGGTATGAAACTCTCGACTTTTTGAAACAAGTTTTTGCAGAAAGAAACGTGGTTGGTTTTGATATTGTAGAATTATGTCCAAATAAAATAGATAAAGCGTCAGATTTTCTTGCCGCGAAACTCTACTATAAAATGTTAAGTTATAAGTTTTATGAAACTGAAGAGGCGGATACGTATGAAAGTAATTTCAACGATACCAAAAAAGTGGGATCTAAATTAAATAGCGAAGATGACGAATACTAAAGGTGCCATTTCGGGATTCATTGAAAAATATTATTTGCATTTTAATGCCGCTGCTTTAGTGGACGCAGCTAAAGCTTATGAAGAACAGTTAAATAATGGTGCTAAAATGTTGGTTTCTCTTGCCGGAGCAATGAGTACTGCCGAATTAGGAAAGATTTTTGCAGAAATGATTCGCAAAGATAAAGTTCAAATAATATCATGCACTGGAGCTAATTTAGAGGAAGATATTATGAATTTAGTGGCCCATTCACATTACAAAAGAGTACCTAATTATCGTGATTTGACACCTCAAGATGAATGGGATTTATTAGAAAAAGGCTTAAATCGTGTAACCGATACATGTATCCCAGAAGAAGAAGCTTTTCGAAGAATACAAAAACATATTGTAAAAATTTGGAAAAATGCCGAAGCCAATGGGGAGAGATATTTACCACATGAATATATGTATAAATTATTGTTGAGTGGTGTTTTGGAACAACATTATGAGATTGATTTAAAAGATTCATGGATGTACGCCGCTGCCGAAAAAAACCTACCTATAATCTGTCCCGGATGGGAAGATAGTACTATGGGGAATATTTTTGCAAGTTATGTTCTGAAAGGAGAATTGAAGGCCAGTACAATGAAAAGTGGAATCGAATATATGACTTTTCTAGCCGACTGGTATACTAACAATTCGAAAAAAGGAATAGGTTTTTTTCAGATAGGTGGGGGAATTGCAGGTGATTTTCCTATTTGCGTTGTGCCTATGCTGTATCAGGATATGGAAAGAACAGATACTCCATTTTGGAGCTATTTCTGCCAAATAAGTGACTCTACCACAAGCTATGGAAGTTATTCTGGTGCCGTGCCAAACGAAAAAATTACTTGGGGAAAACTCGATATCAATACTCCTAAATTCATTATTGAAAGTGACGCAACTATTGTGGCTCCTCTTATTTTTGCTTATCTTTTAGATATGTAGTTTATATTTAAAAACGAATAAATTATTTCCTAGATTTTAGTTGAATTTTTTATCTTTTTTTTATCAAGATTTCGTAATTTAAATCCATAAAATTTTGGCTTATATGGATAGCAGATTTCATATTTCATTGCCCTGTATGCATGTTGGGGCTACGGTAAATTTTTACACCAAAATAATTGGAGCTACCACTGGAAGAAAATCTAAGAATTGGGTTGACATTAATCTTTTTAACCATCAATTAACATTTGCTAAATCTGGAAAATTTCATTTCGAGTATCCAAGTTACCTTTTCGAAAAAACCGTGTTGCCGGCGTTTCATTTTGGGGTAATATTAGAAGTAGACGAGTGGAAAAGATTATATGAAAAATTAAAATCAAATGTACACATAGACCTTACTACCTACTTATTGAATGAAAATGGGGAACACCAGTCTTTCTTCTTAAAAGATCCGAATGGATATGTGATAGAATTTAAATGCTTTAAGAATACTAATAATACATTTATAACTTAAGTTTTATTAAACTAGTTAGTTAATCGTTTTAAATTAAGCTTGAAAAATATTTCCCAAATGGCAAAAGGAATAACAGCCAAATATTCGAAGGAGATTAACCATACATTCTCAATAAATTCCTGACTTCCGTAAGCCGAATAACTAACTACAACGACTAAGCTCCATAGTATTGGAAATTTATATGTAGTAAAGATGGAAAGTAATAATGGTGTCGCAATATACCATGGGTGTACTGTAGTTGATAGCAAAAAGTAAAATGAAATCACCAAAAGCATTGAGGAGATTAATTGATTGATATTTTTGTTTTTTCTAAAAAAAGTTATAATTAAAATAAAACTCAGCACCAAAATTGGAAGGATTTTCCCAACAGTCTCAATTAAATTCCAACCAACTATTTTAAAACCTATCCACCTAATTACATAATAAACACTCGCATTGAATTCGAAATTCTGAAACCATAAGCTTATTGTACTAAAATAGTTTGATGCAAAGTCATTCGAAAGGAATGGTAGAAAGGTAATCAGAATGGTTGTGATAACTATCAAATAGAATACAAGGAGTTTTTTAATTCCTTTTCCGAAGGGTTTATCTACCATAAACCATTGAAAAAATATTGGCAAAAACATTAACGGAATCAATTTTACAGAAATTGAAATTGCCAGTAAAACTGCTGGCCAAAACAACTTTTGCTGCTGCAATAAATATATTGAATAGATTAAAAAGAAGAGCATAACTCCTTCAAAATGTAGATTGCCCGTTAGTTCAATTAGAACAAATGGGTTGAGAAAGTACCAGAAAATATTATGTATAGGTAAGTTTAATTTTGTAAGTATTTTTTTCCCAAGGAATAGAATACCTATGTCTGCGGCAATTATTACAAGTTTTAAAATGATTACAGAAACTATTATACTTTTCCCACCCAATATTGCTGCAATCGCAAAAAATAATTGATTTATTGGAGGGTAATTACTGTAGTGACTTGCGCTTAAAGACCCCATACCATGGTACAATTCAAGTAACCCTTCCAATATAGAACTAGAGAAAAAAGTTGAATTATTGACTAGGACTTCGGGAGTATAAAGATAGGGATTTAATCCCTGAATGAGTATTCTTCCATCCCATAGAAAGCGATAGAAATCTTGCGATAAATTCGGAATACCACCAATAAAAAAAAGCCGAAAAAGAATTCCTATTCCTGTCAATAATATAAAATTATCTTTTGAAATTTGAATTATTTTATAGGCTACAAAAAATAGTGCGCAATAAAGAGTTATCAATTTTATAAAATCACTCCGTATTAGATCATAGGCAAAGCTTGCATAAAATACTGAGCTCATGAGCACTAGTAAGAATACAATTCTTTGTGATTTAATATAGTTAAGCATTTCGCTTATGGATGAGAGATTTTCCTATAATAAATCTAATCTTGCCATTCGGCAATAAATAGATTTGTGTCACGTCCGCCACCATTATTTCTATTCGAAGAAAATGAAAGATATTTCCCGTTATTTGAAAATACTGGAAAGGCGTCAAATGTTTCACCGTGTGTAACTCGTTCTAAATTTTTCCCATCTAGATCAATCAAGTAAAGGTTGAAAGGAAATCCCCGTTCTGATTCAAAATTACTGGAAAACAAAATTTTGTTACCCGAAGGATGAAAAAACGGGCACCAACTAGCGTTTCCTAAATTAGTCAGTTGTTTTAAATTACTCCCATCTGCATTGCAGATGTAGAGCTCCATTTCGGTAGGTTGCACTAACCCTTGTGCGAGTAAATCTTTATACTCTTTAATAGCTTCTGGAGTTTTGGGTCGAGAGGCACGAAAGACCAATTTGGATCCATCAGGGGAAAAGAACGCACCCCCGTCATAGCCTAACTCATTCGTGATTTGTTGGACGTTACTTCCATCAATATTCATTGTAAACAGTTCTAGGTCCCCACTTCTTGTAGATGTAAAAACAATTTTATCACCTTTAGGAGAGACGGTTGCTTCAGCGTCATAGCCTTTTTCGGTTGTCAGTTGCGCTGTAATATTTCCATCCAAATCGGCTACAAAAATATCAAAGGAATCATAAACTGGCCAGACATATTTTCCATTAGAACGTAGTGGTACATCTGGGCATTTATCATCAACAAGATGGGTTGAGCCATATACAAATTGTTTATTTCCAGGCAAGAAATATGCACAAGTTGTTCTTCCTTTTCCGGTACTGATCATCGGGGGAATTGTCGTTTCATATGATTCCCCTACATTCATTAAAAACATCTGGTCACATTCTAAGTTCCATTCCTTATAATTCGATTGAAATATCATTTGTTTGTCATCGAAGCTCCAATAAGCTTCCGCATTATCACCGCCAAACGTAATCTGACGAATAGATTTGAAATGCTTCTCTTCAGGGTAGATGAGAGAATCTGTTGCAGTCTTTTGGACTTCTTGAACAGTATCTTCAGAAGATTTAATTATCTCCGTTTCCTTTTCCGAAGAATTTTTACAGGAAATAAACAATAGAATTAGAAAAAGTGTAGTGATTGCTTTCATATTTGATGTAATTTTGTACAAAAATAGTAATATGCGCGCATTTATAATAGTTTTTGTTTTAGTCATTGTATGTTCTTGTCAAGAAATTAAGAATAATGAAATTACAATGAAAGATGATGTGTTTGCTTTAGCAAATGATAATTTTGAAGGTAGAGAAATTGGGACCTTAGGAGAACGTTTAGCTGCTGAGTATTTAGTGCAGCGATTTAAAGATTTAAAATTACTACCAAAAGGAACAGAAGGATATTATCAAAGCTTTTCTTTTAAACCAAGCAGTAATCCACATGAACAAGCGGAAATCGTTGAAATGGGCAAAGACAGTTTAGCTAAAGGTTTGAATATCGTGGGATATATAGATAATAAAGCAGAAAATACGGTGGTGATTGGTGCTCATTACGACCATTTAGGATTTGGAGGCGACGGGTCATTATATAGAGGAGAAGATTCTATTCATAATGGTGCCGATGATAATGCAAGTGGTGTTGCAGTTTTATTAAATCTAGCCAAGCGGCTTAATGCACCCGATCAACCTTCGAATAATAATTATCTTTTAATAGCATTTTCTGGAGAAGAGACAGGACTTTTGGGGTCCAATTATTATGTAAAAAATCCGACCGTTGACACTAAGAAAGTAACTTATATGTTGAATATGGACATGGTGGGAAGATTGAATGAAGAGAAGACGGTTGCAGTTCATGGCGTTGGGACATCACCTATTTTCAAGCAAGTATTATTTGCAAATAAGGACTCTTTGACAATAGCTGAGCACGAATCTGGTATCGGACCTAGTGATCACACCTCATTTTATTTGGCCGACATTCCTGTACTACACTTTTTTACTGGGCAGCATATTGATTATCATAAGCCAAGTGATGATGCCGAGTTGATTAATTATGAGGGAATGCAGATAATCTCAGATTATATTTATAACATTATTTCCGATTTGGATGGTAATGAAAAGTTAGCCTTCAGAAAAACAAAGAATGAAAGTGAAACCGTACCTGATTTTAAGGTGACATTAGGGGTAGTGCCGGACTATTTATTCACTGGAAAAGGAATGCGTATTGATGGAGTAAGCGAAGACAAACCGGCACAAATTGCAGGGCTTCAAAAAGGTGACATTGTGGTTAAGATGGGTGAACATGAAGTAACGGATATGATGAGCTATATGAAGTCATTATCGATGTTTGAAAAAGGACAAGCTGCTAAAGTCACAATAGATAGAGGTGGAGAGTTAATGGTGGTGGATGTGGTATTCTAATAATTAGAACCTTCTAGCAATGGATATAACGGTATAAAGATGCCAAAGGGCTTTACTGCTTTCTTTCGAGATATATTGGTACCCTAATTTAAAGTCGTTTCGTTTTGTTCGGTAATATCCCTCAATTCCATATAAGAATAGTTCATTATTTGCATTTACCGTAAATTCAGATTTGTTTTTAATTGGATACCCTTCTAGTAAGGCATTATAAAATACATATCTGTAAGCAAAATTAATCGAAAAGAAAAACTCTTTTTCAGTTTCTCCAAGTTGATGGTATGCCATACTTCGTGCTAGAGAATTTCTTTTGCCAAAGAAAAATTTAAACCCTTGCTCCAGATATAAATTTTGTGTTCCTATCGCTAATTTCGGATTAACTGCTGCATAGACGGCAAATGGTTTTGGAAACAACCTCCATTCTTTTATATAACCCCCATAGAGGTTGAAATGAACGTTATTTTTAATTTGATCATTCCATAATGGAATTTTACTAGGAGTTGAGTTATGAAACCATTTTTGAAAACCTTCCGCCATTGAAATAGGACCAGTTACACCTAAAGTGAATGTGAAATCTACAGCACTAGATTCAAATGCTATAAAACTTCCCGCTTTAATTCCTAGATAACCAGCATATGGTCGATCTAAATTGGATGTGTCAGCAGAAATAACGTTGGATGGAGTATAAAAATAATGTTCAAATCCTAACAATATATGTTCTTTTCTGTTTTTCGTGGAGCTCTGTTTTGGCTCGTATCTATATTCGATAAAACTACCTGCAGTGTAATAGCGATCTGTGAAAATCAAAAAATCATTATCGTGTCTTAATTCAACCTGGTGGCGATAAAACGTGCTATCAATAGTAGCGTTTTCTAAGCTTTGGCTTCGACCTGTTACTGATAAAGAAAGTATAAACAACAGGAGAAAAACTTGCTTCACTGAGAAATTTGCATGTTAATTAAAAAATAAATTTATGCATATTAAATTATTCTTCTTCTTAAATAAGAAGAAAAAACTAAACTTTGCTCAGTAAACTTTTGAAAAAGACATATCCGAAGCCTAAAAAAAGCATAAAGTGAAATGGGAAGAGCCCAAAATCACCACCTTGATCACCAACAACGAAGGCACTGTACATACCAAAAGCAAAATATAACATCAACATACCTTCAAAAATTACGTTTATAGAGATATGTCTGTTTAAATATTTATTGTCTTTCCAATTATCATTAAGTGAACCTATATTGAACTTAGGGGTTCGAATGAATGCACTTTTTTTTCCAAAATGACCTTCCAGGACGGCAATAGAATTATGCAGCGCAAAACCCATAGCAATTGTGAAAAAGCTTAAGAACATAATGGTATATTTTAAAAACATTTTGAATCCACTACCGTATATATTTTTATACATAAACCAATAACAGATAAAGAATATAATTGTGCTTATCACGAAAAAGCCCATTACATAAAAATACATTTTTAGATTTGCGTACTCATTTTTAATATAAAGCATTGGAATACTTAATACAGCAACAACTAGGATGTTCAAGAACATAGTACTGTTCAATAAATGCATTAAACCATGTATTTTAGTGTTAAAGGAAATAGTCTTACTTTTTAAAATACGCCCTGCCATTTTTTGAAAATTCTCAGCACCACCCTTATTCCATCTAAATTGTTGTGAGCGTGTAGCACTTATTACTATTGGTAGTTCGGCTGGAGTTTCAACATCTTCGAGATACTTAAATTTCCAGTTTTTTAATTGCGCACGATAACTTAGATCCAAGTCTTCTGTTAATGTGTCTCCTTCCCAGTTTCCAGAATCGATGATGCATTCTTTACGCCAAACACCTGCTGTTCCATTAAAATTAATAAAATGACCTTTACTATTTCGGCCTACTTGTTCGAGAGTGAAATGAGCATCTAAAGCAAAAGCCTGAATTCGTGTCAAGATAGAATAGTCCCTGTTTGTATGCCCCCATCGGGTTTGTACCATGCCAATTTCTTGGTCATTGAAATGAGGTATCGTTTTTTTTAGCCAATTTGATTTAGGGAGAAAATCAGCGTCAAAAATTGCTATAAACTCTCCTTTAGCGGTCTTTAGTCCTTCTCTTAATGCACCTGCCTTAAAATCTACCCTGTTTTCACGAGTGATATGTTGTATGTCTAGACCAGTAGTTCGTAATTGCTTTATTTGAGTTTTGGTAGATTCAAAGGATTCATCGGTCGAATCATCTAGCACCTGTATTTCAAGCTTTTCTTTAGGGTAATCAAGTTTTGCGATATTAGTTAGTAACCTTTCCATTACGTATAATTCATTATATACAGGAAGTTGAATAGTCACAAATGGTATTTCTTCAATCTTTGAATAATCGAAGGATGAACAATTCGCAGTTTTTTTATGTGCACTTAGATAATTAAAAAGCAAATTAAGCTGCGCCAATGCGTACATGAAAATAAGAATAAGGGCAATGGTATAAGCACTAATAATAATCCACTCTAGTATCATTTTTTCAAGCTATATTTGATTATCCAACTAAGGATTTTTATGCCGGCAAAGATAGTACCTTTTAGAGTACCAGAAACTTTTGACACTCCTATTCGATTTCTATAAGGGACAGAAACTTCTATATATTTATAACTTCTTTTAAGTACTTTTAATTGCATCTCTACCGTCCATCCATATGTCTTATCTTCCATTTGTAAAGCGAGTAGCTTTTCATACTTTATCGCTCTAAATGGCCCTAAATCTGTAAAAGTCGATTTAAAAAAAAGTTTCATTAAGGATGTAGCGAGCCAATTTCCAAATTGCTGTGGATATGTCATCGATCCTTCTTCTCTCAAATTTTTATCCCTTGCACCTATTACAATATCCATGTCATTTTCTATAATTGGAGCAATTATTTTAGTTAGCTCTTCTGGGAAATCACTATAATCACCATCCAAAAAAACAACGATATCAGGTTTTTCTGAAAAGGATTCAATGTACTCCATTCCTTTTAAGCACGCATAGCCATAACCCCTTCTTTTTTCAGAAAGTATAGTTGCACCATGAGTTTTTGCAACAGCTTCGGTAGTATCCGTGGAGTTATTACTTACGACAATAATTTCAGAGACAATTGAAGGAATATCGGATATTACTTTTCCGATAGATTCAGCTTCATTGTAGGCTGGAATAATGACCTTTATATTGTATTTCATGTTTCATTTTTGCATTGTATACTACTTAAAATTTAATCTCTGTTCACATATTTCATTAAATCTATGTCATTTCCGAGTAAAATTTCGTTCCCTTTAATTCTGTTTTCAAGGGGTCCATTTTCTAGCTTCAAAACACCTCTAGGGCAAACTGCTGAACAGATTCCACAGCCTACACAGCTGGATCGCACAATGTTTTCACCTTTCTGGGCATATGCACGTACGTCAATTCCCATTTCACAATAGGTCGAGCAATTTCCACAGGATATGCATTGTCCGCCATTTGTTGTAATTCTAAATTTTGAAAACATTCTCTGCTGAAATCCTAATATTCCGGCCATTGGGCAACCAAAGCGACACCAGACTCTGCTCCCAAGAATAGGATAAAAACCTGTTCCAACTACTCCTGAAAAAATGGAGCCTATATATAATCCATAAGCAGACCTTAAACTTCCAGAATTTATAAAGAAAACATCAGTTGTGGTACCTGTAAAATACATGGCTAATAGTAAGCCAATAACTACAAAATATCCAATAGCTCCATAGCGAGCATCTTTGCCTAATTCATTTTTTCTGAAGATCATGGTGACTGCAAAGACTAGGGTTAAAATTACCACAACACTTAAAAGAAATACTGCTTTAGTCAGCCAAAATTTATTTGGGTCACTCCCAAGATAAGTATAAATCATAGCTGTAGTCATTACAATGGAAAAAACCAAAACAGTATGAATCAACCATCGTTCAATTTTCCAAGCCGACATTTTTTTGGAGGATAATTGACGAAAGGAATCACCTGCCGTTTCTGCTAGACCTCCACAACCACAAACCCATGAGCAGTACCAACGTTTACCATATTTATAGGTTAGAATTGGCGAAATAACAAAAATCGATAGCACTCCAAAAATAAGCATTGCCAATCCGACATTTCCAGAAGTCAATAGGCCATTTACGGACCATTCATCAAACAGATAATAATTTAATGGCCAAATACTCTTTAAGTCATAATAAGGAAGATTATAATCCGAGCTTTCGTTTAATCGGGCCATAAATTCTGGAATCAAAAAGGCAAAACCCAGTTGAAAAAACATTACAGAACCCGTTCTTAATTGTTCATACTTATTGTGGCGATACTTATAGATAAATTTAATTCCGAAGGCAAAAATTGCAATAGTATATAAAGTGCCATAAACAAACCATTGGCTGGCAGCATTGCCGCTTAAAATTCTGCTTAAAGGATCAAATAGAGAGATTATTCCAGTATTATTTCCATCACTACTTAAACCTAAAAGATTAGGATAAAAGTAAAGTACAATATAGAATCCGGTAAGTGATATCCCAGCAATCCAAGCTAGAATTCCTCTACTCGATATAGATTTAAACCAGATGCCATTGTTTTTTATACCTTCTTGTTTGTTGGTATAAGCACCCTGGGCAAATAGTAGAATACCAAAAGTGATAAAGGCTAATGCACTATAGAACCAAGCTTCTTTAAATGGCAAATCGATATTGAAACCAGCTAATAAAATAATTGCTAAACCAACTATCCCTATTAAAACTGCAATTTTTTGTGTAGTGTTAATGTCTTTAGGTGGTTCACCAGTAAGTGACATATTTCTTTGCATCGAGTTCATAAATTATCCATTTACAAGTTGCCTGTTGAATGCGACAAGAATTTCTGGTTCAAATCGCGTATAAAATTCAGGGTCAAAGTTTGCTTCAGCAAGATTTTTCACCACATAATCGACGCTTCTTTTTTCAGTTAACCAGCGATTCAAAATTTCATGTCTCATTCGAATTCCAAAGGTATTAATCCCTAAAAATTCATTGTTATCTTTGTGATAAGCTATTGTAATGCATTTAGTATCATCATAATGTTTCCAATGGAAATGAGCTTCGTATTTCTTTTTAGTAGAAAATACCCAACCGTATGTTTGGTATTCAATATCAAAGAATTTGGCACTGTTAAACCAATGTCCTGGTCTGTATTCTAATTTATTGCCGCATACAGTTTGCGCCACAGTTTCACCCATCATTCTTCCAGTATACCATACCGCCTCTATTGAACGGCGATTGTCCATAGGTTCGAGCTGTTCCGCACAATCACCAATAGCATAGATATCTTTAATGTTAGTTTCTAGATATCTATTTACTTTAACCCCACGTCCTAAATCAATCCCACTATCTTTTAAAAAATCAATATTTGGAGTTACACCCGCGGTAAGTCCAACAAGATTACATTGAATTTCTTCTTCCGTTTCAGAAATTACGATGCTCATTACTTGTCCGTTCACATCAGCTCTAATTTCCTTAAGATTTGCCCCTAGCCGCAAATCAATATGGTGCTTTTTTATATGCCTGTTTAGCATTTCACTTTCTCCTTTTGGCAGAACTCCATTCCAAAAACTATCTTCCCTTACCAAAAAAGTGATAGGAATGTTTCGTGTACTCAACATTTCAGCTAATTCAATACCAATCAAACCACCACCCACAATTACAGCACGTTTACACTCTTTATTGTTTGGAGCATATTTTTCTAGGTTATCTAAATCTTGTTTAGAATACAATCCTTGAACACCCTTAGTATCTTGTCCTGGCCAACCGAATTTATTTGATTTAGAGCCTACCGCAATAATAAGTTTATCATAAAACATATTAGAACCATCTGAAAAAATCAGCTCTTTTTTCTTTCCATTTACCGAATTAACAAAACCGAATTTTAAATCGATTCTATTTTTCTCCCAGAAATAATCTTCATATGGTTTAGTATGTTCATATTTCATATGTCCCATATAAATGTACATGAGTGCAGTGCGAGAGAAGAAGTGACGCGTTTCGGAAGAAATAATCGTTATTCTTTTATCAGAATTTTTTCTAATGTGCCGGGCTGCAGTAACCCCCGAAATTCCATTGCCAATAATAACTATCTCTTCCATAAATTGATTAGTTGGGTCGTCTGTCGTGTTTAAAGTTACTAACATTACAATGAAAGAGGTTTTTAATACTCATATTTTTTTGAATTTATTCACTTAGTGCCTTTCAAACAATAGGCTGGGATTTAAATCGCGATATGTGCTTTTATTTGCGTCAATATTTATTGTACTTTTCGATTTAATTTCTGGCAGAATATGGGCAAACTACCTTATTTATTGATTCTATTGTTACTTATAAATAGTTGTGCTCAAAAACCTATGGAAGATCCTATAATAAATGGGGTCAGTATTGTTGCTTCTCCAAAGGAACTTTCGCAAGAAAATGTGGTTCCTGTTTTAAAAATAAATGCAAATTACGCGTCCGTTATGCCGTTTGGTTTTATAAAGTCAATAGACCATCCAGAGATTATATATGATACGGAAAGACAGTGGTTTGGTGAGACCATGGAAGGTTTGCGGCAATATATTGGAAAATTGCATGAAAATAATATTGATATAATGATTAAACCTCAAATTTGGATTTGGCGCGGGGAGTTTACGGGTAGTTTAAGCATGAAAACTGAAGAGGATTGGAAGTCATTAGAAGATTCATATAGTATTTTTATTCTTGATTTTGCCAAATTAGCTCAAGAAGAGAATGTTTCATTGTTTTGCATTGGAACGGAATTGGAACAATTTATTGTTAATCGTCCAGATTATTGGAATGCATTAATTGTAGAAATTAAAAAAGTATATAAAGGGAGGCTTACTTATGCCGCTAATTGGGATGAATATAAGAGAGTTCCTTTTTGGAAGCAACTTGATTATATAGGAGTGGATGCTTATTTCCCGATTTCTGATAGTAATACGCCCACTATTGAGATGGCCATGGCCGGATGGAAACCATGGAAAAGTGAGATGCAGGAAGTCGCTAAATTGCACAACAAGAAAGTGTTATTTACAGAGTATGGTTATCGAAGTGTTGATTATGCAGGTAAGGAACCTTGGAAAAGTGATCGCGAAATGATAAATGTAAATTTGGATGCTCAAACTAATTTAACAGAGGCTTTATTTGCGGAAAATTGGAATGAAGAATGGTTTGCTGGAGGCTTTATTTGGAAATGGTTTATTGATCATTCAGAGGCTGGAGGAGTGGAAAATAATCAATTTACACCGCAAAATAAGCCAGTTGAGGAAGCCGTTATGGAAGTTTATGGATTACATAATAAGTAGTTTTGGATACTTTCAGAAAAAGTCCTTTTAATTATTAGGTCTAACAATTTATACCTTATCTATCGTAGCCTTAATTTTTCTATTATAGTAATCTTGCAGTTTTGTAGGGTCGGCACCAAAACCATTCTTTAAATGTATCATCATAAAATAATATTGCAATTTCCAAGTTCCTATTTGTTCATATTTTCTTGATGAAGTAACTATGTATTCGGGGATTACTTTAAAATGGATTTTATTATATAATCGATTAATAAATTCACAATCTTCGCATATTACATAATCTTCGTTATAGCCATTTAATTCTCTAAATACTTTTTGGGTTATAAATAATGATTGGTCTCCCCCGCGGCAAATTCTAAAATTAAATCGAGTAAACCACTGCGATATTTTTAAGATTGGGTGGTTGCTATCAAATTTCATTCGGAAGCAACCAGCAAAATTCTTTTTCGCAATTTCACGGAAAATGAGAACGTCAAAATTATGCGGTGGTAAAGAATCTGAGTGTAAAAAATAAAGAATATTTCCTGCTGCATTGCGAGCTCCTTTATTCATTTGTTTCGCCCTTCCTTTTTCTGAAAGAATTAGTTTTAAATTCAGGGTAGAATTTTCAGAAAAGAGTTCTACAAGCTCGATTGTTTTATCGTTACTTCCTCCATCTACAACAATAATTTCGGCTTTACTTTCATCAGAAATATTTTCAGAAATATGCTTAAGCAGAGTAACTATTGTCTCTGCTTCATTTAAAACTGGAATAATAATGCTAATCAGTGGGCAATTGCGCAGATCGTTGGTGTCAATTAGTCTAGATGTCGGTGGGGTACCCAAGTGTTAAATAATTTTTATTCGTTTAATTTCCAATCATAATCTTTATAACGAATTTGAGCATTCGGTTTAATTTTATTTTTTGAATATAAATTTAAAAAATCTATTAGCGATCCATTCGTTTTAAAGTCTTTTGAGAACCATGAAAATATTTTTGAGACCTCAATTTCATCTGCATTAATTGTATTGCGCAAAGGGTCGTTTACGAAATTAATGGAGAGAGACTGAAGCTGAGAATCTACTTTTTTACCAGTAAATGCTTCATTTAGCAATGGTGGGCAGGAAAAGGAAGCACAATTGATTCCGAAATGAACACGAGGATCGCCCATTTTACGAAGTATTTGATGCTCTATTTCGTCTAAATTATACGATTTATCTCCCAACATCCAGAGACGTTGCATCCATGGATCCTTAATGTCCTTTATACTTTTTAAGGGATAATGACTAATAATTAGATCAATAGTCATTGCATTATAGGCATTCATCCAAAATGCTAATGAATCTTCTTTGGTCCAAAGATTTGTGGGGATATTTGATCCTAAAATTTCTATGTAGTCATGAAGCTTTTCTTTATTTCGAATAAACCCCTTATAATTTACAACTCCATCTTTTGAAACATATAATTTTAATAATTGATCAAACAATTCATGAATGGATGATTGAGGTTGGTACATTGATCCTTTAGCAAGAATCACTTTATTTTGAACAATTTGACCATTTTGGAAATCTCTTGCGCCGAACAATCCTACCATTAAAAGAATAAGAATAAATTTCATATTATCGTTTTAAGTAAGTCAAGGTTCTCTTGTTTTAGATATTAATAGGATAAAAAATGCTGATTTTGGCCCATTTTAACAGCAGCCTCCACCGTCATAATGAAAGGTAGATTCACTAATATAGATGTCATCTCTCTCTATTTTTTTTAAAGCTAGGGCCGTTTTATCACAAATCGCTAAAGGTTGATTCTTAAGTAAAATATGCCCTTTTTTATCGTCAAAATAATCAGTATCTCCATAGTAAATCGCTGCTTTTCCAGTAAAAATACAGGGGCCATCTTCGGGCATCGGATCCTTTATTGCTGCAACTTCAATGGATTCAATATAAATTAATTCATTTGTTGGATAATTCTTTGGGTCAAGAATTCTATATGGTTTACGTGCACGAATTTCGATGGTACCAAATCCACAATCGGTTAAAGCTTTTACATATTCGGCAATTGGAAGACTTCCGCTTAGACATAAGGCTCTCAAGCGTGCATCCTCTCGAAGAGTTTCATTCATTGTCTGTTCGCAAGTTGGGTCACTCATAATTAATCTTCCATGAGGCTTAAGAACACGATACATTTCTTTAATTGCCATTTCTAGCTCTTCGCTTTTAAATATGTTGAAGAGGCAGTTTTGTGCTGCTACATCAATGGAGTTATCATCTATTGGAAGATTCATTGCATCTCCTTTTTTAAGATCTACAAATTCACTTTTAAACCAAGGATTCACTTTTTCAGCTTCTATAAAATTTTTTCTTGACGCCTCTAACATTTCATCGACAACATCAATTCCAATAACTCCATTTTTTTGACGATTGAAGTAGGCGAATTGTAATAACTCCATACCGCCACCTACACCGACATATAATATCTTTGGGTTGTTGGTTAAATCGCGCGAATTAACTGTACTTCCGCAGCCATAATTCATTTCTTGCATGATTTTAGGAATCTTTAAGCCTGGCAATTCCCAAATTGGATTAGTTGTACAGCATAGACCAACATCTGGTGTTAATGCTGCCTGCTTGTATAGGTCGTGTGTGGTGTTTAAGTAGCTCATTTTATGATTTTTAATGTTCAATGGTTAACTTTCAACGATTTGCATTGAATGTTATGATTGCTTTATTAATTCTGTAAATATGGTTATCATATCCGGTTCTGCTTTTCCCGCTATTGCTATAATTTCTGAAATATTTACAGGTTTTAAATTGTCTGGGTCGCATTCGTCGGTTAAAACAGATATAGCTGACACAGGTAACTTAAGATGATTTGCTACAATTATTTCTGGCACCGTACTCATCCCAACGGCATCGGCGCCTATAATCTTTAAATAGCGATATTCTGCTCGCGTTTCCAATTGAGGCCCTAAAACACTGGCATAAACTCCTTTTTGTAATTTAATTTTATTTACTAGTGCAATTTTCTCAATCAACCTATTCATTTTTGAATCATATGGAGAGCTCATATCTACAAATCTTTCACCAAATTTTTCAACACCATTAAAGGCAAGGGGAGATCCACCTTGTAAATTTATATGATCTTCGATGAGCATGATCTCACCTTTTTTAAAATCTTTATTAATTGCCCCAGCGGCATTGCTTACTAATAATTTTGAAATTCCTAAATCATGCATTACACGAACGGGAAAAGTAACATCTTGCAAAGAATAGCCCTCATATAAGTGAAAACGACCTTGCATGGCAATTACTTTTTTTCCTTCAAGGGAACCATAGATTAATTTTCCTTTGTGAAACTCAACTGTTGCAGTTGGAAAATTTGGGATATGATTGTAGCTTATTTCAGCTTCAATCTCAATTTTTTGAATTATTTGTCCAAGTCCAGTTCCTAATATTATTCCAAATTCTGGAGCCTTGAACCCACGTCCTTCTAAAAATTTTGCGGTCTGCTTAATATAATCATGCATAGAACTTTAATTTTAAAAAGAGTATTCACTTAATTTAGATATTCCCGAAAAATATCGATTGCTTTAATATCATCAACAGAATCAATGTCAGTCTTTATTGGCAACTGGCCAACAGTTTCATTCTCTAGATCCTTGAGAGTGTCTCCCAAAACAGTGTTAGTTCCCCAATTTTTATTTTTAAAAATGTCTGAGTTTAATTGTTTCATTCCCAACAAATAATATCCTCCATCAAGGGCAGGGCCAATTACAAAGTTATGCTTGTTAAGGGTTAAAAAGGCTTCTTCTAAATCTTCTTTACTCAAATCCAGCATATCGGTGCCAATAATAATAATATCTTTATAACCAATAGTAAATAATTCTGAAAAGGCGTTTTCCATTCGAATACCTAGATCGGAGCCATCCTGCAGTTTTTTTCTATAAATTTCAGAATTCCAAATATCTTGAATCCATATTTCTTCTGAATAAAAGACAAATTTATCAACAGTTAAGTTTTTGGTTATTTGAACAGTATGATCTAATAACAGTTTATATATTTTCAATGCAATTTCATCACCGATGCCAGCTGCCAATCTCGTTTTGCATTTTCCTAATTCTGGATTACGGGTAAAAATAATTAGGGCCTTATTTGAAGTCGGAAAATGAAAGTGAGTCGTAAAATCATCACCTTTTGTGTTGTTGGATAAGAGTGCCATTAATATACTTTTATACCTTTATGTAGCCACTGTCCCCAGAATTCTGAAAAAACATGTACTTCTTCCGTGTTATTTCCATTAGAGTCAATAATAGGGTAGCCATTATTTTTCCATTCAAAAATACCACCATAAAGATTCTTAACATTTGTGAATCCTTGCTTTTCTAATTTTTCACCAATTTTTGCCGAACGAATTCCGATAGAACAATACACTACAACGCTGGTGTTCTTGTCTGCTATCTCTGCCGAAGCTTCCTCAACAGAAAAAAGATTATACCCTACATTTTTTGCCGATAAAATGTGGCTCACGGCATACTCTTCTTTTTCTCTAGAATCTAAAATTACGACCGAATCATGCAACTGCAGCATTCTTAATTCTTCCACTGATATATACGGAATACTTTCAGAATTATTAGCCTGTAATAACATATCCAACGACTTTTGGCCGGTCGCTTGAAAGTTGGAAACTGCTAGTAATATGGATAGAATTAAGAATTTCATAGCTTAGATTACTGCACCTTGACAGCTACTGCCTGCCCCAGCTGTGCAACCATAACAATGTTGTGAAATTATAATATTTCGGTCGTTCAATTGCTCCTCATTATATTCCGAAATGTGTTTTATTTTACTAGCTACTTTAAGTCCTAGCATTTGATTAAAATCACAATCGTATAACCAACCTTCCCAGCTAATAGATATGGTGTTGGTACACATTACATTTTTAACCGCTGCCGGATTAAAGGCTTCTACTAATTGATACATATAGTCCTCATAGTTTTCTGAGGCAATTAAAAAGTCCAAAAAACGAGAAATAGGAAGGTTAGTAATTGCTAGAAGGTTGTGGAATTCAATTCCAAATTCATCAAATAATTCTTTTTTAAATTCTTTTTCTAAACCTGCTTGGTCTCCAGGTAAGAAAGCTCCAGTAGGGTTGTAAACTAAGTCGAGGCGTAAATCGCTATTCGGCTTACCATATCCTATAGCATTCAACTCTTGCAGAGCTTTAATAGATTTGTCAAAAACCCCATCACCTCTTTGTTTATCTGTTTTTCCACGAGTCCAATGTGGCATAGAACTAACAACATGTACATTGTGATCTTTAAAAAACTGTGGGAGGTCATAATATTTTTTATTTGATCGAAGAATAGTTAAGTTGCTTCTTACAATAAAGTCTTTAATTCCAGCTTTACTGGCCTCATCGACAAACCAACGAAAATTTGGGTTCATTTCTGGTGCACCACCCGTAAGATCGAGCGTGTGTGCCCCCGTTTTTTTTATGACTTCCAAACATTGTAACATAGTTTCCTTGGTCATAATTTCAGTGCGATCTGGACCCGCATCTACGTGGCAATGGTCGCAAACTTGATTGCACATATAACCAACATTGATTTGTAGAATTTCTAATTTTTTTGGGCGTAATGGAAATTGATGTGTGTCCGTTAATTTTTGGGTAAAAGTGGAAAGCTCTCCAGTTTTAAAGATACCGTTAGATAATATTTCTAATTGTCTATTCGCCTCTGCAAGTTCACTGTGGCGTTTGTGTAAAGATTCAGTTTTTAATTTCTGCATAAATAAGGTAGGGCTTATCCGTCAAGTTTATTTACTTTATTCATCATCATTGTCCCATGTACTAAGGTAGCACCACTTTTAATTGCGGCACCAACGTGAATGGCCTCCATCATTTGTTCTTTAGTCACACCACGTTGTAAAGTATCTTTAGTATAGGCATCAATGCAATAGGGACATTGTTCGGTGTGGGACACGGCTAATGCAATTAATGATTTTTCGCGTGCTGTTAGAGCTCCATCTTCAAAAACTTTACTGTAATAATCGAAGAACTTCGTGCCTAATTCTTCACTCCATTCTGTAATTTTACCAAAATTCTTCAGGTCTGCTGGGTCATAATAGTTGTTAGCTGCCATAAATAATTGTAAATAATTAAGTGATTTTTTTTATTCTTGAGTACTAATTTACAAATATAGCCAACTAGTCTCGTTAAGAGAAAAAAGCTTACTAAAGTTTGTAAAATTTTGGCTGATTGTTAAAGCGATTTGCTTTATTACAGAAAGACTGCGTTCNGANAAGCAACTGGAAAAATCGATTGTAAAAGGCAAAAATATTATCGCTGAAGGTTTTATGCCTTAGGAAACACTTATGGGTAATTTAGCTTAATTGAAATGAATCAGTATGTTCAAACTTGAATAGTACTAATCAATTATAATTTTAAATGTTCTTTTTTTGAATTGCTTCGTGCTTACAACCAGAATGTAAAGGCCAGAATTATATGCAGACAAATTAATATTTAGTTCTTCTTGTTCGTTATTCGTCATATCTAAAAGTCTTCTGCCATTTAAATCAAAGAGATCAACAAATTTTACATTTGTAGTATTTAGTATTTGACAATATTGATTTGAGTTATGGGTGGTTATTTGAACTTCTGATAACGTATTGTTGAATTCATTAATGTTTAACACAATAAGTGGTTCACAGGCCGNAATAGAGTCCAAATTAGCGTAGAAGGATTGACTGTTTTTAAACGAACAACTAAGATGCCCAACACCATTAATATCTGGAAAACCACTTGGTGCATTAATAAGAGATAATGATCCCGCCCCTTCAACCCAGACAGCATTTGTTGTACTAACAATGTTTGATGAAGTTGGAGAAAGATAAAAATGGCGGTAATTATTTCCATCAACTAATGGCCGAGGAATTATCGAATCTAATTGGTAATACCCTGCGTTCACAGTAAAAGGAGAATAGGGGTTTTTCATATCGATTGAATCTCCTATAGTGATAGAAAAATCGTATAAAAGGTATTCTATATTTCCAGCCGGATTTACTATATTTAAGTATACTCTTCGGTCAAGAAGCTCCTCTCGAAGTAACAAAGTTCTTGAGATAAAATGGTACCCATCTAGAATTTTATAATCGATTCCATCCACAATAGTGTCGCCGTCAGTGAAATAACTGTCAGTTAGGCATCCGAAATAACAAGTAGTAAGGTGCCATTCGTTATAATTATTAAGCATAGGAACATAATCTTGTCCATATATTGT
>BS_KBA_SWE02_21mDRAFT_10000060_pt1 | contig 33973 bp, 48 predicted proteins | sample BalSeasSWE02_21m_FD_9196 | JGI IMG/M metagenome (IMG submission 9196)
AAAGAGTTGAAATGGATGAAGTTTATTCATTAGTTGATATTTCTAAATTAACAACAGATATGCTTATATTAGATAAATATATAGGTGATAATTTCTAAAAACAATCAAGGGCTTATTAGTTTAAGCCCTTTAATTTAAAATATAAACAATGAGTTGTACATTCAATTATGTTGAAAAAGCTTTAAGAGAAACAAATCCTATAGAAGCTGATAGATTAAATGAGAAAGGAATAGAAACTTGGAAGGCAATTAAAAACTCTAAGTTATTTACTTTAAATAAAAATGAAGAATATGCCTTTAGTAGGGAAGGGACTAAACAAAGATCTAGGCAAGATAGTTTTATAGCTGATTTAAATAATGAAAATGAATTTATTTTTAATGAAGACAATGAAGTTAATATAGATTTATTAAGACTAACTGACAAAATACTTGACGAAGAGGTAAATGATAGTGATATATCTGAAGAAAATCAATATAATTTAGGAAGCTTAATTGATGATGAAAATTCATTACCATTATTTAGTGATGAAGTTATTTATCTTGATTTAGAAAACGAAACTCCAACTTCTGTGTTATTTGGAGAAGACGAACAATATAATATTCATAACGCATATGATGTAATTAATAATATATTAGATAGTTTTGGAGATAAATTTTCTAAAGACGCTCAAATGTTATTAAATAGAGCTGAAATATTATTAAAAAAATCACAAGCAACTGTAAGAATTGTTAGTTCTGAACACTTTCCTCGTAAAGATAACTTAATGGTATATGATTCTTTAAATAATGAAATATTAATTAGAGATAACGCTAATGAATATTCAGTGAGTGATATGGTTGAAGCTTTTTTACATGAAGCTACACACTCTGTTACTACCAGAGCTTATAAAAATCCAAAAACGTTTGAGGAAAAAGATTTTGTAAAATTTATAAACAAAGCATTTGCTGAATTTAAAAAACACGCAACCGACGAAGAAAGAAAAAGATATGGATTTACAGATGAATTAGAATTTATTGCTGAATTATTTACAAATCCAAGTTTTGAAAGAACACTTAGAAAAATAGAATCTAGAGAAACAGAAAATAATAGTGTTAATAAGGTCATTTCAAGCTTTTTTAGCGAATTAAATGAATTTATACGTAGATTATTTGGTGCTAAAAAAACAAAAGCTGTAGATGCTTTAATTGAGTCTATAACAAGAATAGCTTCTTCTGAACAATCTGAATATAAAACAGATGAAAGATTTTTTCTTAATAAATTAAAAGATAATATTGAGGATGATGAAAATGTAGAAGAAGAATTAAAGTTTGTAAAACCTACATTAGTTTCATTTGAAGATAGATTATTAAATTTAATTGGCAAAGCTAAGGATAATATAGCTCAAGTTAGAGCGAGAACTGCTGCATCTAAAGGAACTGCATCTAAAAGAGAGCATAGAGTCCATCTAGAAAATTTGGATAAATTAATAGAAGAAATGGACGAACTGTCTGAACTTGAAAAATTAAAAGTTATTGTTCAATATACAAAAGCTATGGCTAAAACAATAATGCAGGTAAGGAAAGGTGTTGATAAATTAAATAGGTCTAGTAAAGGTAAAAGATTGGGAGGAAATTTAGATTTAATTTTAAAATATGAAGATTATATAGCTTCTTATGATTTAATAGCTGATATTAGAGATACTTTAGCTGTTTCTGCTAGAGTTAAGCTTTCTGCAGAAGACAAAGAATCTGTTCAAAAAATTAAAGATATTCTATCAAGTGTTACTAGTGACCACGATAATTTAATAGCTGAGTTTAAGGTGCTAAAAAGAGAAGAATCTATAAAATTTTTATCTTCACCAGAAAATAATACTCAAATAGAAACCGATCATAAAAAAAGATTATACAAAGAATATATAGATTTAAAAATAACTGGAGAATCTAGAGAAGAGTACGCTAATAGAATATTAAATACTAGAGATAAAGATTTATATAAAGCTGATTTATTAGAGGCTGCTGAAAAAATAGCAAATGATCCTGCTTTTGATATATCATCTTTTACAAAGAATTTTGGAGATGCTTTAAATACTAATAGTAAATTATCACAGATAGTTGTGAATATATTTAGCTCTGTAAGAGATAAAATTCTTTCAAAATACAAGAATATAGAAATTAGTCTTGGTAAATTATTTGATGATGTAATAGATAAGAAAGGAAACATACCTCCTTCGCAAATGTATAAAAACATTTACGAAAAAGATAATAAAGGAAATTTCTTTTTTAAAGGAAGATATAAAATAGAATTTAGAGATAAATATATTGATGAATATTTACCGTTACGAGAAACTGCTGATAATATATTGGCTGAGTTTATGAGCAACGGAATGGAAAAAAAAGAAGCTAGAGCTGAAGATAAATTCAAAGAAGCCGATAAATTAGCTAAAGCTTGGATGTCTAAACATACTAGAAGTGAAAAAGGAGATCTTAGTGGTAGAATGTGGCTTCCTAATAAAGAATATTTAAATGAACCTATTACAGGTATAGATGCTGAAGTTTTAAAAGAAGCTATAGCTATGGCTAAATTTTCACATAAAGCTACTCATGGAAAACAATCTTTAATAAGAAGAACAGGTCAAATTGAATTTTTCCAATTTCCTTCTATAACAAAATCAGCATTTGAAAGAACAATGGAAGGTGATTTTAAAGGCTCTATTCAAGACGTTAAAGATAATTTTACTAAAATTAGACCAGATGACATTGGATATGGTGAAGCTGTTGATAAAAAAGGAGAAACATTAAAAAGTGTTAAAATACATTACAGAGGTAAATTAGAAGAAAATCAACAATCATTAGATGTTATGACTCTTATTCGTAGCGAATATTTAAATGCTATTAGTTATAGAGAAAAAAAAGATGCTGAAAGTTCTTTGTTGTTAATGGCAGATATATCAAGAAATAAACAATATTTTCAAAAGTCTAGTAAAACAGGATTGCCATTAGTAAACTTGTTTAATAAACATGTTCAATCAGTTACAATTCCAGGTGAATTTTCTAATGAATATGAAAGAATTAAAGGTATGCTTGAAAGAAATCTTTATGATACAATGAGTGTTCATGGTGGTACTCTTTTAGGCGCAGATGTTAATAAGTTAACAAATTTTATTAATGGAACTGCTGCTTCTGTAGCGATGTCTTTTAATATTGCCTCTGGAACCGCGAATGTTTTAAATGGATTTACTCAATTATTAATAGAAGCTGGAGGAGGTCATTTATTTAAAATAGATAATCTTTTAAAAGCCGAAGCTAGATATACTAAAGATTTACCAAACATTATAAAAGATATGGCAAATCCTGTTAAAAAATCATTTACAAATCAAGTTTTAGAAATGTATGATGTTTTTGGCGGATTTGATCCAGCCACACAAGAATTTATAAGAAATAGTATAGCTAAAAAAATAGCCTCAAGAAAATCCATGAATGGTCTTAATGAAATGGGTGAACACGCTATGAATTCTGTTGTTACTATGTCTGTTTTAGATTCATTAAAGGTTATGAATAAAGATTTTAAACATATAGATAAAGATGGAAATGTAGTAAGTGAAGAAAAAGCAGTTTCATTATTAGATATGTTAAAAATGGATAAAGACGGTAAATTAGTTATGGATAGTAAAGTAAAATTTACTAAACATAATTTAACGCTTGAATATTCTAAAGGAGGAAAAACTCATGTTAACCTACTTATTAAAAATAAAATATTTGATTTATTTGGAGTTTACGACCCTGCGTTTAAGAATGAAATTTCAAAACATTGGTTAGGAAAATCAGTTATGATGTTTAAAAATTATTTTTTATCTGGAATGGATTACAGATATACAGGAATATCTACTGCGCTAACAAAAAAAGAAAACTTATCTGAAGATGATTTAAATTATAGTTCTGCTCAAAAGGAATATATTGAAGGTATTTACACTACCTTTATTAGATTCATACCAGCTTTAAAAGGACTTCAACTAATGTATGCTAAAGATGTTTATAACGGACTTAGTGACTATGAAAAATCTAATTTAAAGAAGGCAACCATAGAGATAATGTTAACGGCTGTAATTTTACCCGCAATAGGCAATCTATTAATGTTGGCAGGATCTAATAATGATGATGATGATGCTTTATGGTTTGCAATTTATGAATTAAGAAGACTTGAATCTGAGTTATCTCAATTTAGGAATCCTATAGAGGCTACAAAATTAATATCTAACCCAGTAGCTGGTGTAAGATTTATACAGAATGGAATATCGTTTTTATATGAATTATCTACACCAATTAATTTTATGCCTGTTAAAAAAGAACATTTCATATCTTATTTAGATGAAGATGCACATAATAAAAACAAACTTGTTAAAAAAGGTAAAAAATTAGTTCCTATATTTGCACAATTTGGAGAAGACTCTTTCTTTAAAGACTTTAAAAAATTAAATAGCTTAATAGATAAATAAAACAAAGGTCAAAAAAAAGCCGTATATACAATTAAGTATATACGGCTTTTTGCGTTTTATAAAGTATGTAATAATTTACATAAATCAACTATCATTCTACATTCTCCCCTTGGATCACTCCAGTCGTTTCTTATTTGCCAAGCTAAAGCGCTAATTTTATCTATAATCTGTTCCTTGGTATCTTGTGGTAATTCAAAAGCATTACTTTCTTCTTCCATATTTATTATTTCTTTAAATTAGTAATTCTAACCACAACAGAATCTTCATCTTGACTTTCAATAAATCCAGCTTCTGCAGGAATATTTACAATTTCAGTCATAAACTCTTCATAATCCTCTTCTTTTTCAAAAGTCCAAATTATTTTTTTCATATTACATTTTTTAAAAATCCTTGTATTCCAAAGTTGTGAACTCCACTCCAAATTTTATATGTTATTCCATAATCTTTATAATCAAAATTATGGTATTTAATTTTTCCAATATTTTTATAAAACTTATTACATAAAGGAATATAATAAGAGTCTTCAGAAATAAAAGCTTTATGATTTTGTAAATTATCTTCTGTAAAAATAAAGTCTTTTTTTACATTAAAGAAACATCTTATCAATAATGTATATACACTAATTAATGGTGTTGTTTTACTCCAATATATAGGAACTCTAAATATAAGAGTATCTTCATCTAATTCAATTGTTGTTTTAGATTTGAGTCCTAAATCTAATTCAATTTTATTTATAAATAACTCTAAGTTTTTATAATTATTTATTAAAATAACTAAAGCTTCTTCTTTTAAATTCCAAAGTCCGTTATTTTTATTTTTATGTAAAGTATTTACCCCTAAAAAGAAATATCTTTTACCTATAAAACAATTTAATAATTTATGATTGTATCCGTAAGCATTTCCTATTTCTTTTTTTTCTCTTTCTACAAAAATAAAATCATTAAGATAATCTCTACAAGCTGTAAACGGCAAATATGTTTCAAATTTTTTGCCAATTTTTTTTAAAATTGAAAACCCAATTCCAAAATCTCTTCCTTCTCTTAGTTTATTTCTTTTTTGTAGTTCTTTTATTTTTTTCATTTATTTAAATTTCCTTTATCATTATGAACTTCTTTATTTATTATTTCATAATGCTTAATTAAAGCTTCATTTAATTTACTTTGACATTTATCACAGTAAAATCTTTCTACTCTTTTACCAGTAGCTATTATTGTTCTACATTCATTACATAATGTAGCCCCATTACCATTATTAAATTTATAAATTACATTCACAATTTTTCAATTTCAAGTTTAACTTCTTGCCAATATTCAAACTCGTTTTTAATATGATTATAAATACATAATTCTATAATTTCATCAACTGCTATTAATGCACATTGTTTGCATTCATACCAGCTAAATGATTGTGCTGGATTATTTAATCCAAATGAATAATATTTTCTTACTAACTCTTCTGCTTTTTCTTTTGGTGTCATATTTCAAATATATTGCCATTACTGGTTAATATCCCAAATTTTCTATCACAAACCACACTTCCATTACTAAAAGTAGTTTCGTAATCTGATAGTTTTAATACTCCTGCATTTATAATATCATCAGAGTTATGTATATGTCCAAATAAACAAAGTTTTGGTTTAACTCTGTTTAATATATGGTTTTTAAGGCTTTTACAGCCACAAAATTCTAATTTACCATCTCTATCATAAGAAAGATCTAACGTTCCTTTAGGAGGCGTGTGAGTAACTACCACATCTGTATCATCTGGTATAGATGAATACAATCTATCCATCTTACTTCTGTCTTTCATAAACAACCAATTTCCGAAATTAGGAGATATAGGGCTTCCCCATATTTTAATTCCTTCAATTTCTACAGATTCATTTTCAAGATATATAATATTTAAATCTTGACATATATTTCTAACTTCTTTTGTATTATGAAATACAAACGAACTATGATTTCCAGCTACAAATATCTTGTAAGGAATTTTTAATGCAGCAAACCACATTATAAAGTCTCTAAATTCAGGTTCATTTCTATATTGGTCTTTAGAATTAGATTCGTCACCACTATGGATGACGATATCTATTCCTTCTGGTACATCTAAAAGCCAATGATAAGAGTGCGTGTCACTAATGTGCCATATCTTCATTGTCAAAATTATTTTCTTTATTTTGTATTCTATCTATTAAACTTGCTTTTTCTAGCATTAAATAGATAATTAAATCATTATATTTCTCTTCTACTTGTGCTTTAGATGGTAATTTTTTATACCACCTTAAATCAGTTTTAATATCTTGTATAGATATATAATGTTTCATCGCAAAACCCCACAACACATCTTCTCGAAGTTGTCCTGTAATTTTAGAACCCTCTTCAAAATTATGAAAAGGATTGCTAAACCTTCTATATTCTTTGCCTTTTATTACAAGAATATTTCTAATATTGTCAAGGGTTTTTTCTATTACCAAATCAAAATTTTTTTCTGTCATTTAGTTACATTTTAAAATCCATAATTGAATCTCATTTCCTGAATTTGGATTTGATCCAAAAAGATCAACTTCAGTTATTTGATCTAAATATTGAATTATTTCACTATTATAATTTGGATTGTTATCAATATTAGTTGATAACAATAAATATAAACAACTCGCTTTATAATCTACAAGTAAATCATCTATTAATAATCCAGCCACTTCTTTGTAAAAAGTATCAAAATCAAAATCTTCATCAATTTTAAAGTCTTTAATATTTTCATTTAAATAATTATCAAAATCTTCTTTAAATTCATTAATAAAACTCATTAATCCGTTAAGTCCAGAAACTAATTTAATTCCACAACTTATTGGTGGTTGTGAAATAGCTAATATGGTATCTTGTTCAAAAACATAATTATCAAATCCATTTATTTTAATAATAATCTTAAATCCAGGTAGTTCATCTTCATTATTAATAAATGATGTTTCAGCTTCAAATCCATCAATTATTGGTATTTCTGGAATAATTTCTACTGCTTTTGAAAACAAATTCTTAGCATAATTTGCTTGTATTCCTTTATCATTTATAATTGAATATCTAGTTTCAGTTTCATTGATAACTTCATATTCTTTTCCAGTTGTAATAGATTTATTATTACCTTTATTTTTACATTGTAGTTTCATTTTTTTCTTTTTTTTATTTGTTTAGTTTGTTATATTCAGAAATACATTCTTCAATATTTCCTTTGAATATATTGTAGTCTACTGCATTTTCCATCATTTTGCTTAACCATACAGTTTCTTGCGTGTCTAGAGTATGAAGTATAAAAATACTTCCATCTTTATCACCGTCTTGTCTTAACCTTCCTATTTTTTGTATAAATCCAATTTCAGAACTATAATACGACATTATAATACAAGCCCCTGCTTTTTTTAAATTAGCTCCTTGAACTAATTTTTTAAAAGAAGCTATTGTTTTAATCATATCCTTATCAAACATACTTCTTAAAGTATTGTTTCTTTCATCACTATTTTTGGAAGCTACGACATTTGTGGTAACTAATTCTAATTGTTTTATTGAGTTTCCAAATATAACTGTTTTTTCTTTAATTTCTTTTAATAATTTTTTAACAATTATTACTTTTTCTGGAAGATTATACAATAAAGTAGCTCTTTTTGAAGCTAATCTAGCTAATTCAATTTCTCTTTTTTCACTCCAATCATAAAAATCAACACTATTATCTGTATATTCAGAATCTCTAACTTTTTTAAATAAAGAGTCAACATATTTATATGAAGAAGATTCTGTTTGATAGAATTTATGTTTTGCATTTCCAGCAATGATATTTTTATCAACTTTATTTAAATAACTCTCTATTATAAAAATATTTAGTTTTCTAGAAGTACCATCTGCCTGTCCTTGATTAATATTATATTTATAACATATTGGAGCATATTTATTTAACATTTGCTCTTTAGACACAACAGTTTCTTTTTTAAAAGTTTTTTTTAAAGAATCATTTTCTATTGTTGAATAAAATATTTTTCCATTAAACATAGCTGTTAGCCCTAAAATAGCATTCATTTTATTATTTATATAGAAATTATAATTTACTGGAGATATAGAATCAGGTATTTCATCTGCTATAACTAGTCCAAAATCTCTTCCGCACCAATTTCTTACAGTTTGATAACATTGAAATTCTATATCATAATCTTGTAGAACATTACAATTATAAATCTTATTAAACTTAGTAACATCTAAAATAAAATCTCTTAATCTGTCTTTTTGCTCAGCTAAAAATAAATGTTTTACATTTCTATCTAAAGGCATTGTATATAATGCTTTTAAAGATAAAAATGTTTTTCCTAGTCCAGTTATTATTTCAGTAGTTCCAAACTTTCCAGCTTTCATCCAAGCTGTTAAAGCTTCGTTTTGAATAGTTTCTTTTTGTTTATTTAATTCCATTTTTTACTATTACTTCTAAATAAGATTTCTCGGAAATATCTTTTAATTTATAATTGTTTAAATTCATATTTTTTGAAAAATTATTATTTATTCCATTATTTTTATCTAACTCTGTAATTATTTTTTTTGTTGTTAATAATTTACACCCTTCTTTATTCATTAATATGTGATTCGAATTAAATCCATAGGGTCTTGAATCAGGTATTCTATTATATTCTTCACAAAAAATATTACAAGCTAATGTAAATAACAATCCTTTATCAATATCTTTAAAAAATTTACATAGATTTATAAAATGTTTCCCGATTACTTTAAAGAAATCCCTTTGATCCTCTCCTTCGTATAAACACCTAATAACCATTCCTGTATATTGTAAATAAGCCTTATTTTGTTTTTCATATTTAAGATTTAAATATAAATCACCATTATCTTTATATTCTTCTTCAAAGTCAATTATTCCTGTTTGTTTTATAGATGAAAAAAATATGTTTAAGTCATCTTTGCTATATTCAGAATATTTTTCTTTTTCCAATATTATTGAGTATTTTAAATCAATTTTTTTTGAATTACTATCTATTATACTATTATTAAAATAGCTAAAACAAGCAGTGTATTTATGTATTTCCTCACCTAAAGCAAAGCTGTCTCCGTTCATATTTTTATATTTTTATTATTTATTTTTTTTACTTTAAAAAAACAAGTAGCCAGGAATCGAACCTGGCTTTACTGTTAGACTTGGCGTATTACCATTCATACTATACTTGTTTATTATTAAAAGATACCTTACAGCGCTCCTAGAAAATTACTTCGTGGACTGTTGACAATTAAGCCTCAGGGTTACTGAGGTATCTTAAATTAGTGTTACTATTAACCCTTTTTCACACTTTGTTAATTTATGTTTTTTTTTACTTTTTTAAGAGCATTATCAAATTTTCGAGCATCATCATAATCTTTATCTGCTCTTTTCATTAATTCTTGAGATCTAGCAAAATCACTCATATCTGATAAAGCTGCTGCTTTTTTAGTTTGAGCTACATAATCCAAAGAATCTCTTTTTGCTGTAGCTTCTTCTACTGTAAATTTTCTATTTTTTGCCATAATTTATTTATATTTAATTTATTATTTATGATTTAATATTATTTAATAACTTTTTTATTAAAACTTTTGATTCTTCTATATCAAATTTCGTAATATGATTAGTATAAATTAGTGTATTAGTATCTTCACATAGATAAAATCTATCTTTTGATACTAAAGTACTAACTAATTTCATTTTCTTACCTGTATAAGGACTTTTCATGTTAAATTTCACATCCATTTGGACCTCCACAAGCTATATTATCTCCAAACGCAGTATTGTCTTGTAATTCTATAACTTTAGATAAATCAACATCTTTTAATGTCTCCATTAGTCTTTCATATTCTTCTTTAGAACAATCTTCAAACGGAGTTTGTTTATAAGTACCTCCATTGTAAGGAAGTACAGATAATCCATTGTAATATTCTTTATTGACCCACATCCATTCTCCAACTATCTTCCATTCTTCTTGACGCACTGAAACTGTACAAGAAACGTTGTGAGTATTATCTCCTTTTCTATGACCTGTTTTAACCCAGTCTTTAGAAATAAGTTTAACTCTTTCTAATGCATCTATAGTAGATTCGTGTCTAGTTATAGCCCCTTTTGGAGACTTTTGAGGAACTGAAATTACAGCTTGAGTAGTTGGATTAAAATACTCGTCTTCTAATAATTCAGGGTGATTAATAGCTAAATAAGAATAAATTGCTTCATTCTTGCCTAATCGCATTCTTCTGATATAATAATCATTATGCCAAGCGTGAATACCACTAGAAGTGCCAAGCACAAGACTTGTAGTTCCTGCTGGTTTGACGGCTGTAGTACGAGCGGCAATATTAATTCCAAGAATATCAGCAATTTCATTATTTGTAACTTTAACAATATTGGCAGCTTCTTCATAATTTAATTCTAGATTTGATTTAGATGCTATTCCAGTCATAGATACACCTATTAAAGCATCTTTTTCAGTATTCTTTCTCCATATTTCACGGAGATAATGAAAGTCTGTGTAAGAGGCTTGTAATGTACCTATAAACGATGCTGCTCTAGCTCTTTCGTTAAAATCTTCTTGAGATTCTATGTTAGACATATTTATTTCACAAAGATTGCAAAATTGATTTGGTCTAAGTGCTATTTCGCAACAAGGATTAGTTCCCCAATCTTTATCATTTGTTAAATATATTCCAGGTTCTCCACTTCCAGAAGCTTCAATTCTTTCCCATACTTTGTCAAATGTTTTTTTATCTATTCTATGTCTTAATAATGAAACTGAATTATTTGATCTTCCAAGTTCAGGCATAGTTTCCCACCAAGCACCTGATTTACAATTAAGCATAGCATCACTATTTAAATCAAATAAACTTATTAAAGCAGCTCTTCTTATCCCGCCTGAAAGCACAGCATCAGCTATAAAACATTCTATTCTATGGCATTCTAAATCAGTTAATTTAGTACCGTCTTCTTTTTCTCTTAATATAGCTTCTATTTTAACCAAAGCTATTCTTAATGGTTCAGGCCCAGGAGCTTTACCTCCTGCAGTAACTAACATAGCACCTTTTTTTCTAATATCAGACAAATCAAAATTTATATGATTACTTGATTTACTAGTATAAGATTTGAAAAGCATTTTAATAGAATCAGCCCACCCTATTATACTGTCTTGAACTAAATATCTTGTAGTTTTATTATAATTAGGTTTTTTAATAGAAGGTAATTTTTCTATATGATGATTTTGTACACTAAAACCTATTCCTGTACCCCCTAATAGCAAAAACATAGTTTCACTAAACGCGTGAATACTATCTATAGGCAGAAATGCACAATTATATATTCTACTATTATTCATTTCAATAGCCTTTCCTCCAAATTGTAAACTTCTCATTGAAGGTAAAACTTTTTTTGTTAGGACAAAATTTGCATAAATTTTCTGAATATCTTCTTTTAATTCAGGCTTATGATCTATATGCATTTGCATATTTCTATCTACCAATTCTTCCCAGGTTTCCCTTCTTTCTTTAGAAGGGATATATTTAGAATATTTTGTGTATATTGTTATATCACTTAATATCTGTTTATCAATACTTAAACTCATTCGTTATTTTTATAATTTCATTGCCATTACATCGGCAATCCTAAGTGTTTCATCGTGTTTTGACACGTGTTCTCCCAACTCAGCATCATCATCTATCTTAACGTTTGCTCTTTTTTCTAATTTTTCTTTAAGTATTTTATCTTTGTATAATTTTTGTTTAATCGTTAAGATAACATTGATACCTCCATAAACTTTTCCGTACATTACTGTCCAGAATTTTAATATTAATTTTTTTGCATCATCTCCAAATTTAGAATATTTACTTTCTTGTAAAAAGTAATATTCTTTTAANTAATCTTCTGGAAATTTAAAAACATAAACTACCATATCACTATTATCTATATCTATTATTTTAACAAACAAGTCACTATCAATAAGTTTATGTTCATATTTTGTAAATTCAGGATTTTTAAAGCTGAATTCAAATAATAAAAAGAAACATTCAAAGAATTCATTATTTTCATCAAACATATAAGTGTTTTCTAAATAATTAACAAATTCGTTGTCTATGTTTACTAATTCTGATAATAATGGTAATAAGTATGTTTTTGATGCATTATACTTAATTTTACTCATTTATTTCAATAAAGTTATCTTTAATATCTACAGCCCCATTGTTCTCTACAATGTATTTTGGCACTAAATATTCTTTATTACTCCAACACCAATCAATTTCTTCAATTAGTTCATCAACACCTTTATAAACATATTTACCTATTTTAAATCCTTTTATAGCAGCAGTTACCCATTTATCAGTCATTGTGTATAATAATGGAGTTTTGTCAGATTTTGAAATATATAAAAATTGAAATCTACCTATAGCGTATCCAATTAAATTTAAATCTTTAAGTATTTGTTCAGCCGCCAATAAATATATAGCTCCTTGAAAGTAGTATCTCCATTTTATAAAGCTATCTTCGAACTCTATAGCTGGATTTTTACCTGTTTTAAGGTCTGTAAATCGCACTAATTTATTCTTATGGTCTATTGATATCAAATCTAAAATACCTCTAACTAAAAAGCCTTTATATTGAATTTCAAATTTATGTTGATAAATGTTTTCGTAATCATTTATTATTATGTCTTTTGAATATTTATGATTTTTTAATACGCTTATTAATTCAATAGCGTCCATATATTCTTCAGTAGTAATTAAAATTTTATCACCAACTTCATACATAGCATTTAAATAATCCCAAAATTCAGCAATATCAAATTTTTCAATTAATACTGCTTCATTTTTAATATTTCCCCAAAATTTATTTAATTTAATTATATCAACTATATCGTTTAAATTTTCAGGAATTGTTAAATAATTTTTTAAAATTATATCACATAATAATCCTAATGTTGCTGATGGTTTTTCTCCATCAAACTTATAGTATTTTTCTTCACAAAAATTACTACCAGTCATATTATCAACGAGTAAGTCGTCAACTAAAGATCCGTGTTTTACAGCAGCTCCTTCAGCAGAATTTCTTCTAACTAAAGACATTGCTCCATTTCTATCAAAATCTGATAACTTACTATATGATAATGTTAATTCTTTATTTTCATTGCTCTCTAGCAATTGATTTAACGATTCTTCTTTCATCTGCATCTACATCAATCTCAATTAAATCAATTAATAAATCAACAATTCTATTTGACATAGCTTTTTCAAAACTCATTTCCATAAAAAATGACCATTGATTATGGTCTAATATTTCTTTATCAAGCATTAATCTAGCGTCATTATACATTTTATTTTGAATAAATATCAAAAATTTTTGATAATCTTCATCTTCAAATACAAATGCTGCCAATTGTTCGATTTCAATAATTGTTTTCTTCATTGTGTGTTTTTTTAATGAATGTTAATATAGACTCCAGGACTTTCCTTGTCTACTGAATACCATTCATAATTGTTCATATTTTTTTCTGTTGGCAATACGCCATCTATACTCATTACAGAAGGAAAAACAAATTCTACATTGTCGTCTGGAATTATTCCGTGAGCTGTCATTAAATCAAAAATGACCTCGGTAGCATTACCGAAGTCAAATTTTCTTTTTGATTCTCTAACAAAATGAAAGCTTATTAAAACTGGAAACTCTTTATTCTTAAATAGTTCTTTAAATTCAGGTATTAATAACTCGAATTTATTAGATCTAGTTTTATAACCAACAACAACTTTTTTAGAAGATGAATATGATTGAATTCCTAATAGACCTAAATATTTTTTAACTGTTTTAGAACAGAATATTCCTTTTGATGTTTTAACTTTACTATTCTTTAATGATGGAGTATTATATGGTATAAATATCATTTACGACCAAAGTTTAGATTTAACTTTAGATTTAACTGGAATTTCTTCAGTTTTTTTATTATCTTTGACTTCGTTTTTAAAAATACTATCTAAATAATCAAGACCTGTATCTGAATAATAATCTTTAAAATATCTTTCTTTGTCTTCAGGCGTGTAATTAGGTTTTTCTAAATTATTTGTAAATAAACCGTCTGATGAATTAATAGCGTCTTGAATAACAAACATTTGCTTATCAATTTGTTTTTTAAATTTATCTGAAAAATATTCATTATTTGATTGTAATTGATTTTCTAACGAAAATGTATTTTTTTTCAAAATATTAATTACATCTTGTTCGCTAATATCTTCAAGTTTTTTTTTTTCAAATCCCATTTGCGTTAACTTTTCCCATTGACTAATTCTTTCTTTGTAAGAAACATCACTTTCAGCCCAATTTCTTGTTGGAAAAGATAAAATATTGTTATTTTTAATTGGTTTAGCTTCTTGATCAATAGATAAATTTTTAAAACCATTAAGTTTAGGATAGGTTTTTGCTTTTCCATTAAAATCATCAGCTCTATTTATACTATAATTGTTTTTGATATTTGATCCAAATTTAATTTTGTATTTAAGATCTAAAATTTCCTCCCAATCTATTAATTTATGGCAATAAATATCTTCTTCATTTCCTATTATATTGCCTTTACAGTTATCTTCGTAAGTGGCTATTTTTCTTGAATCTATATAATTTAAATGATAACTTACTAAAGAATCTCTATCTTCTCTGTTTAATTTAATATGACTGTTTGAATAATTACATATAAACCTATCAAGGCTTCTTCCGCTTTTATTATCTAAAAAGTTTGGATCATTTAACAAATTATCTTGATTAATTATTGCATAATTTATTAAATAAGAATTTATAAATAAAAAATTTAATATTTTATCAATATCGTATGTTGGAGTATGAATCCTAAATTCAATAGTTTCTTTATTCCCAAAAATTAAAGGTATGAAATTATGAGCATAATATCTTTTTTTGATATTCCATTTTTGATTTCCATTAGGATCTAGTGGATGTGATTTAACATTTTTTAAATCACATTTATATTCATAAAAACTTTGTCCTCCTGATAAATGGCTAAATAAAACATCAAAATTTCTATCAATTTGCTCTTTATTTGAAACACTTATTGACGGTTCTAATTTTGAATTTATTTGATTAAACGGAAAAGGCTCAGAATAATTTTTTCTTTTTACTCCAAAATTATATTTTTTGTAAAGAGGAAATAATGAAAATATTTCTTCTTGATAATTTGTTATTAATTTATAAAAAGCTAATATAAATTCAGGTGTTCTTGGTACATTTCCTATATGTAAATGTAACGAACAATCTTTATCGTACTCAGTTCTTTTTTTAAGTTCTTTAACACAATCAACAAGAGCTTTAATTCCTTTTGCTCCACTTAAAGGTATTGTAACATATTCTAATCCAGATATACTTCCATCTCTTAAAGGTATTAAGGGAAGATGATTTAATTTATTTTCAGGAAGAATCCCTTTTATAGTTTCAAATTCAAATCCAAAAGTTAAATTATTAATTACAGAACTATATTTTTGAATAGTAGAATTTATTACAGGATTATAATTTTTATTATAATTATCAATATATTTATTCATAATACCTTTAGAGTCGTAAGGTAATGATTCTTTATATTCTTTTTTAATTATTTTTATTAAATTAAATTGATAAGCTCTTTTCAATGATATATGATAAAAGGTACCAGTAGATAATTCTTCTCTAAAAGATCTATTTATTATATTTTCGTTAATACAAGTATATATATTTTTATCTTTATCAACTAATAACATATTATCAATACCTCTATCAAAATATCCAAAAATAAAGTCAGATTCATTTCCCATACTTATTATTCCGTGTACTAAAGTATCATTTTTCAATTGATATAGTTTAGAAGTGTTATTAAAAACTAATCTTCCAGTATTCATTCTAATATATCTTCCGTCAATTAAATAAACGTCTCCTGAATTTTCAACACTTCTGTCACCTATTAAATAGTATTCTTTATCTATTAGTCTGCAATCAGATTTTTTATAAGTTTTACCATTTATTGTTATAATTTCATTCATTATTTATAATTTTTATCTATTATTTCGTCTAATAACATCAAATAATCTTCATTAATTTCAATAATTTCTTTAACAAAATCCTCTTCATCAAATTCAGTCAATGTAGATACGCTTTCTTGAATTTTTAGGTAAATTGGAGACATTAACATATCAACTGATTTTTTTATACAGTCTTTCTCAATCATATTAATTTCTATTTTTTTATCTTCATCTTCTTGACTACTTGTTACTTCTAAATCATTTAATTTGCAAAAATCAAAGAATTGTTTTTGAATTAATTTATCTCCATTATTTTTATTTATAAAAGGAAATTTTAATTCTTCTTTAATATCTAAAGATAATTGTTTGCTTTTGTTATATAAATCTATTACTGAAAAATCTTCTTTATAGTTTTGTTTTTCAATTAAAACCGCTTTATTCAACTCTCCTTTATTTATATAATAAATTTTACTACTACCTAACGGACATATATTTCCAGTAAAAGAAGTTCTTTTGTGTATAATTGATTTATATGTATTGTTATATCCTTCATTCTTACTTAACTCTACAATTGGATGTTTAGACATTTCTGATAAATCCCAAATATTATAATGTTTAACTTTTTGAGTAAGAACTTCATAATCAAGTTTTGTTTCTAACATTATACCTTCGTAAAAATAAGATAAAGATGGAATTCTTTTATTTTCAGTACTAAATGGAATTATAGTAAATTCATCTTCTATTGATAATGCTTCTTCAGTAAAATATCCATATTCTAAATCAAACTGTTTGTCTATTATTGTTTTAATTTTTGCTTCAGCTTTTTCAATATTTTGTTCAACTACTACAAAACCATATTCTTTAACCCAAACACAAATTCCATTTATTAAATGACCATTTCTATTATATCTAAGCTTATTAAATGTAATTGCGGACTTATGCATTCTAACGTCTTTTTCGTTTTGAATATTTTCGTCCTCTTTTTCCTTTTTTGAGCCTTTTCTTAAGTCCTCCAACTCGTATTCTTCGTTTCTAGCTTTTTTTTGAATACCCCATTCATATCCACAAGCTCCATATGTTTTTGTAACTATTGATGGTTTTTGAGAAGCATTTCTTCTTGTTATTTCAAGTTTTTCAGCATTATCTATATTACCATCTTTTATTTTATAAACAACATTTGGATTGAAACTAAATAAATTTTCATTTGCAACACCTCCAATAGCTTCTAGGCTTTCCTGTAATGATGAAATGTATAAGCTATTTTTAGATTCTTTATAATAATATAAAGGTCTTTCTTCAACATCGACACTTTTATCATAACTATCAATTCTTGAAGCTCCTTTAAATGCGTATAGCACATTAGGTTCTAATGTATTTGTAAATAATAAAGCTGCTCCTCCTATGTAATCAGATAATACCTTAAAATTCTTATTTTTATATATTATTTCTAATAATATTTCAGAATCAATTTTATTTCTTTTCCAAGCATTTACACCATAAGAATTAATTTCTTTTACAGATGTTTCTAATCCATTTTCTTTAGCTAAATCGTCTTGATTATGTAGCGTTCCGTTATGAACCCCTATAAATTCAAATGATTTTTCATAATCNCCAAAGCCGAATGGGTGAGCATTATCAGAATTTACTAATCCACTACTAGATTTTCTTGTATGTCCTATAACAACCGGTATCATTGTTGGAGATTCGTAATTTTGTTTGTGTAAAAAATCAGAATAATTTTTAGATGTTGTTATTCCATAATATATTTCTCCGTCAGTGGAGACTCCACAAGAATCTCCACCTCTAGAATTGTTATATAAACCTTGAATATCAAATTTAGCTTTATTGAAAGTTTTTACACTTTTTCCAGCCCATCCAAATATTCCACAAGACAAAATGTTTAAATTTGGCTTAAAAATCATAATTCCTAATAAGTGTATTATCAATAATATTAATATTATTTTTACTTCCATTTTATTTTTTTTAAATTTTTACTAATTCTTTTTTTTCGCTATTAATATTTATTAATAATTTTGTTGCTAAATTCAAATCAGCAGTGTCAATAGCGTCTCTTACTTGTTCTGAATATAATTCTATCAAATCATCAATTTCGTTGCTTAAAACAATTTCAATTGCTTTTATTGATTGTTTATACACCCATCTCATATTCTCTTCAGATTGAATCCAAAAATTAGATAATGCTCTACATTCAACTCCAAAATCTTTTACTCTAAACGAACCTGCTTTTCCATATAACTCTCTTCGACGCGTATCATTGTCTTTAAAAAGAGCTGGTAATGTTACAAACATATCAAAAGCTTTCACAATTTTTTCAGATATTTCAAATTGAGGATTTTCATACCCAAAAGCTACGTGCCCACCTGCACATCTTAAATTTGTATTGTTATCAGGAGCTTCGTTTACTGATTTAGAGTAAACATTAAAGTCTGGTTCACATCCAAAAGTAGTTGCTTGTAATGATTGAAGATACTTTTTATTAACAACCGAACTTACTTTATTACTTAATGAAAAACCATTTACCTCAGCTAAAATTCCTAAATAGTCTATGCAAGTTTTATGAGCATTAACCCATTCATCTTCAGTTTTGCAAGGAGGTATATTGTATTCAAACATTATACCATCTTCTTGAATCGCGTGCCCTTCATCACTAATTTTTTTCGGATTTCTTTTAGTTCCTCCATCTGTTAATCCTTCTGCTGAAACTATTTCTTTATCATCACAAATAAATATTTCTGGATCTGCTCCTAATGTTATATTAAATTTATTCATTTTTCTGTTTATTTTGCTATATTTTTAAGTAACTTTCAATTAAATTTAAACATTCTTCAACTGTATTTTCAGGACAGTTACTGTATTCTGGATGACCTTGAATAGCTAAAGATTTTGTTTTAGGATAGTACACTATTTCGCATTCTTCAAAATCTTTAGGTAATTCTTTTTCTGAATTTAATCCATCTAAATATGTGTTTGAAAGAAAGTTTGTAGCAGTTGCTATTATTTCGTAACTATTTTTATTCATATTATATGGAAACATCATTTGATGATGAGTAGATGTAATTTGAAATTCTCCATTAACTCCAAGATGTTTCATATCTAATGCGTGAGAACCATTGATTCCGTGTCCATTAACGTGTTGTATTAATTTTCCATTACTCATTACAGTTAAAAATTGAGCTCCTCTACAAATTCCTAGTTTAGGAGTATTATAAAATTCGTCTCTATTAAACATATAATTTGATTCAGCTTCATCTCTTTTATTACTAATACTAGTATATTTACCCTTACTTTCTCCGTAATAAGAAGGATTAACATCTTCTCCGCCTGTAAATAAAATTAAATCTATTTTAATATTACTTCTGTACTCGTTATAATCAATTGGCGTTACTTCAAATCTTTTTGATAAAAACTCTACACAAGATTCACATCCCGCTGACTTATTTACTAATACTGTTATTTTTTTCTTAATCATTTTTTTTTATTTTAATAAATTGTTAATTTCATTTACTGTAAATTCACAGTTAAATTCTTCTGGATGCCATTGAACTCCTAATATAGGTAATTCAACGTGTTTGAAAGCTTCGATAGTAATAGGCATATCTACTCTATTATCTATTTTTCCATTTTTATCAAAATACCTCCAAGTAGCTGTAGTTTCTTGTTTAGAATAACAACCTCTAAATTGTTGAGAATAAGCTAATAATTCTAATCCTTCACCTAATTTTTCTACAGATTGATGATGCATTGAATTTATGTAGTATTCATCATCGCTATTGGTAAATTGAAGTCTTTGTCTTGTTGATTGTCTATCATCTCCTTGATGATGTCCTACTATATGTTGGTTTAAATTACCTCCTAAAAAGCAATTAATAGCTTGCATTCCTCTACAAATACCTATAATAGGTTTATTTGCTTGAATAAATTTAGGTAGTAAAATACTATCTAAATATTCGTAATGCTGATTAGCTCTACCATCCATAGCCCCAGGAACTTTTCCGTATAAAGCTGAATTAACATCAGCTCCGCCAGGGGAAACCAATACATCTACTTCGTTTTCAATGTTGTCAAGATTGTCTAATGTAGAAATTAATCTTACATATCCAAATTGACTAAAGAATTGCATATAAGGTACTGTTTGTCCTACTTTTCCATTAAAGGCATCTGCATATATTCCTATTATTTTTTTCATTTTTCTGTTTTTTATATTTTATTTTGGTAATTGCAATTGTCTTACCAAACTTAATTTTAACAATATTATATTCATTTCACTTCCATTTGTAGAATTATAAGGCATATTTCCGATTACGCATCCAGGAGCAAGCCATTCTATTACTTTTATAGCGTGTTTTCTATTTAAGTCTAATAATAAAATTCTTTTTGTATAAAAATGACTACGTCTTATTTTTATAAATAAATCTCTTATTTTATATTTATCTAAAAAATTCATAATATTACAAAAATTTACAGCACTAGATAGTTGACAATTTCCAGTTGGTCCTTGATCAATAAAAAACCAAGATCCATATCCATTGCCAGTAGATATTTTTAAACCGCCATTAGATAGTGTTATTTCAAAATCATTAATTTCTCTTGGATCTTTATTTTCTTGAATCATATTTTTCAATTAAAAGTTTTGGTAATTCTTCTTTGTATTTTTTTAAAGTTACTTCTCCAAATGATGGAGCTGAATTTACTTCAATAACTATAAAATCACAAATTTTTCTTTTATCTCCATTTTCATCAATGTTGTTTTGAACTCTTAAATCACAAGCTCCAAAATCTAATCCACAAGATGTTACTGCTTTGACGCAGTCTTTTATAATTTCTTCCCAATTAGCTGGCTTGTCAAAGTTTTCATTTTCTTCTAAAACCCATACACAATTATCATCGTGTCTTTGCCAAGCGTTAGGATGATCTTTAAATTCTGTTTTTAACATCTTTCTACAAGCATAAAAACATCCATTTTTTGTACAATGAAGTCTATATTCTTTGTTATAATTTACAAATTTTTCGAAGATAAAATTTTCTAATTTTTTATCTTTCATCCATTCTTGTAATTCGATTTGAGATTTATGAAGCTTGTTTCCTGTTCCTCTTGAGCCAAAATGATGTTTTGATACAATTGGATATTCTAAATTGGCAAAATCCAAACTTAATGCTGGCTTATTATGGGTAATTATTTCGTATCCACCATATCCAGCTTTTGATAATCTAAACCAATCTGCTGTTTTTACTCCTTTATCTGTAAAACATTGTTTCATTCTTAATTTAGAAGAACTATTTTTAATAGCTTCTTTAGAATTTAACTCAATTCTCTTACCATCTAATGAAGATTGGTCTGTTAAGTCGGTTAAAGAACCAAATCTTATTACTGATCTAAATGGTAATCTTTCTATTTCATATCTCAATTGATTATGAGATGGATGACGACTACGTATCATTGGTCTATATTTTCCTTTACCTATTATACCAATTGATTTTTTTACAACTTTTTTGATTAATAACCCCATTCGTTATACATATTAATGTTATTTTGTTTTTCTTGAGATTTCATCCACGATGACCAATCTCCGCTTTCTATTTTATCTAAACTTGAATAGTCGTGATTAAAATAATAAATAAAAGCTTTTCCATAAGGAGTTTCTACTGTTTCTTTATTATAATAATTATAACTTTTATTAAAATCACTTGAATATCCTTCTAAATTATCTAATTTTTTTTGAATATCTTTATTTACATTAAAAACTTCAATTGTTATTGAATCACAGCCTTTATTTATTACAGCAGGATATTGATTATTTACGTTATACATTGTAAATACTGGTTCTGAATTAAAAGTTCCAATATATTCTGAATCACCTAGTACACAATGATTATGCATTCCTTGTCTTAAAGAACCATATACTGCAACTAATTTATTTTTTTCTTTCATTTTAAAATGGTATTTCTATTAATTCCATCAACACTTCTTTAGCTATTTTTTTTCCTTTAGCAGCAACTAAATCACTAAAATCTTTTGATTTATATGATTTATGTATTTCTATTTGACCTATATCATATTTTGTTGCTATTTTAGCTCCAAATTCTCTACCCCAATTAATTTCTTTATCATAATCGTTGTCGTATAATAAAAATATAATTTCAAATCTTGATTTTAATTCGTCAATAACTTGTTCTTTTGGCATAACACCTTCTGCTTGTAATGATACTGCAGGTATTCCACAAACATCATTAATAGACATCACGTCTTTTAAAGATTTAGTTATTATTAATAATTCTCCTTTTTCAGGTAGTTGTTCCCATCCTTGCCATACAGATTCATTATGATTGTTTATCCATTTATAATGCTCGTTATTTGGTTGGTATATTTTATATGTTATATTACCATCTTTACGTTCCTCAAATGCATATGCTAATTTATCTGCAATTACAATTTTATCTCCATAAAATAAATGGCTAACTGGTTCTACTCTATATTTTAATAAAGTTTTATGAGTTATTCCAAATAAAGACCAAAATGAAAAATCATAAAGATTAAATTCTCTTCTTTTTTTTCCAAGTTTAAAAGAATTAATTGTAGATATCATTTTTTCTCTAGATTTACTCTGAATAGACGTATTAATATTTGTTTTGAATGTGTTTTTAATAATAAATTGTCCTTCTAATCCAGCATCTAACACTATTTTACTCATAGCTTCAAAAAAATCTAATCCAAATTTTAATTGTACAAATTTAATACAATCTCCAGCTCCTAATAAGAAGTCTTTAAAACAAATCTCTCCGTTTTCACCTATAAAGAATCCAAATGATGGTGTCTCTTCATCTCTTAATGGAGATAAAATTGTTTTATTAAACACAAATTGTTCTGGTAAATACATTTGATATATTTCTATATCTGTAAGTTCTTCTAATAAAGCTTTTTTCGTTACAAACTTTTTATTTAAGTTAATTACCATTTTATAATTTTTTTAAACGATTATAACATCTTATTTCACAAGAAAATTGATGAACAAACCAGTGTTTTTCTTTTTTGTCCCAATTAAAATTTTTAAGCAACCAAATCTGATCAGACCATTGTTTATTTCCTTTATGATACTTATTTAAAAGTCTTTGTTTTTTAATTAATTTTTTAATATACTTTATCATAATTTTTAATTTTAGTTAATATTGAGGTTGAGGTGGGAATCGAACCCACCACTAACTATAGTTAGTCAACCAATATCCACTCAACCACCATTAATACTTCCTATGCTTTATCAGTGCATTGCTTTCACAGCTACGTATTAATTATTTATTTTTAAATCCAATCTTCAGTATCAGCTTTTACTGATGATACTGGAACTTCGTCTTGCTCAATAGCTTCCATAAGGTCGTTATATTGAGGTTTAGCTGGATTACTTGTTCTTCTTAATTTAGATGGTGAAGCCCCTCCTTGTTCAATAAAGTCAAATACTTTATAAACTCCAAGATATTTCTTTGGAGTACCTAATGTACCGTAGGTTACAAAAACATTTACTTTAGAGCCTTCGCTATTTTTCTTAGAAATTTTCATACATAAATCGATAGCCTCTTTAGCGTTACTAACGGCATCAAATACATAATCATTTCCCATAATAGCTCTAGTGATGGACAAAGCTTTACTTACTTGCGTTTTAACTTGTTGTTCTGTCGCGTCAGAACTTGGGTAATAAATACCCATATTAACAGAACCATTTTCATCAATAAAATTGACTTTATAATCAGGTGCATTATCTGCATCTGTTGGTTGTTTTTTATCTATACTAATAGATACGTTTTCTACTTTCCCTGCTACTCCATTGTTAAAAATCGAAAAACTTTTCGATTTAAAATCCTCTCCATTCAGATTGAAATCACTCATATTATTTTATTATATTTTTTATTATTATTTAAGATTGGATTTTTAAAATACCCCCAGAATCCTAACTGTGCTAACCTACGATTTAGAGGACTTCCACGCCAACAATGACTATTCCTAAGAATTTATTATTTCAAGTCAAGTCTGTAATTCCTGTCTTCGATCCTGTGTACTTTAGGCTTATTCTTTTAAAAATATTTTAGACCAATCTACCGTAATTTTTCCAGATTCATCAGAAGTAATTAACGCTATTTTTTTGTCTTTAAGGTGCTCACATCTTGAGCCACAAGTTATTGATTCAGAAGGCATAAAGTTTACTAATGTTTCGTTATCTTCACGATACATATAACCTAACGCATCAACGTGTGCTGACAATATAGTGGCTGATTTACCAATAAGGTCTATACCACGCTCATTCATCTCTTTTCCGTCTTTTTCAAGCAATTTATCTTTCAGGTGAGAGATTATTATCAATGTTTCAAAACATTGCTTTAATTCATCTAAAACCATCCATAATGCTTTTCTTGTGTACTGATAACCTCCTCCATTAGCTAAATCTAAAACATTATCTCCTTGGAAATTTCTTCCTTGAACTGTGTTTTTATAAAGGTTTAAAGCTACTGGCATTACCATATCTTCTAAGACACTAATAGTATCTATTGCTCCAAATTTATATACAAATCCTCCTTTAACTTCATTAGCTTTTTTAAGTGAATCTATAACATTTTTAAGCACCTTTATTGGTGATAATTTTTCTTCTTCTGCTATTTTAATTACATCTATTTTAAGAGCATCTAAATAATCAGTACCTCCTTCTAAATCTATAATTAAACAATTTTCTAATTGAGAAATTGCGGTTGTTTTGCCTATTTTAGGCTTACCAAAAAGAATTATACTTCTTGGATTTATTTTACTTGCTTTAACCGTCTCGGTTGGCAATTTTATCATTCTTTATTTTTTTAGTTTTGTTTACTAAAAAAGCTTTGCATATCGTTATGGTACATATCTGGATTCCAGTATCTAAGTTGTTTAATATTTTTTATTAATAATACTTGACTCTCAGAACGAGATATTCCGTGTCCACAACCTTGATACATTTTGCTTTTTTGATAATAATATATTAGCCTTTCTAATATATCTTCATAACCGCTATCGTTTTCTTCATTATTGTAATTTTTTAAGAATTCAATAGTTCTTTCTTTATAATTATTTTCTTTATATTCAGGATATATTTCAAATAATATTCTAAATAATGTTGTAAATAATTTTATGTAAAATTTATTTTTAAATCCAATTAATTCTATAGAATTTTCACTTATAAAATTTAACTTTAAATCACATATTTCCGCTAATTTTTCAATGTATGTTTTAGAATATTTCTGTGTTTCTTCTGTTAAAAAATCATTAAGTATAAGTTTGTTTTCTATATCTATACCACCACTATATAGTCTTGAGTAGCAAGATGCATCAATTTCTTGTTTAATTTTTACATTATTTTTATCTATTATTTCATAACTTACACTATATGATGATGATAATTTTCTCATTTAATTTTTTTTAATATTTTTCATAAAATTATAAACTTTTTCTATTCCAGCTGTATTTTCTGGTTTAGGTAATTCTTTAAAATAATTTACAGCTCCATTAAAATATAAAGGGCATATTGTCCCAGCACCTCCATCTCTAGCTGTAATTATTTCTAAGAATCTAATATTATCTTTGAATTGCGTAATATCATAACCCATATATTCTGGCAATTCATTTCTATAAGGACTGAATAATCCAAAAGCTACATTAATATCTCTACTTGTTAATTTATTGTCACCTAAATTAGCTAATGAAGGTCTTAACATTCCTGCTTTTTTATGTTCTATATTTTCACCTACCAAAGCTTGTTGTTGAACAATTACTCCTATGTAGTTAAACCTGTTACGAAGTTTAATTAAATAATCAGAAGATAGTACTGACATACTTTCGTGAAGACTTAAATGAACTCCATTTCTCTTTTCTGAAGATATTAATCCAATATGGTCTATAATTGTTATTACATATTCATCTGGATCATTTGGCTCGTAATAATCAACAACTTTTGTTATAGTTCCGTCTATATCAATGTTTTTATAATAAATTTCTCCATTAGCCATCGCATAATCTCTAACTAAAGTAAATATACCAAAAGGATGTCTTACTGAATCTATAAACTCAACAACTTCTTCAATTTTATCAAAATATGGTTTATATTTTTCTAATAAAATTAAAATATCTTTACTTAATGGCTTTGAATACTGTGTTGATTTTAATTCTTTTGGAGAAATAACTATACCCTCTTTCATATATAATATATTTGAAAAACAAGATAACATTTTTTCTTCTTTAGACATTTCTAATGTAAAATAAAATATCTTTAATCTAATGTCAAGATTATTATCAATTACCTGCTGTATAACATTGTATAAAAACAACCAATCAGTAATTTGTGTTTTACCAACTTTTGTAGCTGCTGTTACTAAATATATTTTACCTTTTTCAATTCCTGGAGATTCTTCTTCAAATCTTGGTAAACTCCAGGGAATACAGTTTATTTTACCGTCAAGTATTCTTTGACGTTTATCTTCAATACCTTTAAATGTTCTTAAAAATAATTCTCCTTTTTTTGTCATTTATCACCATAATTTATTAATTATGTTGACATTATTCTACATTATTTTTTTCATTTTTTTCTTTTTTAAATTATTTATAATTCGTTATAAATATCATCGTACATTTTTAAAGAATATCCGTCAACACCAATACTTTCGTAGTAGTTACTTTTACTATAGTCGGTAATATAGTATCCATTGCTGTTTTCTACATATTTAACTACAACTTTATTAATTTGAGTACACCATACTAAAGCAATGCATTTTTCTTCACTAATTATTTCTTTAATAATTTTTATTAAAGACTTTAAAGAAGTTAATCTAAACCTAGTTTTAACTATTATATGTAACTCACTAATACTTCTATATGCTGATTTATTATCACATTGGACAATTAAGCATTTTTCATCTTTATAAGTTATAACTCCTTTTTTCATAATCAACTTTTTTATAAAAGCTTTTCTAGTTTGTGTAGGTTCAATGTCAATTTTAGCTACATATATTTTTTCAGCAATTTCTTTCATTTTTTTATGTTAATTTTTTAGTCCAATCACTTTCTACACTTATATCTTCATCTATAAAACTAGATAATCTACTTTGTTCTCCAAATGCATCTTTTTTATATATAAAATAATCAGCTTGTTGTAGATATTTGTAATCATCTACTGATTTTATATAAGCTTTTGAAGCATTATATATATTATCTGTTGAATATTTTGGATTTTCCGACATCCATCTTTGTAATTTTTCTTTACAGCCATTTGTAGAACCCATAGAGCCAGGTTTTAACCCCTTCCATAATTCTCTATATTTATCTACAAAATTTTCTAAATCAGCATCAATTGCTCTTGATGATTTTTTAACTGTTTTTTTATTATTNATAGACCCNATNCTATCTATAGATAAAAATTCTATTAATAACTTACCTTTCTCCCTAACTATATTTTCATCTTTTAAGATTTTTATATAATTCTTATTCTGTAAATTATTAATAGATTCTTTATTAATATTACCATCATTATTATAGATGGATATTAAGCAAACAAACTCTTCAGGAGTAATATCTTGCTCTTTAAGTAAATTAAGGTCTAATATGTAAGCTTTATTCATTTTTTACCAATATTGTTTTACAAAATTAGTAAATATCCTGCAACAAAAATACATAAATCCTATTATAAATAATATTAAAAAATATATTGGTAATTTTAAATATATTTTATATAAAAAATATGTTAGCTTACTAACTTTCTCTCCTTGTTTCATTTTTTTAAACATAATTACTCGTCTAAATCAATTATATCTTCATTTAAACTCAAAACATAATCTTCTTCAAGTTCTGAAGTTACATAACCTTCACCATTACAAAGATCACATTGTTTGTATTCAAACCCTCTTGCTTCTTTAGCTACCATAATTTCTTTAGCGCCTACACATTTAGGGCATATTTCTAATCCTTTTCTCATAATTAATAAATTAAATTATAATATTGTTTTAACGATTCTGTCTCATAATCTATTCTATTCATATCTAAATAATCAGATATTTCGTGAATACTAATGCATAATCCTAATGATTCCCATATAAATTCAGATATTTCGATAGGATTAGATGTTTGATATTCTTCCATAACTAAATCAATAGCTACAGATAATTCTGAATAAGGTTTTGTTTTCATAAAAATTTCTTTATTATTTCATAATTAACATCTTCAAATCTATTTTCTTCTATAAATTTTACTGTCGCTATGTATTTATCGTTAAATCCTTTCATTGTAGTATTTCTAACGCCTGATAAATAACATAATTTACCACTTTTAGACGAGAATATATGTGCGTTGTAGGGTATTATATATTTAACACCGTTAATTTCATAATACCCTTCCCCACATCTTAATCTTTTAGAGTTCAAAACTTGTAGCTCCTAAATCGTGAGCAGTATCTTCAAAAACTTCTAATACATCGTCTAAATTTTTATCACGTTTCTTATCGTTATAAAAAATAGATTTATTAATAGGTTGACGTTGCTTTACTCCATTTTCATAGATATAAGTAACGTGACCTCCTCCTTCAAATTTAGCTGAATTTAGCTTTTCTAATAATTCTTGTTTAGTTTGTGGCATAATTTATTTATTTAATTTTTGTTTTACTAATTCTTTTAGTTTTTCTCTTATTATTTTTTTATAATGAGCTGATATGTCACGATGTAACATTATATCTGAAGCTTCTTTATAAGATAAACAAGATTTATTCATAAAAAGATATTCTTCAGCTTTTTCTTTAGTTGAGAAATCTAAATATTTATCATATTTTTTATGTTCTAAATTTGCAGTGTAAGTAACAGGAGGCTCTAATAGATTCTTATTTAATGTAGTAAAAACATCACCTTCAAAAATATCAATACCATCTTCAGTTGTAAATAATAATTTTTCTTTTTCACACTCGTTTAAATGAATATCCTCACCATTTATTATAATCTTATCAAATCTTTTATTTATAACAAAACTATTAATATTATATTTATTATTTGTATAGTCACCAATAACTTTATCACCAATAGTAAATATTTCACCATCTGATAATCTTTTGATTTTATAGATAGATTTATCTTTTAAATCACTATCATATTGTTTTTTATAAGAAGATATTGAACCATACTTACCTTGAATTTCTAATATTTCATAATCGTTTTCAATAACTTCTTCCCAAAATTCTGGATATTTACTACAATCATATATAATATATTCGTTTGTACATCCTAACTTAACACTTCCCGGATATTCTTTAATTAATATATATTTTTTCATAATTAACGTTGTTTAATTAACGAACTTTTATATAAAACACTGGTATTTTTATTGAAAAAATAATCATCAATAATGTTTTGTTTTTTAGTAACAAATGTTGTTTTTGTGTGTAATAAATACACTGGAAACCCTAACACATCTACACATATTCTGCAATAAAATAATACTATAATCTTTTTCATATTTATTTAGTTTTAATTAGTTAATTGTTTGTTTATCATATATTGTTAATTATTAAAAAATGTAGGCTACTAGCGTCGTAAAGTAGTTTCTTAAACTATTTCACCTACATTAATCAACTAACTAAACATATTATGAAAATGTTTGTGAGATGAAGGGGAATCGAACCCCTACACACCGATATATAACGATCTAGCCCTGTCCTCTCATTGACATCTCCCCACTTTTTACCAAAGTATCGACTTTATACATTTGCGATGTATAATTTATTTCTAAGCATAAGGATCGTTATTATTTGATAATATACTTATTATTAATCCTGATATTAATCCTATTAATATAATATCTATTATTTGCATAATATTTTTTGTTTTAGTTAATAATTTAAAATAATAGTGCTGGTTGTTAATCCATACATATCCATAAAGGGTCTTACACTTAAACGAACTATTATTCTTACACATACACGTGTATTTGTGGAGACGGGGAGATTCGAACTCCCGTCGATCAATGCTTTTGTTATATAATTTTATACAGCTTTTTGTAGTATTTAATCTTTAATGTCCCTTAAACACTACTAAATGTGGACAGCTATGGCAATGTTATACTCTAGCCAGTGTTGAGTTTGATTTGGGATTAGCGCACAACGCGAATTCTAATTTACCAAATCGTTTTAAACTTATGCTGCAATCAACATTTCTGTTTTGATTGAAGTTTTAGTGTTCAAAATGTTATGAACTACTTGCATATTTGCTGATACTTGATCTTTGCCGTTTAAAATATTCACCTTAGTTTACAGTTATCTCTCTGGCTGAATTATATAATTACTGACACAACCTCAAAACCAGTCGTCCCCTTTAAAATAGTTTTTCCTGATCAATAGTTATCAAGCTCGTGTACCAATTCGTTGGTCATAGACGGAAAGTTGGAAAACCTCTATGTACTTGATGCTATTTTGCCAACTTGTCAAATCAGGAAGGAAACTATTATTTTAAGAGTGTTTAAGGCACACTCTTTGAAAGCCTTTTTAGAAGAAGAGATTAATTTTTATACTATAAAAGTAGTTCAGGTTACAAACGTTACTTTACTTTAGTCGCTTTATTATTATTCTCCTATTAATTATCCAGTGGCGAGTGCTGGTGAGTTTATGAGACTTAGCCTAAAACTGCTGTACGATTTCAGTATAAATACCTTCTCGAATATGGATTTAGCGATGTGATCCCTTGGCTCGTAACCATTCTACTTAATTAGTAGTTCTTCTAAGTTTTTGTTAAGTGAGACCAATTCAGCCTCGTTTTTTTCTAATTCTACTATTTTATCTTCAATCTCTTGTTTTCTAAATTCAATTAGATTTTTAGACATTTCATCCATTAAATATTTCTGCTCACTTCTACTATAATTTTCAGTAATATAATCTACCAATCTTTTAGCTTCTAATTGAGCAATTTGCTGGATACTTGGAATATATCTAACTGTTAGATAATTAAACCAAGATTTAATTCTTTTTTTCATTACGCCTTAACTATTAGTTTAGCTTGATAACGAACTTTGTGTCCAAATTTAACAAATTTGTCTACAATATTGTTTCTCAACTCTTGTTGATTTTTAAATGGAGTTTCATACGCACTCAACACTTCTTTTTCTTTTTGAATTTTCATAATCTTTAATTTATTTAGTTATTTGATTGTTTTTTTTAAAAATAGGGAACATTTGTTAAAACATTCCCTTTTCTTCTATAAAATATGTGGTACGAAAACTTCTTATCCCACTTTCTTCCCAAGCTTTTGCTTTTGTCCGAGATATTTTATTATTTTATATTTTGTACTATAGTAGCTATAGTTTTAATAGCTCCAAATTCTGGATTAATAAATCCTGTTAACATATCTGCAAAGTGTATGAAACTGAAATATGATAATGTTAAACATAATGTTAAATGTATATATTTAAACCAATAATTTATATTTCCTTCCATTAATATTAGAATATCTTCTTTACCAACTGGCCCATCCATTTCAGGTTGACTAGAATCCCTATATTTACTATAGTCTTTGTTTTCTACTTTACCTATAATATCTTTTTGTCCGCGAACAAAATTTGATTCTTTTAATTTTGTATTTAAATTATTTCTATAAAATAGAAACCAATTAAATATAGCTGATAATGTAAGTATTAAAAAACATAATGACCATACTAATTGTTGCTTTACTAATATAGTCCAAACTGATTCAGCTCCAACTTTTAATCCTTTCGCAACTTCTTTTACTCCGTCTGATATTTTAGGAGCAATTGTTTTTAAATCAGAATATACCGTAGTTACAGCATTTTTACCATCTGTATAAACAGTTTCTACTCCATTACTGGTTTTATTTACTGTTTTATCAAATGAATTTTGTGATGACATTGATAATGATAACATTATTAATAATCCAAAGAATACTTTTTTCATAATTTTAATTGTTTAAATTTAGTTCTAATTGATTTAACATTTGCATTCCTATATGTTTTGGTTCTGCTTTAGTTATTCCTGTAACCACAGTGTATTGTTTTGATTTATCGCTAAATCTATAATCATTAAGAACAAAGTTCCAATAGATATTCCATAGAAGAGTCATTTCTGGTTTTGAAATATAGCCTAATTTGAAGTATTTATTCTTAATAGAAGATAAGTTGTTTAATTGTACCAAACGAAGATGTTTCTTCATTTCCACACATAAACAAGCATTTAACATTGATGTTACTTTAACACCTGAATATCCTTGTTGTTGTAATAATGTTGCTGTTTTCATAATTTTAGTTTTAGTTATTTTATATAAATTTAAAAGATTTTATTTTGTGATAGTTTAAATCAGGTTGTTGAGCTTTTAATTCTTTTTCACATTCTTTTTTTAAATTATCACAATTTTCTTCAACTTTTATAGTGTGCGTTTCAATATTTTTACCAGCATTATCGCCGTCTTCACTAGTCCAGTATTCAATAGTTTGTATTTCTATCCATTTTTTCATAATTTTTGCTTTAGTTATTCTCTCATATATATAATTTGACTATTATGATGTTTAGGTAAAACAATAGCATATGTATCATTCCAAGAGAAGTCAATTGGTTTTAATTTTGATAAGTTTTGTATCTTTTTAGCTTTTTCTACTAATTTGTAGAATAATTTCATTTTATCACTCATAATACTTTAGTTGTTTAATTTAAATATTTATATTATTAGCTAAACCTTCACGTTTATTTAAGTTTTTACACTAATAATACAAATAATATCCTTCATTGGGACATAGAGCTCAATTTCCAAATATCAGATAAATTACCGACTATCACGGTTTAATAGGGATACTATCCACATTAAGTGTTGAATTTCACTAATTATAAGATTTACTTGCAATGAAGCTTTCAAAGTTTCACGGAATACAACTCTCACTTTATTGTATTGCGACTCATAATATATTTATTCTCTAACTTCTTCACCTCTAATTTTAGATGATGATTTTCTTTGTTTATATTTTCTTTTAGGTTTTGTATTTTCAGCTGTAAATGGATCTAATGCAGATTTATGTTCTACTTCGGGCTCTGTTTGAGCTTTTATTTTTTCTACTTCATTTATAATTTCTTCATCTGGTCCTTGTAATACTAATAAAATTACAAAGAAAAAAGCTACAACCATTATTATTACTATATACATAATTTATTTATTTAATTGTTTTTATTTCTTTTTAAATTGTTCAAACCATTCTTCTACTTTAAAAGGTTGAGCATAAAAATTTTTTGATGATAATATCAATAATTTTAATACTTCTTCATTACTAAATAATTTTTTCTCTTGCTCTTGTTCCCATTTAACACCATTGGTAAAATGTTTAGAGGCTATTTTTTGATGTTTTGCATATCCTGGAGGAACTATTTGACCTGGTGGTATTGATTGCTTTTCTCCTTGCTTATTTAAAGGCCAT
>BS_KBA_SWE02_21mDRAFT_10000061_pt1 | contig 33714 bp, 27 predicted proteins | sample BalSeasSWE02_21m_FD_9196 | JGI IMG/M metagenome (IMG submission 9196)
TATTGTTATTTTTAATAATTGTATTTATCATAAGACCTATTGGGGTGTTTTTAAGTACTGCCAATTCTGGATTAAAGTTTAACGAAAAATTGTTTATAAGTTGGGTTGGGCCTAGAGGGATCGTAGCAGCTGGGATTGCTTCATTATTCGGGTTAAAATTAGTGTTAAAGGGTATTCCTGGTGCTGAATACATTACGCCATTGGTATTTATGATTGTGCTTGGTACCGTTGTGTTAAATGCTACAACAGCTCGATTATTTGCTAAAATAGCTGGCGTATTTTTTAAATCTTCTGATGGGATTTTGATAATTGGCGCCTCCAGTTTTTCGCGTTTAATAGCCTCATACTTAAAGAATAACAACAGAAGAGTTGTTCTAATCGATAGCAATGCTAAAAGTATAGAGAAAGCAAAAGATTTAGGCCTTGAAGCAATTGAGGGGAATATCTATTCGGATGAATTGACAGAAAATATAGAACTTAATGATGTTGGATTTTTATTGAGTTTAACAGCTAGTGCTACAATAAATAAATATGCAATTGAAAAATTTGGTTCCGTTTTTGGTGAACATGGAGCTTTTAGACTAGTATCTACTGATGAAATGTTAACTGGAGATCATAAGCCAAAAGAGAATTTATTTACGCACAAAGACGATTATATTAACTTAAGTGAAGTTGTTAGGGATTACCCTATAATTAACGAAGTGAGTATTGATTCTAAACAGCATTACAAAAGCTTGTTAAATTCCATCAACTTTGAAAGTCATGCAATACCTGTATTTTTAAAAGACAAAAGTGGCGTAATACATATTATTTCTGCATTAACTGATGCCATTAAAATTGAAAAAGGAAATACTTTAATGTACGTTGGAAAAACAATTACATAACCAAAACCGCTGAAAATGGATTTGTTCAATACCAATTCCGTTCAAAATATACTTCCTTTTGAAGGTGAAGTTTTAAATTACGGTTTGGTATTAGATTCAAATCTTTCTACAAATTATTTCAATACCTTTCTAAGAGCTAATTTTTGGGAACATGACCAGCTAATTATGTTTGGGAAGCACCTAAAAACAAATCGTAAAGTTGCTTGGTTTGGTGATCAAGATTATCAATATTCGTATTCAAATTCAATAAAAAAAGCACTAAAGTGGACAACAGAATTAATATCTTTAAAAGAAATAGTTGAATTAAAAACAGGTGAAAAGTTCAATTCCTGTCTTTTAAACTTATACCACAATGGGAATGAAGGGATGGGCTGGCATAGCGATAACGAAAAAGAATTGGGAGAACATCCAGTTATTGCTTCTTTAAGTTTGGGAGCGGCACGAAAATTTTTATTGAAACACAATCAAACAAAACAAAAAATAGCAATTATTTTAGAATCTGGAAGTTTACTGCTTATGAAAGGAGAAACACAAGAAAAATGGATACACAGTTTACCAAAAACTAAAAAAATACAAAAACCCAGAATCAATTTAACATTTAGGTATATTCATAGTTAAACAAAAACATTTTTAATGAACAATTTTAAGAAAATTCGTTGGGGAATAATTGGATGTGGTAATGTTACGGAAGTTAAAAGCGGCCCGCCATATTATAATATTGAAGGTTTTGAGTTGGTAGCTGTAATGAGGCGCGACAAGATTAAAGCAAAAGATTTTGCAAAAAGGCACCATGTTAAAAAGTACTACACCAATGCTGATGACTTAATTAATGATTCTGAAGTTGATGCCGTTTACATTGCAACGCCTCCAGATAGCCATAAATATTACGGGCTAAAAGTTGCAACAGCTGGAAAACCTTGCTGCATTGAAAAACCTCTATCACCAAATTATCAAGATAGCTTGGCAATTTATGAAGCATTCCATAAAGTTAACATCCCCTTATTTGTTGCCTATTATAGAAGGTCACTACCCCGGTTTCAACAAATTAAAAATTGGTTAGAAAATCAAGAAATAGGAGAAATTCGTCATATAAATTGGCATTTAAGTAAACCTGCTAACGAAATAGATTTAGCCAAAAAATACAATTGGCGAACTGATGACCTAATTGCACCAGGAGGTTATTTTGACGATTTAGCCAGCCATGGACTTGACTTGTTTGTACATTTACTAGGAAATATTAATGAAGTTAAAGGAATTAGTTTTAATCAGCAAGGATTGTATTCATCAAAAGATGCAATTACAGCATGTTGGCTTCACGAGAATGGTGTAACAGGGTCTGGAAGTTGGAATTTTGGTTGTATTTCAAACGAAGATCGTGTTGAAATTTATGGAAGTAAAGGGAAAATTGAATTTTCAGTTTTTTCCGATAATCCGGTAATCATAGATAGTGATTTATTACAACAAAATCTGACAATTGAACATCCAAAAAATATTCAGTATCTGCATGTCAAAAATATGAGAGATTTCTTTTTTGAAAATACGCCACATCCTTCAACTGGAAAATCAGCACTTCATACTAGCTGGATTATGGATAAAATTTTAGGGAATTAAATACACTATCCGATAAATTGTAACAAATTGAAATTACCCTTTTTGTTAATATGACTCGGTTAAAAACTATATTTCTACTTNACTGANNNNTCATTTTTTTTCAATAAAAAAACCTNTTTCANNANTGAAACAGGTNTTTTTATTTGTTGAATTTATNTATTTNTAAAACTAAATAATACTNGCTTTTAAATATTCACGATTCATACGTGCAATNTTATCTAATGAAATTCCTTTTGGACATTCAACTTCACAAGCACCTGTATTTGTACAGTTACCAAAACCTTCCAAATCCATTTGCGCAACCATATTAAGTACACGGTCTTTTGCTTCAATTTTACCTTGTGGCAACAAAGCAAATTGCGAAACTTTTGCAGCAACAAATAACATCGCGCTAGAATTTTTGCAACTAGCAACACACGCTCCACAACCAATACAAGACGCAGCATCCATAGATAAATCTGCATTGTGTTTTGAAATAGGAATTGAATTTGCATCTTGCGTATTTCCAGAAGTATTTACTGAAATATAACCACCAGCCTGTTGAATACGTTCAAAAGCCATACGGTCTACAATTAAATCCTTAATTACTGGAAATGCTTTTGCTCTCCATGGTTCAATATAAATAGTATCACCATCTTTAAAAGTACGCATATGCAACTGACAAGTAGTAATACCTCTATCTGGACCATGTGGCTCACCATTGATATGTAACGAACACATTCCGCAAATACCTTCTCTACAATCGTGATCAAATGCAATTGGCACTTCATCTTTTGCAACCAAACTTTCATTCAACACGTCCATCATTTCTAAAAATGACATATGTTCTGAAATATCAGTTACTTTATATTCGACCATTTGACCTTTATCTTGAGGTCCTTTTTGTCTCCAAATTTTTAACGTTAAATTCATCTTTTTTAGTATTGAGTAGTGAGAATTGAGAAGTGAGAATTTCTAAGTACTCACTTCTAGTATCTCAATACTATTATTATTATTTATATGAACGAGTTTTTAATTCGATATCTTTAAATTCTAATTGTTCTTTATGCAATATAGCTTCGCTAGGTTTTCCTGTATATTCCCAAGCTGCAACATACGCAAAATTAACGTCATCACGTTTTGCTTCACCATCTTCAGTTATGTGTTCTTCACGGAAATGACCTCCACAAGATTCTTCACGCTCTAAAGCATCCTTAGCAAATAGTTCCCCTAATTCTAAGAAATCAGCTACTCTACCTGCCTTTTCTAATTCAGGATTTAATTCATTTAAATCTCCTGGGACTTTAACGTTTTTCCAGAAATCTTCACGTATATCTTGAATTTCTTTGATTGCTTCTTTTAATCCTTTTTCATTACGAGCCATTCCAACTTTATTCCACATAACTAAACCTAATTTTTTGTGGTAATAATCTACAGAATGTGTTCCTTTATTACTAACGAAGAATTCTAATTGGTCTTTTACAGATTTTTCAACCTCATCAAATTCAGGAGCATCTGTTGGTATTTTTCCTGTTCTAATATCACCGGCTAAATAATCGCCAATTGTATAAGGCAATACAAAATAACCATCAGCCAACCCTTGCATTAAAGCAGAAGCTCCCAATCTGTTTGCACCGTGATCCGAGAAGTTTGCCTCACCAATACAGTACAAACCAGGAACTGTTGTCATTAAGTTATAATCAACCCAAACACCACCCATTGTGTAGTGTGTTGCAGGATAAATCATCATAGGAGTTTTGTATGGATTTTCATCTATAATTTTCTCATACATTTGGAATAAGTTTCCGTATTTTTCCTCAATAACAGCTTCACCTAATTTAATGATTTCTTCTTTTGAAGGATTGTGATGTCCTTGAATTTTAGCTTTTGTGCTTCCATAACGATGAATGGCAGCAGCAAAATCTAAATAAACTGCTTCACCAGTTGCATTAACTCCGTGACCTGCATCACAACGTTCTTTCGCTGCTCTTGAAGCAACATCTCTAGGNACTAANTTTCCATAAGCAGGATATCTTCTTTCTAAGAAATAATCTCTATCTGCTTCAGCAATTGCTGTAGGTTTTAATTTTCCTTGTTGAATTGCTTTCGCATCTTCTATTTTTGCTGGAACCCAAATTCTACCATCATTACGTAATGATTCAGACATTAAGGTTAATTTAGATTGATAATCTCCTGAACGTGGAATACACGTTGGGTGAATTTGTGTAAAACAAGGATTTGCGAAATACGCTCCTTTTTTATGAATTTTCCAAGCTGCTGTAGCATTAGAACCCATTGCATTGGTTGATAAGAAATAAACATTTCCATAACCACCTGTTGCAATAACAACTGCGTGAGCAGAATGACGCTCAATTTCACCAGTTATTAAATCACGAGCAATAATACCTCTTGCTTTTCCATCAATTTTAACAACGTCTAACATTTCGTGACGATTGAACATTTCAATCTTTCCACGAGCAATTTGACGATTCATTGCTGAATAACATCCTAATAATAATTGTTGTCCTGTTTGTCCTTTTGCGTAAAAAGTTCTTGAAACCAATACACCACCAAATGAACGGTTGTCTAACAATCCTCCATAATCACGTGCAAAAGGAACACCTTGAGCAACACATTGGTCGATAATTGCTCCAGAAACTTCCGCTAAACGATGTACGTTTGCTTCACGTGAACGGTAATCTCCACCTTTTACAGTATCGTAAAATAAGCGATAGTTAGAATCGCCATCACCCATATAATTTTTTGCCGCATTGATACCTCCCTGAGCTGCAATTGAATGCGCTCTACGTGGAGAATCTTGGTAAGCAAATGCTTTTACGTTGTATCCTAACTCAGCTAAAGTAGCAGCGGCAGAACCTCCTGCCAATCCAGTTCCAACAACTATAATATCAATATTACGTTTGTTAGCCGGGTTTACTAAGTCAATGTGATCTTTGTATAATGTCCATTTATCTTTTATTGGACCTTCTGGTATTCTTGAATTTAAAGTCGTCATATTTCTTTAAGATTAATGGTTAAAATGATGATACAAAGCGATAAAAATAAATCCTAAAGGAATTACTATTGAGTAAATAGTCCCTAAGTTTTTTACGCATTTTGTGTATTTGTTATTAAAACCCATAGATTGAAATGCCGATTGGAAACCGTGTGCCAAATGCAGGCCTAATAAAATAAATGCAATAACATACGCACCTACTCTTAAGGGACTTGCAAATTTGTGTTGCAATTCGGTAAAATATCGATAGCCATCTTCACCTGCTAAAACACCACTCATATCTCCTTGGAAATATTTAGTGTTAATTTCTGGAATCCAAAAATCGATAAAGTGTAAAACAATAAATGCTAAAATAACAGCTCCGCTTACAACCATGTTTCTCGACATCCAAGAAGCACTTGCTGATCCGTTGTAATTTGCATACTTTACATTTCTTGCTCTTTTATTCCTAAGCTCTAACACAAAACCCATAACAAAGTGAAACACAACGCCAAAAATTAAAACGGGTTGCATTGCAAACTGAATTAATGGATTGGTTCCCATAAAGTGTGACGCCTCGTTAAAAGCATCGGGACTAAATACTGAAACTAAGTTTACTGCTAAATGAATAATTAAGAAAACAATAAGGAATAATGCCGACAAAGCCATAGCTACTTTCCTTGCAATTGATGAAGATAAAAATCCGCTCATTTTTTATATAGTTTTTTAAAGGCACAAATATAACATTTTCATTTTTTGTTTTAAAAGATAAAATGACCTTTCCACACTATTTAGAATGATTATAAAATGATTGTTTCATTAAAATGAATAAATTAGCAAGAGTTTCTTACAAAATAAATATTCTTATTATGAAAAAAGCCTTTTTTCTTTTGTTGCTTTTGCCATTTTTAATAAATGCGCAACAAATTGATTTAGAAAAATTAAAAAACATAAAACCACGATCAATTGGTCCAGCTGGGATGAGCGGTAGAGTTACTGCTATTGATGTTGTTACTGAAAATCCTGCAATTATTTACATTGGAACTGCATCGGGTGGTTTATGGAAATCTGAAAGTGGTGGTGTAGATTGGCGCCCTATTTTTGATGATCAGGCGGTTGCCTCTATTGGAGCAATAGCCATTCAACAAAGCAATCCTGATGTAATTTGGGCAGGTTCTGGAGAAGGAAATCCACGAAACAGTTTAACAGGTGGTTATGGTTTGTATAAAAGTTTGGATGCTGGTAAAACCTGGAACTTAGTTGGTTTAGAAAAAACACGTAACATTCATAAAATAATAATTGATAAAGACAATCCAAATACCGTCTATGTTGGTGCCATTGGATCTCCTTGGGGTGAACACCCTGAACGTGGTGTTTTTAAAACCACCGATGGTGGTAAAACGTGGATCAAATCGCTATTTGTAAATGAAAAAACTGGCTGTGCCGATTTGGTAGTTGACCCATCCAACCCAAATAAAATGTTAGCTGCTATGTGGGAACACAGTCGAAAACCTTGGACATTTCACTCGGGAGGTGAAGGTTCGGGATTGTACATTACTTATGATGGAGGGGATAATTGGAAAAAATTAACTTCTGAAGAAGGTTTACCTGAAGGTAATTTAGGACGAATTGGTTTAGCAATTGCACCTAGCAATACAAAATTTATATACGCCTTGGTTGAATCAAAAAAGAATGCGCTGTATAAATCAGAAAATGGCGGTTTTAAGTGGGAAATGGTAAATGATGAATCGAGCGGAAGAGGTGAAGGTGGTATTGGCAACAGACCTTTTTATTATTCAGATATTGCTGTTGACCCTTTAAATGAAAACAGAATATATTCAGTTTTTACCTATGTAAATGTTAGTGAAGATGGCGGAAAATCTTTCAAACAATTAATGCCTGCTTATCGAAGCGATGTTGGAGTTCACCCTGATCATCACGCCTGGTATATTCACCCAAGCAATCCTAATTTTATGATGGACGGGAATGATGGAGGTTTAAACATTACCCACGATCGTGGTAAAACATGGCGTTTTGTTGAAAATTTACCTGTTGCACAGTTTTATCATATCAATGTAGACAACGAATTCCCTTACAATGTATATGGCGGCATGCAAGACAATGGTTCTTGGGCTGGTCCAGCTTATGTTCTAAAATCTCAAGGAATTAGAAACTCATACTGGCAAGAATTGATGTTTGGAGATGGTTTTGATGTAGTACCCGACCCTAAAAATTCAAGATATGGTTATGGTATGTCTCAGGAAGGGTCTGTTGCTAGATATGATAGACAAACAGGAAATACTAAATTTATTAAACCAACGCATCCAGATCCAAATGTAATGCTTCGTTTTAACTGGAATTCAGCCATTGCTATTGAACCAATTGATGAAGAAACTATTTATTTTGGCAGTCAGTTTGTTCATAAATCAACAAATCAAGGTTACACTTGGGAAATTATTTCACCCGATTTAACAACCAACAATCCCGACAAACAAAAACAACACGAAAGTGGCGGTATTACTATGGATGCAACTGGCGCTGAAAACCATTGTACCATTCTAGCCATTGAACCCAGTACTTTCGATAAAAATTTAATTTGGGTTGGAACTGATGATGGTAATATTCAACTTACCCAAAACGGAGGTGAAAGCTGGACTAATGTCTCAAAAAATATTAAAAATATACCAAAAGAAGCTTGGGTTTCACAAATTAGAGCTTCAAAATTTAATCAAGGAGAAGCTTATGTTGTAGTGAACAATTATCGTCAATTCGATTTTAAACCTTATTTGTTTAGAACCCGTGATTTTGGCAAAACCTGGGAAAATTTAGTGGCTGATAAACCCGAAACTTTTGGTTATGTACTTTCGGTTATTCAAGATTTAGAAGAACCAAAACTCCTATTTTTAGGAACAGAATACGGTTTATACGTAAGTATTGATGAAGGTAAAAATTGGACAAAATGGACCAATGATTATCCAACTGTATCTACCATGGATTTGGCCATTCATCCACGCGAGCACGATTTAATTATTGGTACTTTTGGTAGAGCCGCCTATGTTTTAGACGATATTAGACCATTTAGAGCAATGGCAAAAAACGGAAGTCAGATCTTAAATGAAACTTTGTATTTATTTACGCCACCTTCTGCATTTATTACCCAAAACCAACAACCTTCCGGAACTCGTTTTGGTGCAAATGCTATATTTAATGGTCAAAACAGAGAAAATGGCGCCATGATAACTTATAGCATTAACAATCCTCAACCTGCTGAAAAAGAAACTTCTGAAGATAGCGATTCTGAAAAAGTTGAAGAAAAAACAGCCTCAAAAGGTGGAAAACCCGCTATAAAATATGATTCTATTTATTTTGAAGTATTCAACGATAAAAACGAACGTATTAGAAGCATAAAAAGCAAAACTCCAAAAGAAAATGGAGTACACAGAATGTATTGGCAATTGGATGAAAAAGGAAAAAGAGGTCCATCGCGAAAAAAAGAAAAAGAAAATGCTTCTGAACCTGGCGGTGTTTCTGTTTTACCGGGTACTTATATCGTGAAAATTCATTTTGGAAACCAAACTACCTCAGAAAAAATAACAGTTGCTTACGATCCAAGAGTTGAAATGCCTTTTGATGTTTTACAAGCAAACTACGATTTACTCAAACAAATTGAATCCAAAATTGGGGTTGCAGGTGAAGCCACACAACGTTTACTTGAATCTAAAGAAATTGTGGAAGATTACCAAAAAAGGATCAAAGCACAAAATAATGAAACGCAATATAAAAATGACCTTACTTACCAAAATGAAACTTTGAAAAAAATTGAAGGTTTATTTGATGATATGTTAGGAAAAGAAGACAAGCGACAAGGGATTACAGCTACTGAGTTTCCAAGCAATATTTCCTATTTATATACAGCAAGAGGTTATGTAAATAATTTGTTGCAAAAACCGGGACCTACAGAATTTACTTTAGTTAAAAATGCTGATGAAAAAGTAAGTGCAGTAATCTCAAAGATCAATGCATTTTATAAAACAGATTGGGTAAATTACCAAAAAGCTGTTGAAAATTTGAAATTGTCTCCTTTTAAAGTAGTTGAAGAATTGAAGTATTAATTGTAAAATATACCCTAATAGATTTTTTTAAATCTGTTAGGGTATATTTATAAAAATTCTTTTTCAACATTAATTTATAGTCATTTTTTCTTCTGAACTTTCTTTCCCATTTGTAACTTTAACTAAATAAGTTCCTTTAACCAAATAAAATAAATCATTTTTAGCAGCTTTTATTTCAGCATCTTTATGTGCTTTTAAAAAGGCTGATTTTCCTTTGTCAGTATACTGAACATTGTATTCAAAATAATTAAACCCTTCTGTTGCTTCAACCAAGAAATTGTTTAATTCAATTCCATCTTCCGAAGTGATTACAAGGTTATATTTTCCTGCGGAAGCCACAAAATACGGAATGGTAATTTTCGGCTCAATTGCATCATACCATTTCCCCCAAGAACTTCCCCAACGAGAAGAATGACGCGTTTCAGGTATTTCAAAAACAGCAATTGCATCATTTTTTACTTTATTGTACTGTTGCAATGCAGCAATATTAGCTTTGTAAATAGAACGCCCATGAGTTCCAACTACCAAATCTTTTGCTTCCTTTTGAATTACCAAATCATGCACCGCTACTTTAGGAACTCCTTTAGAAAATACTAGCCAGTTTTCTCCTTTATCAAAAGAAATATATACTTCATTGTCGGTTCCTAAATACAATATATTTTCATCAACAGGATCTTCTTTTAAAACATTTACTGGGTAATTTGGTAATTTATTGTTGATGCTTTTCCAAGTAACCCCCTTATCTTCACTTATATAAACATAGGGTTTAAAATCATCATTTCTATAACCGTTTAAAGTTACATAAACCCTGTTTTTTTCATGTTCTGATGCAATAACTCTTGAAACCCAAAGATTTTGAGGTAAATTATTTGAAATACGAGTCCAGCTAGCACCCCCATTTTCAGTAAGGTTTACATAACCATCATCACTTCCAACATAAATAAACCCAAACTGAAACGGACTTTCAGAAATACTGGTTAAAGTTCCGAAAGGCACATTTCCTTTTTTTCCACCAGTGGTTAAATCTTCTGAAATAACATTAAAAGTTTCACCTTGATCCATAGATCGCAATAATTTATTGGCGCCCATATACAAAATATCCTGATTGTGAGGTGACAATAAAATTGGAGTTTGCCAATTGTAACGGTAAGGTGTGTCACCTAATTCATGAGTTGGATGAATATTCAGATAATCGTTCGTTTTTAAATTTTTTCGATAATAATATCCAAACTGAGACCCTGAGTATACCAGATTATTATCTCTGCTATCTATCTGAACCTGCATACCATCGCCCCCACCAATACTTTTGTACGGATAATTGCCACTGCCTTCCCATCTTTTTGAAGCTTCATAATCACTTGGTCCATACCAAACACCATTGTCTTGCAAACCACCAAAAACATTATAGGGTTTTTGATTGTCAACATTTATATAATAAAACTGCCCTACTGCTGGCTGGTTGTTTTTAATCCAGTTTTCACCATCATCATAAGTGATGTTTACTCCACCGTCGTTTCCGTTGATAATATGTCCTTCTAAATTTGCATTTACCCATAAAGCCTGATGATCTGAATGCACATTTTCTTCTCCTATTGAAACAAAGGTTTTTCCGCTATCATTTGATTTTAACAAAGGAACGCCACCAACATAAATTTTATTTTCGTTTGAAGTATTTACAGCTATGATTCCAAAATAATAACCGTAAGAACTATACACGTCATCTAAATAATCTTCGTGCGTTTTTTTCCAGGACTTTCCACCGTCCAAAGATTTATATACCTCAGCACCAATAACTTCGGAATTAAGCAATACAAAATTGGCATCTTCTAAATAGATTGCTAAATCACTAGGTTGAATTTTATTTTTTTGAACTGAAGTTTTTACACTTTTAGCAGTATATTTTTTATTGAAATCATTGTCCTTTAAATAGGCTGCCAATTTTTTATCATCTAATTTAAAAAAATCATCTTTAGACATTTTTCTGAAATCATCTTTTTGCAAACCTTCTGTTTTCTCTTTTTTCTTTTCAGGTCGCATAAACTGATTGTCTAATAAAGCATATACCACATCATCATTAAACGCTGCCAATCCAATTCTACCAATTCCACTTCCTGTTGGAAAACCACTATTTTCAAAAGATAGCATTTCCCAAGTTGAACCAGCATCTGTACTTTTATAAATTGCTGAATTTTCTCCATCACCATTAAAATTCCAAGCTTTTCTATCCCTTTCCCACGAAGCTGCATATAAAATATTAGCGTTTGTTGGTGAGGCATTGATATCGATAACACCTGTATTCTCGTCAATAAACAAGGTTTTCTTCCAAGTTTTTCCACCATCGGTGGTTTTAAAAATACCGCGTTCAGAATTTGGCGTGTATAAATGTCCAATAACACCAACAATGACTTCTTCTGGGTTGTTTTTATTAATAACAACTCTACCAATATGTTGTGAATCTTTCAGACCAACATTTTCCCATGTTTTACCTTTATCGCTACTTTTTAAAATTCCAACTCCAGCATATGAAGATCGTGAAGAATTACTTTCGCCAGTTCCAATCCATATGGTTTCAGAGCTCCAATCTATAGCAATATCGCCCATATTTTGAGTTGGGGCATTTTCAGTAATGGCTGTAAATGATGTTCCATTATTTTTTGTGTACCATAAACCCCCTGAAGCGTATGCAACATAAAACTCAGTTGGTTGATTCGGATTTACATCAATATCCACTACTCGGCCACTCATTATTGAAGGTCCAATAGATGTAAATGGAACGTTTTGAACTAATGATGTTTGCGCATTTATTCCTACACAAAAGAATAAAAAGCTAAGGATAAAGAATGTTTTTTGCATGGTAAGAGTTTGAATGAATTTTTTAATTGGTTTTAGTCATGGTAGTTGGAACTACAATAATAAAATCGGCTTTTAATTTTTCTTCTTTATTAAAATTTTTGATAGCATCTTGCTCAACTACACTCACTGTGGTAATTTTTAAATTGTTATTTGCTTGTTTCAAATACCAGTAAATTCCTTCATAATTATCTGAGTGATATGACCCATTATAGTGAATAAATAATTTTGTTGCTTCTAAATTATTCATCGTAAAATAGCTCATAGTTGCATCCTTCAAAGCTTGGGCTTTTGGTAAATTATCGCCACCGTGACCTCCCATCATTGCTTTCATTTTAACATAGCCTGGTAAAGTAGCATCGTATTTTATTGGTAAGGGAGCAATCCAAGATTTTTCTTCAACCGAGAGTGTATCCAAAGCTTCAAAACCACCTTTATAAACCATACTCGCATAACTTCGCGGCACATTGGTAGCAATAAATTTTACTTTATTTTCTTTTGCGAAATCTACCAAAGGTTTATAATCGGTCGGGTAATTTTTCCACAATCGCGCAACGGTATCAAATGCTTTTTGGTCTATTTCGCCAGCTAAATACTCGTTTAATTGCTTTTGATTATCGGCTTCAAACATTTCAGCCCCAAGCGTTAATTTTCTTTGCTTACTTAAATCTATAGTCGCTTCGTATTGCAACCAATGTACAATTGGATTGTTATGGTGTTCTCCAAACAAAACAATGTCAGATGCACTCATTTTTTTTATCATTTTCTTATAAGAAACTGTTTTCCCTTTAGCATTGTATAATTTGTAAGCTGGTTTGTTTTGTGAAAAAAGTAACGTGGAATAACTAATTAAAAGCAGAGATACTATTAACTTTCGCATAAATAATATTAGATTTAAAATGGTTGGTTTCCAACAAATTTATAACTTTGTTATTAAATAATCCAATAAAATCATTAGGAATAAAATATACTGCTTAAAGCCTACTTTTAAGTACTTTGTTTCTTTAAAATTTTATTACTTAAAACTTTTCAGATGAAATACCATCCTATTAATAATCAACTTTACATTAAAAACAGAGCGAAATTTACAGCGCAAATGAAACCAAAATCCATTGCTGTTTTTAATTCGAATGACACTTTTACAACTGGAGCAGATAGCACGCTTCCTTTTGAACAAAGCAGTGATTTACTATATTTAAGTGGTGCAGATCAAGAAGAAAGTATTTTATTGCTTTTTCCAGATGCCATTAATCCAAATCATCGAGAAATTTTATTTTTAACTGAAACTAGTGATCTTATTGCTATTTGGTATGGTGCAAAATATTCCAAAGAAGAAGCTGTCAACGCTTCTGGAATCAAAACTATTTATTGGCTATCAGAATTTGAAAAAATATTTTTTGATGTTATGACGGAAGCCGAAACTATTTATTTTAACACCAACGAGCATTACCGTCAGTCGGTTGAAATTGAAACACGTGAAGACCGATTTATTAAAAAATGTAAAGCTGATTTTCCTGCTCATAAATGGGAAAAAAGCAATCAAATATTACAAAATATTCGCGGTGTAAAAGAGCCTGAGGAAATTGAATTGATGCAAACTGCCTGTGATATTACAAACAAAGGATTTCGCAGAATTTTACCTTTTGTAAAACCTGGAATTATGGAGTTTGAAATTGAAGCCGAATTTATGCACGAATTTTTAAGAAATCGTTCAAGAGGTTTTGCTTACACCCCTATTATTGGCTCAGGTTACAGTGCCTGTGTTTTACATTATATTGAAAACAATAAAGAATGTAAAGATGGTGATATGTTGTTGTTGGACGTTGGTGCTGAATACGCAAACTACTCAAGTGATATGACACGTACAATTCCAGTAAATGGTCGTTTTACAGATCGACAAAAGGCCATTTACAATGCTGTTTTAAGGGTGAAGAATGAAGCTACAAAAATGCTGACTCCTGGAACTCTTTGGGCTGAATATCAAAAAGAAGTTGGAAAAATCATGTCTTCTGAACTGTTAGGGTTGGGTTTATTAGCTAAAGTTGATGTTCAAAATGAAGATCCAAACTGGCCAGCTTATAAAAAATACTTTATGCACGGAACTTCTCATCATATGGGATTAGACACCCATGATTATGGACAACTTAAATTGCCTATGAAAGCTGGAATGGTCTTTACTGTTGAACCTGGAATCTATATTCCTGAAGAAAATATGGGAATTAGAATTGAAGATGACGTAGTTATAAATCAGTCAGGTCTTCCATTTAATTTAATGAGAGATATTCCTATTGAAGTTGAAGAGATTGAAACTTTGATGAATGGGTAGTTGAACTTCATTGCGAAGTTTTGATAAAAACTGTGACAATCTGTTCCTTGAAATGTGAGACTGCCACATCCTAAAAAACGCCTCGTATTAACATATATAAGCTCATAAAAAAACTCGAAGTTTTCACTTCGAGTTTTTTTGTTAACCAAATTATTATTTATAGAAATTTAAGCATTCACAAACTCAAATACATATTTATTTAAATGTTGTAATGTTGCAATTTTATCTTTAGTACTTACCAATAATGAAATATTATTATTGCTTCCTCCATAAGAAATCATACGCACTGAAATATCTTGTAACACTTGAAATAAACGGTGGGTTTCATGATGTTTCACTACCGAATGACCTACCAAACAAATAATACTTTGTTGATTGTCAACCTCAACCAACGAGAATTTTTCCAACTCCTCAACAATTGCATCTAAATTTTTATCGTTATCAATTGTTAAAGAAACAGCAATTTCTGAAGTGGTAATCATATCGATTGATGTTTCGTATTTTTCAAAAATTTCAAATACTTTTTTTAAGAATCCATGTGCCAATAACATTCGAGCCGATTTAATTTTAATGGCTGTAATATTGTCTTTTGCAGCAATTGCTTTAATACCTTCGCCTTTAAAATCTTTTGAAATTAACGTCCCATATGATTTAGGGTCCATGGTGTTTTTTAATCGAACCGGAATATTTGCTTCACGTGCCGGCATTACAGTTTGAGGATGTAATATTTTAGCGCCAAAATAGGCCAACTCAGCAGCTTCATCAAAAGATAAATTTGAAATGGCATGGGTATTTTCAACAAATCTCGGGTCGTTGTTGTGCATTCCGTCAATATCTGTCCAAATTTGAACCTCATCAGCTTCCACAACAGCACCAATAATGGTTGCTGTATAATCACTTCCCCCACGTTGTAAATTTGCTACATTTCCATACGCATCTAAACAAATAAACCCTTGAGTAATATATATTTCAGCTGGCAGCGCTTCTCCAATAATACGTTGCAAATTTTGTTTGATATAAAAATCATCTGGTTCATTGGCTTTATCAATTCTCATAAAATCCAAAGCTGGTAATAAACGAGCGTTGATACCTTCCTGAATTAAATATTTAGTGAACATCAAAGTTGACATCAATTCTCCTTGTGAAACAATTTTATTGTACAAAAATTCAGAATGCTTTTCTGAAGTTAAGCTTCTTAAATAATCAAAAACCGAATCTATATAGTTACTTACTTCTTGTTTTAATATTGAATTTTCAAATAAATCATCAATTACAATAATATATTTTTCGCTTAAAACGCCAATTCTTTTTATTGCATCTTCAATAGCGCCTTTTTTTATTTGATCAGAAATTTCAACCAAAGCATTTGTAGTACCCGACATTGCTGAAAGGACTACAATTTTTTTATTACCGTCATTGATAATTTCTTTTACACTTTTTATATTTTTTATTGAACCAACTGAGGTTCCGCCAAACTTTAAAATTTTCATTTATCTCTTTTTGAAGCACAAATTTAGTAGGATTTTCAACTTATTGTGAATATTTAAAAAAAATACACTAATTTTGCACAAACTGTTAACTATTTAACAAATGAGAACGATCGCAACTTGTGTTGAAGAAATTTTAGTTTCTCAACCTTTTTTAGAAGACGCTTTAACTCGTAATATATTAAATTACAGCGCTTTATCAGAAGAATTACTGGAGCCTATTTCAAAAATGCTTCGTAAACCCGTAAAAGCAGGAGCTATAATGATGGCATTGCGACGTTACAGTCCGCCAAAAGAAATGGCAAATAAAGTTAGGCTGGACAATGTTTTGCGGAATTTAGGCGATATTACCGTGCGTTCAGACTTATCAGATTATACTTTTAAAAATTCTCCAAGTTTAATTCAAGCGCATTTAAAAACATTGGAAATTATTAAAGACGATCCGCATATTTTTTACACTTTTACACGTGGTGTTCACGAAAGCAATGTACTAATTACAACTGCTTTAAAAGATAAAATTGACGCTTATTATAAAAAAGAAGATTGTACTGCTGTTCAAGATCATTTATCAGCCATAACTATTGGTTTACCTAAAGAAAACACAAAAATTGCTGGTTTGTATTATCAGTTTTTTAAACGTTTAGCCTGGGAAGGAATTTCTTTATATGAAGTGGTTTCAACCACTAACGAGTTTACTATTTTAGTTGAAGATGATGTGGTAGACAAAGCATTTTCAGCCGTTAAAAGTCTAAAAAACTAATGTTCCTTTTACATAAAAATACAAAAATTCATTTCACATCTCAAGGTTCGGGAACTGCCATTGTATTATTACATGGTTTTTTAGAAAATAGCTCGATGTGGAATGCAATTTCCGAAGTGCTTTCAAAAAAAAACCGCATCATTTGCATTGATTTACTAGGCCATGGAGCTTCTGAAAATCACGGCTATATCCACTCAATGGAAGACCAAGCCGAAATGGCAAAAGCTATTTTAGACCATTTAGGGCTGCGGAAATATGTTTTAATTGGTCACAGTATGGGTGGTTATGTTGCTCTAGCTTTTGCTAATTTGTACTCAAAAAACGTGAAAGGGTTGTGTTTGATGAATTCTACCGCTTTACCCGATTCTGAAGAAAAAAAATTAAACAGAGACCGAGCCATTGTTGCAGTAAAACAAAACCATAAAACATTTGTTCGAATTGCAATTCCAATGCTTTTTTCAGAAGAAAACAGAACTATTTATACTTTAGATATAAAAGAAATTACTAATGAAGCATTGCAAATTTCACCACAAGGAATTATTGCAGCTTTGGAAGGGATGAAAATTAGGACTGACCAAACTTCAATTTATAGAAAGGCTACTTATCCAATCCAACTAGTTATTGGAAAACAAGACCCTGCTTTAGAATATGCCACATTAATTGAACAAACTAAAAACACGAATGTTCAAATTGTTGAATTTCCTGACGGACATATGAGTCATATTGAAAATAAAAATGAGTTGATTTTAGCTTTTCAAAATTTCATAAAAAAATGCTAACTTTTTAAAAGTCTACTTTAATTGGCCATTTTTTGTTTATTTTTAACTTACTAAAAATTTCTACACATGAAAAAAATAGGCATCCTAGTTCTACTTGTATCTTTTATTGCACATCCAATTTTTGGACAATTTAAAAAGGAATTCAAAGCAGCAAAAAAACAGCAAGAATATGCAAGCACAAAAGAATTGATAAATTCTAAGCAGTACGAATTTACAGGCGAATGGGCTACATCAAGCAGAGGAAAACGAATTAATTTGATGTCTAACCCTACGTATATGAAAATTGACAATACTACTGCAGATGGATTTTTTCCGTTTTTTGGAACTGGATATTCTGGGGCAGCTTATTCATCAGGTGGCGGTGGAATAGAATTTAAGAACGAATTAGAGAATTACACCGTTACTTTTAACGATAAAAAACAAGAGGTCTCTATAAGGTTTAAAGTAAAAGGTAAAAACGACAATTACGATGTTTCTGCTAGAGTTTTTCCTGGAGGTAGTACTTCCATTACTATTAACAGCAATAACAGAAGTACAATGAATTATTCTGGAAATACAAAACCTTTAGAAAAAAAGGAAGAATAAACTAATCTCTCATCGCATTCCAACCTTGTGCAGTTAACTTAACCTGTTGATTTGCTCTGGTAACTAAATTTGCTCCATTACTTTCTTCAGTTATATGGCCAATAACCGTTAAATGTGGATTTCCTTTTATTTTTGAAAAATCTTCTTGTGAAATTGTAAATAACAATTCATAATCTTCACCTCCACTTAAAGCAATAGTTGTACTATTTAAATCGAATTCTTCACAGGTTGAAATTACCTGAGGATCTAAAGGAATTTTATCTTCATAAAGATCGCATCCTACCTTAGATTGTGTGCATAAGTGTAAAATTTCAGAGGAAAGTCCGTCTGAAATATCAATCATTGAAGTAGGCTTTACTTTTAAATCCTTCAGTATTTGAATAATATCTTTTCTAGCTTCAGGTTTTAATTGTCGTTCAATTAAATAGCTGTAATCTGTTAAATCTGGCTGTGAATTTGGATTTACTTCAAAAACACGTTTCTCGCGTTCTAACACCTGCAAACCTAAATAAGCTGCGCCTAAATCGCCACTAACCACTAATAAATCGTTTAGTTTTGCGGTATTTCTATATACAATATCTTCTTTTTTAGCTGAACCAATTGCAGTAATACTAATCAACAATCCTGTGGTTGAAGAAGTAGTATCGCCACCCACCAAATCAATTTTGTAAGCGTTACAAGCCAGCTGAATTCCAGCATACAATTCTTCAATAGCTTCTAATGTAAAACGATTTGAGACTGCTATTGAAACGGTAATTTGTGAGGCCGTTCCATTCATGGCGTAAATATCAGACAAATTCGCCATTACCGCTTTGTAACCCAAGTGTTTCAATGGCATATAGCTCAAATCAAAATGTACACCTTCAATTAAAAAATCGGTAGTTACAATAATTTGCTTATCTTTTATTTCTAAAACAGCAGCATCATCTCCTACCCCTTTTATTGTGGATTTGTGCTGAAGTTTAAAGTTTTTCGTCAAATGATTTATCAACCCGAATTCACCTAATTCAGATATACTTGTGCTAGATTGGTTTTTATTTGCTGTCATTTTGCAAAGATACTTGATTATAGGTAACATCAATTGCGGTATCAGTTTTATTCATATTAAATAGTATTATAAATCATTTTTTGTCCCTATATTTGCAGTTATTTAGAATTAATCTATTTAAGCAATATGATAAAAGTATCAGACATAGCGAAAAAGAAAGTAGTAGAATTGATGCAAGATGACGGCTTTAATTACGAAGTTGATTTTGTTAGAGTTGGCGTTAAAAGTGGCGGTTGCTCAGGACTTTCTTATGAATTAAAATTCGACAAAGAAAATCAAGATGGCGATAAGGTTTTTGAAGACAATGGGGTAAAAATTATTGTAGATAAAAAAAGCTTTTTGTACTTGGTAGGAACGGTGCTGGAGTATTCTGGTGGCCTAAACGGAACCGGATTTGTTTTTAACAATCCTAACGCGCAACGCACTTGTGGTTGTGGAGAAAGTTTTTCACTATAGTTTAATAGTTGTAATGTTAAAAGTTGAAAGTTTAAAATGGCTAAATTAAATTCTTTTGAAGACATTATTGCCTGGCAAAAAGCTAGAGAATTGAATAACGTTATTTATACTTTAACAAATTCTAATCAACTATTTAATTCAGATTATGGTTTAAGAGACTAAATGAGAAGAGCAAGCATTTCAATTACTTCAAATATTGCAGAAGGGTTTGAAAGGGAAACAACAAAAGAATTTAATAGATTCTTATATATAGCAAAGGCTTCGGCAGGAGAATTTAGGTCTCAACTGTATTTAGCTTTTGATTTAAAATATATTTCTAATGAAGAATTTAAAAACATAACGATACAAATAAATGAAATTTCAAAGTTACTAAGTGGTTTTATAAAATATTTAAAATCAACTTTATAACTTTAAACTTTTCAACTTTAAAACTTATGAACAAGTTTACTGAAGACGATTTAAAAAAAGAATTAGAAACCAAAGAGTACCAATACGGTTTTTACACTGAAATAGAGGCAGATAAATTTCCTGTAGGTTTAAATGAAGAAGTTGTAATTGCAATTTCTAAAAAGAAAAACGAACCTGAATGGATGACTTTATGGCGCTTGGAAGCTTTCAAAATTTGGAAGGAAATGAAAGAACCTGAATGGGCAAATGTTCGTTATGAAAAACCAAAATTTCAGGATATTAGCTATTATTCTGCACCTATTCAAAAGAAAAAACTGGATAGTTTAGATGAAGTTGATCCAGAATTATTGAAAACTTTTGCAAAACTAGGAATTTCAATAGATGAACAAAAACGTTTATCGAACGTTGCAGTTGATATTGTGATTGATTCTGTATCTGTAGCCACAACTTTCAAAAAAACCTTAAATGAAAAAGGCATTATTTTTATGCCTATTTCAGAAGCCATTCAAGAACATCCTGAGTTGGTGAAAAAATATTTAGGAACCATTGTTCCAACAACCGATAATTTTTATGCGGCATTAAATTCAGCTGTATTTTCAGATGGTTCTTTCTGTTACATTCCAAAAGGCGTTACCTGCCCTATGGAATTATCAACTTATTTTAGAATTAATGAAGGAGGAACTGGTCAATTTGAACGTACTTTGGTAATTGCTGACGAAGGCAGTTTTGTAAGTTATTTAGAGGGTTGTACTGCTCCTGCACGTGATGAAAATCAGTTACATGCAGCTGTTGTTGAATTGATTGCTTTAGATGATGCAGAAATAAAATATTCAACTGTACAAAACTGGTTTCCAGGAGATAAAGAAGGAAAAGGTGGGGTTTACAATTTTGTAACCAAACGTGGTTTATGCGAAAAAAACGCAAAAATTTCTTGGACTCAGGTTGAAACTGGAAGTGCCGTAACTTGGAAATACCCAAGTTGTATATTAAAAGGTGATAATTCTGTTGGCGAATTTTATTCAATTGCTGTAACTAACAATTACCAACAGGCAGATACAGGTACCAAAATGATTCATTTAGGTAAAAACACAAAAAGCACTATAATTTCAAAAGGAATTTCAGCAGGTCACTCACAAAACTCATACAGAGGTCTGGTTCAAATTGGAACAAGAGCCGAGAATGCGAGAAATTTCTCACAATGTGACTCATTATTAATGGGCAATAAATGTGGCGCTCACACATTCCCTTATATTGAAGTAAAAAATAAAACAGCTAAAATTGAGCACGAAGCTACCACCAGTAAAATTGGAGAAGATCAATTATTTTATTGCAACCAACGTGGTATCAATACTGAAAAAGCCATTGCGTTAATTGTNAATGGNTTTAGCAAAGAAGTATTGAATAAATTACCAATGGAATTTGCTGTTGAAGCTCAAAAATTACTTGAAATTAGTTTAGAAGGAAGCGTTGGATAAAATGGAAAATAAAAAAGTAATTATACAAGGTTCTTCTAGAAGTAAGGGAAATACAGCAAATTCAATTGCTGCTATTTCAGAAAAACACAATATAGATGTAATTGATTTAAATAATTATACTATTTCATATTACGATTATGAAAGTAAAAATTTGAATGATGATTTTTTGCCTCTCATAAAATCAATTATTGAAAAATACGACACGTTAATTTTTGCAACTCCAGTATATTGGTACAATATGAGTGGCATTATGAAAGTTTTTTTTGATAGATTTTCAGATTTAATTAGAGTAGAAAAAGAAACAGGAAGAAAATTAAAGGGTAAAAACATGTTTGTCATTTCAAATTCACATAGTGATAGTATTGATGCAAGTTTTTACATCCCATTTCAAAAATCAGCAGATTATTTAGGTATGAATTATACCGGAGAACTACATTTAAATGCTGATAAAATTAATGATTTTAACAATCTAGAATTAACACAACAGTAAAATGCTAAGTATTAAAAATTTACACGCAAGTATCAACGATAAAGGAATTCTAAAAGGTATCAATCTCGAAATAAAAGCTGGCGAAGTACACGCAATTATGGGGCCTAATGGTTCTGGAAAAAGTACACTTTCAGCGGTTATTGCTGGAAAAGAAGAGTATGAAGTTACTGAAGGTTCAGTTGTTTTAAATGGTGAAGATTTAGCTGATTTTGCTCCTGAAGAAAGAGCACATAAAGGTGTTTTCTTATCTTTTCAATATCCAGTTGAGATCCCTGGAGTAACAGTTACAAATTTTATAAAAACTGCTATTAATGAAACTAGAAAAGGACAAGGTTTAGAAGAGTTACCTGCTAAAGAAATGCTGAAATTAATTCGTGAAAAAGCCGATTTATTAGAAATTGACCGCAAGTTTTTATCTCGCTCTTTAAATGAAGGTTTTTCAGGTGGAGAGAAAAAACGTAATGAGATTTTTCAAATGGCTATGTTAGAACCAAAACTGGCTATTTTAGATGAAACAGATTCTGGTTTGGATATTGATGCTTTAAAAGTAGTTGCAAAAGGTGTAAACAAACTTAAAAACAAAGACAACGCCGTACTGGTAATTACACACTACCAACGTTTGCTAGATTATATTGTGCCAGATTTTGTACACGTTTTACACAACGGAAGAATTGTAAAATCTGGCGGAAAAGAATTGGCGTTAGAATTAGAAGAAAAAGGATACGACTGGCTTAAGTAAATAACACATCACATTAAATGTAATCATTTGCAGCAAACAGTATGGTGCTGAAAACTGAAAATTGATACTGAATACCAAAAAACAATGGATTTAAAAGAAAAATTAGTTTCTTCATTTTTAGCTTTCGAAAACAAAGGAGGTTTAGACTTGGATTCGAAAGTACATTCGATTCGACTCAACGCTATTCAAAATTTTGAAAACGAAGGTTTTCCTACAAAAAAAGACGAAGAATGGAAATATACCAGCTTAAGACCTTTATTAAAACATGATTTTAGCCTGTTCCCTTCAAATGAAAAGGCGATTGAATTTAAAAAGGTCAAAGAATATTTGATCAATGATATTGAATCGTATACTTTAATTTTTATTGATGGTGTTTTTAGCTCTTATTTATCAAGTACAACACACGAAGATTGTGATGTTTGTGTTTTATCTTCAGCTTTAACACGCCCAAAATACAAAATGGTGGTCGATAATTATTTTAACACCATTGCTAAAAATAACAATAGCTTGGCTGAATTAAATACAGCTTTTACCAAAGAAGGCGCATTTATAAATATTCCTAAAAACACAATTGTACAAAAACCAATTCAGATATTAAATTTTTCCACTGGTAACGAAAAAGAAGTAATTCTTCAACCTAGAAATTTAGTAGTTGTGGGTGAAAATTCGCATGTTCAAATTATTGAACGTCATCAAAATTTATCAAAAAACACAACATTAACCAATTCGGTTACTGAAATTTTTGTTCATAAAAGAGCAATTGTAGATTATTATAAAATTCAAAATGATACTGATAATTCTTCTTTAATAGACAGTACTTTTGTTTCTCAAAAACAACAAAGTGTAGCTTCGGTTAGTACATTTTCTTTTGGTGGAAATATCACGAGAAACAACTTAGAATTTTACCACGAAGGTGAACATATTACTTCTAACTTAAATGGAATTTCTATTTTAAATGGAAAACAACACGTTGACAATCATACTTTGGTAAATCATAAATTTCCGAATTGCGAAAGTCATGAATTGTACAAAGGTATTTATGCCGATAAATCTGTTGGCGTATTTAATGGTAAAGTTATTGTGCAGCAAGAAGCCCAAAAAACCAATGCTTTTCAACAAAATAACAATATTTTAATTGATGATGGTGCTACTATAAATGCAAAACCACAATTAGAAATTTTTGCTGATGACGTAAAATGTTCGCACGGTTGTACTATTGGACAATTGGATGAAAGTGCGTTGTTTTATATGCAATCTCGTGGAATTCCTAAAAAAGAAGCAAAGGCTTTGTTATTATTTGCCTTTGGAAATGATGTAGTTGAAAAAATTAAAATACCACAATTAAAAACTAGAATCACCAAATTAATTGCCAAAAATTTAGGTGTTAATTTAGGGTTTGAATTATAAAGAACTTGTTTAATATATTTTAAAATGCTGCTTTCGAGTGGCATTTTTTATCTACAAAAGGTTGTTGTAAATAAGGTTGTATGCATTAAAATCTTAAATTTGCAATGTGAGATATCTATTTGTTTTGTTAGCCACTTTATTGATTTCCTGTTCGAACGATGGAAGTGATGACTATTCTGAAACACCTCCTATTGTAACGCCGCCAACTGTAACACCTTCAACTTTTTTAAGTGCTGCCGACTTGTCTTATCTACCCATGTTAGATTCAAAAAACATTCAGTTTTATAATGAAAAAGGGGAGGCTGTTCAAATGTTAACTTATTTAAAAAGCAAAGGACTCAACACTGTTCGCATTAGAATTTGGAATCATCCTGAAAATGTTCACTCGAGTTTTGAAGAAGTGAAATCATTTTCAAATAAAGCAAAATCACTTGGATTGAAAGTTTGGATTACTGTACATTATTCTGATACTTGGGCAGATCCCGGCAAACAAACGCCACCAAAGAATTGGCAAAATATTTCTTATGCTGCTTTAAAAGATAGTGTAAGTGTTTATACTAAAAAAATTATCACTGAAATTGACCCAGAATACATTCAAATTGGAAATGAAGTTAATAGCGGATTTTTGTTTCCATATGGTGAAATCAGTAAAAATGAAACTCAGTTTATTGAGTTACTTTCAGAAGGAATAAAAGCTGTTAGAACAAATTCAAACAAAACTAAAATTATGATTCATTTTGCTGGTTTGAATAATTCAGACTTGTTTTACAATAAAGTTAAAAATTTGGATTATGATATTATAGGTATTTCTTATTATCCAATTTGGCATGGGAAAAGTCTTTCAAATTTAGCCGAAAATTTGACTTCCTTAAGCGAAAAATACAATAAGGAAATTTTAATTGCCGAAACGGCCTATCCGTTTACATTGGATTGGAACGACTGGACAAACAACATTGTGGGTGAAAACAATCAGTTAATTTTTCCGGATTTTCCCGCTACTGAAGTTGGACAAAAAAACTTTATTGACAATATTAAAACCACTGTAAAACAAACCAATAAAGGAATTGGTTTCTGCTATTGGGGTGGTGAATGGGTTGCTTCGAACGGACCTGAAGCCAAAGATGGTTCTTCTTGGGAAAATCAGGCTTTGTTTAATTTTCAAAATAAAGCGCTTCCTGTTGTTGGAGCCTTTAAAATTGATTAAGTTCATAAAAAAACTCGCTTGGTAATGAATACCTCACGAGTTTTTTCAAATTAACTAAACCAAACTTTACTATTTATATTGTTATGGCATAACAACGCTATCAATGGCGTGAATAACACCATTTGAAGCTGCTACATCTGTGATGATAATGGTAGAAATATTTCCTTTTTCATCAGTTAAAATTACATTGTCTCCTTTTAATGAAGCAATTAGTTTACCACCTTGTACAGTAGTAATTTCAAAACTTCCGTTACCTTGTTTTATGGCTTTTACAACATCAGCAGCCATAACTTTACCAGCAACTACATGGTAAGTTAAAATGCTACTTAACATCTGTTTGTTTTCTGGTTTTAACAAATTTGCCACAGTTCCTTCAGGTAATTTATCAAATGCAGAATTTACTGGTGCAAATACTGTAAAAGGACCATCTGAATTAAGCGTTGCAACTAAATCTGCAGCTTTAACGGCAGCAACCAAGGTTGTAAAATTCTCGTTTCCTGCAGCAACACCAACAATGGTTGGAGTAGTTTCAGTTTCAAATTTCATAAAAGGTAAACTTTCTATTTCACTTTTTTCAATTGCAAATGCTGATGTAACCACTACACCAAATATTGCAAGTACTGTCATAAATTTTTTAGTTTTCATAATATATATTGTTTAATTATACGCAAATATAGTTAAACATAATGACATATTGTTTAAAAATATAAAATAATTGTTAAACAAAATGTTAAATTTATTATTTTTTAAGTTTAGTAAGGGCTTAACGATAAAAAAGGTTGTCTGAAAAGAAAAAGTAATTATTGAAATAATAATTACTTTTTTATAAATATATTGTTCGATTTATCAATATCCGCCATTAGCCCAGAAGGATCAATCACAACTTTAATAATTTCTTTACTTGTTGTGAATGAATAAATTGGATGCGCCCAAGACCAGCTTTTTAAAATGGTTGAATTTGTTGGTTTTGCGCCATGCATCATTCTTAATGGAATGTTGAAATTTTCTGAACTGCCATCTTTATAGGTTACAGAAACGTCAATTGGCATAGGCATTTGACCAACTCTTACAAGTGTTACAACATTTTTATCAACCTTTGCAACAGCATAATCTATAGTATGGGTTGTCTCAATCCATTCATTTAAATACCAATCTAATTGTATGCCCGAAACTTTTTCAGCTGTTCTTTTAAAGTCATTAGGTGTTGGATGCTTAAATTTAAAATCTTGAAAATACTTTTTTAGTGTTTCTTTTAAATTTTCTTCACCTATAATATAATTTAATTGATACAAAAAAATTAACCCTTTAGTATAACTTCCTATTCCAAAGGCTGCATTGGTATTAAACCTATCGGAATGCGTTGTTAAAGGTTCTTCTATGTAATTATCAACAGCGTAAAAATAGCCTCTGTAATCATTTGCATTTGGTTTACCGTTTCCACCTTTTAAAATTTTATTTGAAGCCAAGGTAGATATATAGGTTGTAAAACCTTCATCCATCCAAGAATACTTACTTTCATTGGTTGCTAAAATTTGCTGAAACCACGAATGTGCCAATTCATGATAAACAGTTCCAACAATCTCATATAAACTTTTTCCTCCAGATACAAGTGTGCACATTGCGTATTCCATACCACCATCACCGCCTTGAATTATCGAAAATTGTTTCCAAGGATACTCACCAATCTCGGAATTAAAATAATCCAATGCTTTCTCTGTTAAAGGCTGGAGTTCTTTCCATGCTTTTGAATATTTCGCATCATTTTTATATAAAAAATGAAGTTCTGTTCCACTCTTTGTTTTTAAAATTTCATGCGTGAAATTTGGATCGGCAGCCCAAGTATAATCGTGTACATTATTAGCTATGAAATGCCAAGCTAATTTAGCGTCATTTTTAACATTCAGTTTTTGTGTTTTATCTTCATAACCATGACCTATTTCTTGTGGGTTTTGAAGGTCACCAGTTCCGCCAACCGTATAGGTTTTATCAATGTTTAAGGTTACATCAAAATTTCCCCAAACTCCATAAAACTCCCTTCCAATATAAGCGTCTGTATGCCAACCTTCAAAATCGTATTCAGCCATTTTTGGGTACCATTGCGCCATTGAAAGTGCAACACCATCTTCATTATTTCTTCCTGCTCTTCTAATAAGAACCGGAACTTGACCTTCAAAAGTCATATCAAAAGTGACGCTTTCCCCTGATTTAATTGGATTACTTAATCGAACTTCAAGTATGGTTCCTTCCCTATTATATTTTAGTGTTAGTCCGTTTTGTTTCAATGAAAGCACATTTAAATACCCCATTTCAGTAGGTTTAAGTTTGGCTATTCTACTTTCGTTTTTAGGATTTTCCTTTGTTCCAATATTATTTACCATTCTATCATCAGGATCAACAATACTTTGAAGCCTTGCATCCATTTCACTTCCTGGTTGAAAAGCATTGAAATATAAATGATAAAAAACTTCATTTAAAACATCAGGTGAATTATTTGTATACACCAACTTTTGAGTTCCTGTATATTTAAATGTTTCTACATCAATATCAATATCCATCGTATAATCAACGTGTTGTTGCCAGTATGAAGTGTTGTTTTGAGCACTTAAATAAGCTGAAATTGAGAAAAGTAGTAATAAAAATATTTTTTTCATGCTGATGAATTTCATTTCAGAAGTGCAAGATATACATATTCGTAATAACAAAAAAGCACCTTCAAAATGAAGATGCTTTTTTAACAAAAGAATATAATTTATTTTTTATTTACCATTTTATCAGCCAATACCAACGCATTGTATGCGTTTAATACTTTTCCTGAAATTGATAAAGTATCAAATTTAGCTTTTTCACCATCTTTTCCAGGCACTAAAACATCCATATTAATTGCTGTACCAGAATTCATAATGATATGTTTAACCTGGCTTGCACTTAATTCAGGATAATACGAACGAATCAATGTAGCAACACCTGCAACTTCAGGAGAAGCCATTGATGTACCATTGTATCTTGCATATTCATTTTTAGGAACAGTTGAATAAATTTGAACTCCAGGAGCAAAAACATCAACATTTTTTAGTCCATAGTTTGAGAAAGTAGCAGGTAAATTTTCGTCATAATTAGAGCTCATTGCTCCAACAGTTATCACATTGTCTGCAATTTCATTGACTTTATCCATTGTGTCATTTGGCCAGTTTTCGCTTACATCAATATTTTTTGAATCATTCCCAGCAGCATGTACTAATAAAACATCATTTTTTTCAGCGTACTTAAATGCGTCGAAAACCCACTCTGGATTTGGTGACCAGCTTTTTCCAAAACTCATGTTAATTACTTTTGCACCATTATCAACAGCATATCTTATTGCTAAAGCAACATCTTTATCGCGCTCATCACCATCAGGAACTGCTCTTACGGACATTAATTTTGCATTGTTGGCAACACCTTTCATTCCAATATTATTTGTTCTATTGGCCAAAATAATTCCTGAAACATGAGTTCCATGAGATTCATCATCAACTGAACCAATTACAAAAGCATTACCATAAACAACATCCATTATATCTTCAGGATTATCGCCAACTATTGCTCTACCATCAAAATCTAAATCGTAATTTTTATTTTTTGCCTGAGAATCGTAATATCCTTTAAAATCTTCATAAGTTGCCCCTCTTCCGTATAGACCAATAGCGCTATTTACTTCTTCTTGTAATTTAGGGTCATCGGTTTTAATTGCTTGTAAATCTTCAAGTGTAAAATCGGCTTTTCCTAAGTATTTTATAATGTCATTAAACATCTCGTTTAACTGTGTTAAACGTTCCAAAGTTTGGAAATATTTTCCAGATGAAGCATCGTAAGCTTTTAAATATATTTCATATTGTTCAAAGTCTGCTTTGTCTTCAGCAGCAATTTCTTCATTGCTTTTTCCTTCAAATTTTTCATTATATTTTGCAAACAAACGAGTAATTTCTAGTTGTTCAGGAGCAGCAACACCGTTACCTCCTAAAAAGTTCCATCCGTAAATATCATCAACATAACCATTTTTGTCATCATCAATTTCATTCCCTGCAATTTCTTTGGTATTTACCCAAAGTACATCTTTTAAATCTTCATGTTCAATGTCAATTCCAGAATCAATTACCCCAACAATAACAGTAGTACTTTTTTTACCTTCAACAAATTGATAGGCTTTGTCTAAACTCATTCCAGGAATAGAGTCGGTTACTAAATCGGCATGCGCCCAATGGTTAAAATCTTCCTCGTTAATAATTCCTTTTTTTGCTGTTGCTTGAACTGCAGTATCCATTGTAGGGACTGTCATGTTTTTTACAGAACCACAACTTGTTAATGTAATAGCTGCAATGGCCACTACATACATAGGTTTAAATAATTTCATTTTTTGGGTTGTTTAATTAAATACTTCGTTAAATTTATATGTTTGGTTTAATCGTACTCCTTTTTCGGTGTGTTTTACAGTACACAATTCATTAGTTGCGTCGTGTTCTAAAAATAACACATAATTATTATCAGCTGCTTGGTTTAAAAATTTTGCTTTCTCATCCATTGTTAGAAGTGGGCGAGTATCATAACCCATTACATAAGGTAATGGAATATGCCCAACTGTTGGTAGTAAATCGGCTGCAAAAACAATGGTTTTTCCTTTGTATTGTATATGAGGAATCATTTGTTTTTCAGTATGACCATCGGCAAATAAAATATCGAAGCCTAATTCGGTATTTTTTGCGAAATCACCTGATGGAATATTTACAAAATTTAATTGTCCGCTTGCTTCAATCGGATTGATGTTTTCTTTTAAGAATGAAGCTTTTTCCCTAATATTAGGTTCTGTAGCCCATTGCCAATGATTTTTATTACTCCAAAATTTTGCATTTTTAAAAGCAGGTTCGTAACCAGTTTGGTCTTTATTCCATTGAATACTGCCGCCGCAATGATCAAAATGAAGGTGAGTTAAAAAAACATCGGTAATTTGGTCTCTATGAAATCCGTATTTTGATAATGAAACATCTAAAGAAAAATCTCCAAATTGGAAGTAATAGCTAAAAAATTTATCAGATTGCTTGTTTCCTGTTCCGTTATCAATTAAAATAAGTCGGTTTCCGTCTTCAATAAGCATACAACGTAGGCTCATATCAATTAAATTATTACTATCTGCAGGGTTGGTTCTTTGCCAAATAACTTTAGGAACTACACCAAACATTGCACCACCATCTAACTTAAAATTACCTGTTTCAATTGGGTAAATTGTCATACTTGAATAAAATTTTCAAAAATCAATTTTCACTTAACCTTACTACTATTTCGTTTTCAGAGAAAAATTGAATTTTACAAAGATACATGATTTAATAGATAAAAAAGTGTTAAATAAATCAAAAAACCTAAGTAAATACTTAGGTTTTTGTTGAGGCATCGAGCGGATTCGAACCGCTGTAGGAGCTTTTGCAGAGCCCAGCCTAGCCACTCGGCCACGACGCCTTATTTGGATTGCAAATTTAACTAATTTTAGTAAGTTGGCAAGTATTTTTTTAATATTGTTTATTTGTTTTCGTTTTTATGGGTTGTAGTCTATAATTAATTTCTTTTTTTAGACATTTCAATTGTTACCATAGCAACATTACCACCAATAGGTGGATTTAATTTTGAAACTAACACTTTTGCCAGTTTTACCATAGAAATTTCATTTAAAATTCTATCTAATATGCGTTTAGCCACTTCTTCAAGTAGTTTAGAACGTATAGACATTTCTTGTTTTACTATTTTATTTAAATGTACATAATCAACAGTGTCTTCAAGATTGTCTGTTATTGCACTTTTAGAAAGATCTGCTTTTATGGTTAAATCAACTCGGTAGTCTGAACCAATTTTACCTTCCTCTACCAAACAACCATGGTAGGCAAATACTCTAATATTTGTAACTTTTATAGTGCCCATTTTAAGTATGAATTACGAATTACAAATTACGTTTAAACAACTATGAATTACAAATTATGAATTATAATTAGTGAATAACTTAAACGCGTTAGGGATTGAACGATTTGTTTGAGCTCTTTTTTGTTGTTTTTTTCAACACAAAAAGCGAGTAGTGAAAGCCCGACCCAAAGGGGAACGCCCAAATTAGCATCAATTTAATGTGTTTAATTGACCTGAGTCCCTTTTTATTGTTGGTTTGCCAAAAAAAATCAATATTTTTGTGGCTTATTATTGATATTATGAGTGAAGAAAAGAAATCGCTGAATTTTTTAGAACAAATTATTGAAGAAGATTTAGCAAACGGATTGCCAAAGGAAAAACTGCGTTTTAGATTTCCGCCTGAACCAAATGGCTATTTACATATTGGACACGCGGCTTCTATTTGTTTGAATTTTGGTTTGGGATTGCGTTACAATGCGCCTGTAAATTTACGTTTCGACGATACAAATCCAGCAAAAGAAGAGCAGGAATATGTGGATTCGATTAAGCACGATATTGAATGGCTTGGATTTAAATGGGATAAAGAATTGTATTCATCAGATTATTTTCAGCAATTATTTGATTGGACTATTGAGCTGATTAAAGAAGGAAAAGCCTACGTTGACAATCAGTCTTCTGAAGCAATGGCAAAACAAAAAGGCACCCCAACTGAGCCAGGAACTGATAGCCTGAATAGAAATAGACCTATTGAAGAAAACATAGCATTATTCATGAAAATGAAAAATGGAGAGTTTGAAGAAGGTTCACATGTGTTGCGTGCAAAAATTGATATGAAACATACCAATATGCATATGCGCGACCCAATTATGTACAGAATTCTTAAAAAACACCACCATAGAACTGGAAGCGATTGGTGCATTTATCCAATGTACGACTGGACACACGGGGAATCTGATTATTTAGAACAAATTTCTCACTCTATTTGCACCTTAGAATTTAAAAGCCATAGAGATTTATACGATTGGTATGTTGATCAGGTTTATGACTCTAATTTATTACGCCCAAAACAACGGGAATTTGCACGTAGAAATTTAAGTTATACCGTAATGAGCAAACGTAAATTACTTCAATTGGTTGAAGAAAAGGTAGTTACTGGCTGGGATGATCCACGGATGCCAACAATTTCGGGATTGAGAAGAAGAGGTTATACGCCAGCGTCAATTAGAACTTTTAGCGAAACTGCCGGGATTTCAAAACGGGATAATGTTACTGATGTTGCCTTGTTAGAGTATTGTATTAAAGATGATTTAAACAAAACAGCGCCAAGAGTAATGGCTGTTTTAAGTCCTGTAAAATTAGTAATCACCAATTATCCTGAAGGAAAAGAAGAGTGGTTAACTGCTGAAAATAATCAGGAAGATGAAAGTGCTGGATTTAGAGAAGTGCCTTTTAGCCGTGAAATTTATATTGAGCAGGAAGATTTTAGAGAAGAAGCAAATAAAAAGTTTTTTAGGCTAAAATTAGGTAGCGAGGTTCGTTTAAAAAACGCCTATATTATTAAAGCTGAAAGCTGTTTAAAAGACGAAAATGGTGAAGTAACAGAAATTTACTGTACTTATGATGAGGATTCCTTAAGTGGAAGTGGTACTGAAGCTAGCAAACGAAAAGTAAAAGGCACCTTGCATTGGGTATCTGTAAAACATGCTGAAAAAGCTGAGGTTAGAGTTTATGACCGTCTATTTACTGACGAAGCTCCTGATGGGCAAAAAGACAAAGATTTTAAAGAGTTTTTAAATCCTGATTCTTTAACTATTATTGATGCTTTTGTTGAGCCAAGTTTAAAAACTGCTAAGGTGTTAGATCGTTTTCAATTTCAACGTTTGGGTTATTTTTGTGTTGATACAGAATCAACCAAAAATAAATTGGTTTTTAACAGAACTGTGCCTTTAAGGGATAGTTGGACTAAAATGGGAGAATAATATAAAATTTATACTTAAAAAAGCCCGTTTCTAAAACATTTTAGAAACGGGCTTTTTTTTATCTTACTATATCGCTAATTAATCTTCAAAGTCTTTAAAATAGCTTCCAATTCAAACATATAATCGCGTTTGTTTATACTTGGAGCAAAGGTTAACCCTTCCACTACAACAACCCGATTGTTAGGCTTGTCGATTACTGAATAGCTTAAAAATGGACC
>BS_KBA_SWE02_21mDRAFT_10000062_pt1 | contig 33664 bp, 27 predicted proteins | sample BalSeasSWE02_21m_FD_9196 | JGI IMG/M metagenome (IMG submission 9196)
AATTTTCCATCAACATCACTTAAAGTACCTACATTGGTATTGGATATTATGGAAGCAAATGGCAATGGTTTTTTAGTAATTGCATCTATTACAATACCTTGAATTTGAGTTTGTGAAAAAGTCAATAAAGGAATTAATAAAAATAGAAATACTGATTTTTTCATATTGTACAATGTAAGCAAATGCAAATGAATGAAAAAGCACTCTTAAGAGTGCTTTCCTTTTTTTTTTTTTTGAGAAGTTTAACGATTCAAATCAAGGCTAAACTTTCATAATTTCTTCATCCTTTACTTTGTAATGATCATCAACCATTTTACTGTAATTGTCAGTTAATTTTTGAATATCAACTTCAGCATTGGTTTTCATATCTTCCGATGCTTCAGCTTTTTTAATTTCGTGCATCGCTTCTCTTCGGTCATTTCGAATACTTACTTTGGCATATTCAGCGGCAGCTTTTGCTTGTTTAGAAAGTTCTATACGTCTTTCTTCTGTTAAAGCAGGAACATTGATAATAATGATTTCTCCATTATTCATTGGGTTAAAACCTAGATTGGCAATCATAATTGCTTTCTCAATAATGTGTAACATGTTTTTTTCCCAAGGTTGCACTGTAATTGTATGCGCATCCATTGTGCTTACATTTGCAACTTGTGTAATTGGAGTTAATGAACCATAATAGTCAACCATTACACCGCCAATCATTGCAGGACTGGCTTTTCCGGCTCTAATATTTCTGAATTCTTTTTCTAAATGTGTAATTGCATTTTGCATTAACTCATTTGTACTATCAATTATAAAGTCTAATTCTTCATTCATAAGTGAAAAACTTTTAGTATTTATTTATCAACTTTTGTTCCTATATTTTTTCCTGAAATTACTTTTTCAAGATTTCCTTTTGTGTTCATATCAAAAACGATGATAGGCAAATTATTTTCCTGACTTAAAGCAAATGCTGTCATATCCATAATTTTTAAACCTTTTGTAATTACATCTTTGTAAGTTATTGAATCAAACTTGATGGCATCTTTATGTTTTTCTGGATCTAGATTGTAAATTCCATCAACACGTGTGCCCTTTAAAATTACTTCAGCTCCAATTTCAATTGCTCTAAGTACAGCGGCAGTATCAGTTGTAAAATAGGGATTTCCAGTTCCACAACCAAAAATTACAACACGTCCTTTTTCTAAATGGCGTACAGCTCTTCTTTTAATAAAAGGTTCGGCTACTTGCTCCATTTTTATAGCTGTTAATAACCTTGTTTTAATGCCAATAGCTTCAATTGCACTTTGTAAAGCAAGTCCGTTAATGGCAGTTGCAAGCATCCCCATATAATCTCCCTGAACTCTGTCTATACCGTTACTTGCGCCAGCAACTCCTCGAAATATATTACCACCACCAATAACTATAGCGACCTCAATACCTTGATCAACAATTTTTTTGATTTCTTCAGCATATATAGCTAAACGTTTTGGGTCTATTCCGTGTTGGCGTTCACCCATCAAGGCTTCACCACTTAATTTTAAAAGAATTCTTTTGTAAGACATAATTTATTTGAAAGTTATGCAAATATAACAAAATGTTTAGAAGTAAACTTTGATAAATAGCGGTATGGATATTTTTTTTCAATGAAATGAGTTGTAAAGCAAAAAACCTCGCAATATGCGAGGTTTTTTGCTTTACATAAAAATGTAATATATTATACTAAAGAAACTCTTTTAAAGTCTGCAACAGAAACATCACCAATTGTTTTAACATATTCAGCAACGTTTAATTTATCGTCTTTAATAAAAACTTGGTCTAATAGACATTGTTCTTGATCTAAAGTTGTATTGTCAGAAATAAATCTTTCCAATTTTCCAGGAAGAATTCTATCCCAAATAGCTTCTGGTTTACCTTCAGCTTTTAATTCTTCTTTTACTTGTGCTTCAGCTTGAGCAATAATTTCAGGAGTTAACTGAGATCTTGAGATGAAAGTAGGAATATTTTTAAGTGTTTTCCCTAATCTTTTTGCTTCTTCGTTTTCTTTTTCGATTACTGCAATTCTAGCTTCAATTTCAGAGGCAACAAATTCAGGGGTAAAATCTTTATAAGATAAAATTGAAGCACCCATAGCTGCTGCTTGCATAGAAACATCTTTTGCAACAACATCTGCACCAGCTACATTAGCCGATAAAGCAGTTACAGCTGCAATTTTGTTTCCTGCATGAATGTAAAATCCAACAAAAGCGCCAGAAACACGTTCGAAACCACCAATTTCTAACTTTTCACCAATTACACCAGTTTGCTCAATTAATTTTTCAGCAACAGTCATTCCTCCAAAGTCAGCATTTAAAAAATCTTCTTTTGAATTGTAGTTTACTGCAGTAGCTGCAAATTCAGTTGCTAAAGCAACAAATGCATCGTTTTTTGCAACGAAATCAGTTTCACAGTTTAATGATATGATAGCACCTTCAGTATTATTGTCATTAACATAAGCTATAACAGCACCTTCAGATGAATCTCTGTCAGCTCTATTAGCAGCAACTTTTTGACCTTTTTTACGTAAAATACTTACAGCTTTGTCGAAATCGCCTTCTGCTTCAACAAGTGCATTTTTGCAGTCCATCATACCAGCACCGGTAGATTTTCTTAAATTATTTACTTCTGCGGCGGTAATTTTTACCATTGTTTTATATTTTTTGTTGAATTAATTTCAACTATTATACATTAATTATTTTCTTCGTCTGATTTTGAATCTTTACCTTCTTTTCTTTCAGATAAACCTTCAGCAATAGCATCAATAATATAACCTAAAACTTTGTCAATAGATTTTGATGCATCATCATTTGCAGGAATCACATAATCAATACCTCTTGGGTCTGAATTTGTATCAACCATTGCGAAAATTGGAATACTTAAATTCATAGCTTCAGCAATTGCAATGTGCTCTTTTTTAACATCAACTACAAAAATTGCTCCTGGTAAACGTGTCATATCTACAATAGAACCTAAGTTTTTTTCTAGTTTTTCACGTTGACGGTTAATTTGTAATTTTTCTCTTTTTGAAAGTGCATCAAAAGAACCATCTTGTTTCATTCTGTCAATTAATGACATTTTTTTAACAGCTTTTCTAATAGTCACAAAGTTTGTTAACATACCACCTGGCCATCTTTCAGTGATGAAAGGCATGTTTACGCTTTTTGATTTTTCAGAAATAATTTCTTTTGCTTGTTTTTTTGTAGCTACAAAAAGGATTTTTCTTCCTGATGTTGCAATTTTCTTTAAAGCTTCAGCAGCTTCATCGATTTTTGCAGAAGTTTTGTAAAGGTCGATAATGTGAACACCGTTACGTTCTCCATAAATGTATGGAGCCATGTTTGGATTCCATTTTCTAGTTAGGTGACCAAAGTGTACACCTGCGTCTAATAATTCTTGAACTTCAATATTTGTCATTTGTATGTTAGTTTACGTTCCGTTGAGTTAGCAATAGGGAAGTAGCGAAATATCGATCTTCCCTATTTGGATGCTAAACATTTTACAGTCATTGACTGATCAACAACAACTTGTTTTTAATTTTAATTTCAATGATCCACCAAAAATAATGGTGACACAATTCAAAAAAACGATTAACGTTTTGAGAATTGGAATTTTTTTCTTGCTTTCTTTTGACCGAATTTTTTACGTTCAACCATTCTTGGGTCTCTTGTAAGTAATCCTTCTGGTTTAAGAATTGTTCTGTTTTCTGGATCTAAAGCAACTAAAACTCTAGAAATTGCCAAACGAATTGCTTCAGCTTGTCCAGTAATACCACCACCAAAAACATTTACTTTAATATCAAATGCTTCAACATTGTTAGTTAATGTTAACGCTTGCAATACTTTGTATTGTAAATGTGGAGTTGTAAAATAGTTTTTATAGTCTTTTTTGTTAACTGTGATATTTCCTTTTCCTTCAGAAACATAAACACGAGCAACTGCTGTTTTTCTTCTACCTATTTTGTGTATAGTATCCATTATTTAAGATCGTTAAGGTTAATAACTTTAGGTGTTTGTGCAGTTTGATTATGTTCAGCACCAGCATAAACATATAAATTTCTGAACAAAGCACTACCTAAAATGTTTTTAGGTAACATTCCTTTTACTGCTTTTTCGATAAGACGTGTTGGGTCTTTTTCAAACATTTCTGTTGCAGTTAATGATCTTTGACCACCTGGATAACCTGTGTGACGAATGTAAGATTTGTCAGTCCACTTTTTACCAGTTAAATTGATTTTTTCTGCGTTGATTACCACTACATTGTCTCCACAATCTACGTGAGGAGTGTAATTTGGTTTGTATTTACCTCTAATTAGCATGGCTATATTAGAAGCTAGACGACCCAACGTTTGGCCGTCTGCATCAACCAATACCCACTCTTTAGTAACGGTATTTTTGTTAGCTGACACTGTTTTGTAACTTAATTTACTCACAATTAAATTCTTTGTTATAGTTAAACATTATTTTTTGTCCCTAAAAAGGGAGTGCAAATGTACAAACTATTATTTATATAACAAACAGTATGTTGGGGATATTTTTTGAAGTTTAAAAAAGCATTAAAAGATTGATATTTCGAAGGTTGGAAAAGATGAAAAGAAAACGAAGCCTTTGATAAATTCTAAACCCAATACCCAATACCAAAAAGAAAATTATTAATTGTTCATTTTTAATTATTCATTAATTAATGTGCCTCCAGCCAATTTTGTCCTTCACCTAAATCCACAGTTAAAGGAACCGAGAGTTTAAAAGCATTTTCCATTGCTGTTTTAATAATTGGTTTTAAAATTTCAAGTTCACTATTATGTATATCAAAAACCAATTCATCATGCACTTGTAATAGCATTTTTGATTGATAGTTTCCTTTGATTAATATATCATGAATTTTAATCATTGCAATTTTAATGATATCGGCAGCACTTCCTTGAATTGGTGCATTTACGGCATTTCTTTCATCGGCAGAACGAACAATGGCATTTTGGGAGTTGATATTTTTTAAATATCTACGGCGATTTAAAATAGTTTCAACATAGCCATTTTCACGAGCAAGATCAACTTGACTGGCAATGTATTGTCTAAGTTTAGGAAAAGTTTTATAATAATTGTCAATCAATTCTTTGGCTTCAGTTCTTGATTTATTAAGCTGTTGCGCCAAAGTGAAGGCCCCTTGACCGTAAATAATTCCAAAGTTCACTGCTTTTGCATCACCACGTTGTTCACGGGTAACTTCATTTAATGGAACTCCAAATACTTTTGCGGCTGTTGCAGCGTGGATATCTTCTCCTCTTTTGAAAGATTCAATCATACTTTCATCTTCACTTAAAGCAGCAATAATTCTAAGTTCAATTTGAGAATAATCAGCAGAAATTAGTTTGTAATTTTCATTTCTTGGCACAAAAGCTTTTCTAACCTGTCTGCCTCTTTCAGTTCTAATCGGGATATTTTGAAGATTGGGATTGTTAGAGCTCAATCTTCCAGTTGCTGCAACCGATTGGCTATAGGTGGTATGAATTCTTCCAGTAACTGGATTTACCTCTTTTGGTAAAGCGTCAACATACGTGTTTTTAAGTTTTACCAATCCACGCCATTCTAAAATATCTTGAACAATTTGATGTTCAGGTGCAAGTTTCGATAAGATTTCTTCACCGGTAGCATATTGACCCGTTTTGGTTTTCTTTGGTTTGTCAATTAATTTTAAGTGGTCAAAAAGTACATCTCCCAATTGCTTTGGTGAGGCTAAATTGAATTCAACATTTGCTTCTTTATAAATAGTATCTTCTAATTTTTGAATATCACCTGCTAAATCTTCAGCCAATGAATTTAAAAAAGTGTCATCTAATTTAATGCCTTCTAATTCCATTGCGGCTAAAACCCGTAACAATGGTATTTCAATTTCTGTAAATAATTTAAACAAATTATTTACTTCCAATTCAGTTTCAAAAACTTTTTTAAGCTGAAGTGTTAAATCGGCCTGTTCAGCTACATAATTGGTTTGTTTTGTAGTTTCGATTTCTGTGATAGAAAGTTGATTTTTACCTGTTTTTCCAATCAAAGAGTCTAACGTAATTGGCCTGTAATTTAAATATGTTTCGGAAAGTACACTCATATCATGGCGCATATCAGGACTCAATAAATAATGTGCCAATGTAGTGTCAAATAATTTTCCTTTTAATTGGATATTGAATTTGTTTAATACTTTTATGAAATATTTGCTGTCTGCTGATATTTTTTCAGTGTTTTCGTTTTCAAATAAAGATTTAAATTCATCTAAAATTTCTTGCTGATTTTCTTTTTCAATACTAACAAAATAACCTTTACCTTTTTCAAATGAAAATGAAATTCCAATAACTTGCGCTTCAAAGCAATTAGAGCCAACAGTTTCTATATGAAAAGCTACAGATTTTTGTTGCATTAATTTTTGAAAGGCTAATTTTCTTGAAAAAGGTGTGTCTACACGCTGGTAAAGTTGATTTAAAGTTTCTATGTTTTCATACCCTAAAGGATTGATAATTTTTTCTTGAGGTGTTGAAAATAAATCGAACTGATGTGATTCTGGATTTGAAACAACTTTTTCAGAAGTCACTATTTCTTCTTGTTGAATTTGGTCTCCATGTTTTGGAAATAGCTGAAAAATAGCAGGTAAACTTTCGGCAATTCGTCTAAATTCCAATTCTTTAAAAATTTCATTTGTTTTTTCTAAATCAGGGTGGTTTAGTTCGAAATTTTCTTCGTGAAACGCTACGGGGCAATCTAAGATAATGGTGGCCAATTGTTTAGATAAAATTCCTAATTCTTTATTAGCTTCAATATTCTCTTTCATTTTGCCTTTAAGTTCATGCGTATTTGCGAGCAAATTTTCCATACTGCCATACGCTTTCAAAAACTTTTTTGCTGTTTTTTCTCCAACACCAGGTAAGCCAGGAATGTTATCAACCGAATCTCCCATCATCCCTAAATAATCAATGACTTGTTCTGGGCGCTCCACTTCAAACCTTGCCTGTACTTCAGGAATACCCCATTTTTCAATGCCATTTCCCATTCTGGCAGGTTTGTACATAAAAATATTTTCAGAAACCAGTTGGGCAAAATCTTTATCGGGAGTAACCATAAAAACCTGAAACCCTTCTTTTTCTGCTTGTTTAGATAGTGTTCCAATTAAATCATCAGCCTCAAACCCTTCTTTTTCGATAACTGGAATGTGCATAGCTTCCAATATTTTATGAATATACGGAACCGCTATTTTTATAGCTTCAGGCGTTTCTTGTCGATTTTGTTTATATGCAGGAAACGCTTCAGATCGAATATGAGAACCACCTTTATCAAATGCAACAGCCAAATGATCAGGTTTTTCACGTTTAATTACATCGAGCAATGAATTTGTAAAACCCAATATTGCAGAAGTGTCCATTCCTTTTGAGTTGATCCTTGGGTTTTTAATTAAAGCATAATAACCGCGGAAAATAAGTGCATAAGCATCTAAAAGGAAAAGTCGTTTTTGTTGCATATTATTAGGTATTTTTAAGTGTTGACTTGTTTTTAATTGACAAACGTTTAAAGAGAATGGTTAAATATAAATTTGAAAATAATATTATTTTTTCAAATTTATGAAACAAAAAGGGGTTAGTTTCTTTTTTTTAATTTTATTTCCAGTTTTAGACATTTTTTAGTTTCTCAATTTTTTTACAGTAAATCAATGTAAGCTTATATTTTACTGAGTTTGTATTTTTAAACTTGATTTTAAAGTGTTAATTATTAATAATCAGCCCATTATAATTTGCAAAAAAAATGCTTTTAATAGCTATATTTTGATCTAAAACTTGTGAAACACTCATTAAAAAACCATTTACATTAAAAAATACACCATTTACATTAAAAAATGTACCGTTTATTAAATTAATTGAATATATTTACACTAAGGTTCTTAAAACTCGGGGGTGTTATGAAGAAGTTCTATATTTTTTTATCAGCGTTATATTTTAGTTATTTGGTCCCGGTTTTTGGACAAATAGTGAATGAAGGTACTTTCAAAATTATGAATGGGACTGAAGTTTATTTTGGTAATGAATACACGAATAAAAGTGGAGCAGATCATAATAATGAGGGAAATTTGCATCGTATTCAATTTTAAAAAAAAAGTTAATAATCAATTAAAAATTTGAAATATGGAAAATCTAAAGCATAAATATATTCTTATCTTAATAACAATCCTTTTTTTTACAATTGTCAACGTAATAGTTTAAGCTGGTACTGGAACTACAACTCCAAATACATCATCAATGTTGGATATAACTTCAACTATCAAATGTCTTTTGGTACTACGAATGGCTACGAAGAACTACTTCAGAAAAAAAGGATATTACAGATCCAGCAAGCGGATTGTTAATTTATAATACCAGCATAAACAAATTAAATTATTGCAATAGCATTGCTTAGATTAAGAAATAAGGCAAGTATAGAAAGGGATAATTATGTTTTAATAAAATCTGCTTCTGATACACCAACAACTACAGTTGCTGGAACTATATATAATATTAACGGAACTATTGTATTTACAAATCCAATTGAATTAAATCATTGTAAAATTGTGTTTTACATTAAAAAAAATAATATTAAGTTACCGCGATAAAAGTGCTTGTAAAAATTGGTGTAGAGGAGATGTTGGGATAGCAGCAATTTTTGGAACTTAACATTAGCGAAGAATGATTATATAGAGTTTTAGTTTGAAAACCAAACAAATTTAACGGCTGTTACTATTGAGGGTTTAAATATTCAGATCAAATAACAGTAAGCTGGACAGAATGATTTATCTTAACTAGCTTTAAACAAGTATTGTGTTTAAATTTAGTTAAATATAAAAGTTAAAACCCTCTTAATTTTTACTATACTATTTTTCAAATCATAAAATAAATTTAGATTTGTTTTTATGATTAGATGGATAATTTTTATTGCATTTGTACTTTTTATTGATTTTTATGCTTTTCAAAGTGTAAAAATCATGACAAAATTAACACTTAACTTTAAGCGGCCATGCGCACAGAATGCAGTTTGGAATTGAAATCCCTGAAATAAAATGGAGTCCCGTACAATATGTTTATGAACAGTGGGCAGGTATATATTCATCCTTTGATCGCTATATCAATGTGAACCGAGGATTTGGGTTTTTAGCTTTTCCTGGACGTGTTGGAATTTGGCCTGAAATAACAGTGATTACATTGAAAAAGAAGTAGATACTATTTTTATAATTAAAAATGTTACATTTGTATATATGTAAATGTTCATTTTTGAAATTTTATCAAGAAAAAATAAATAGGTTATGGCAAAATTTGGCGAATTAATAAGTTCAGATATTCCTGTTTTAATTGATTTTTATACAGAATGGGAAGACGATTCTAACAACTTTCATGCAACTTTGAGAGATGTTGCTGCAGCTTTAGGAGATAGCGCAAAAGTGATAAAAATTGATGTAGAAAAGAATGAGATTTTAGCCAATGCGCTAAGAATTAAAGGGAATCCTACTTTTATTATTTATAAAGACGGCGAAATGAAATGGCGCCAATCTGGTGATCAAGATGCCAATACTTTAATTAGTTTGGTTCAGCAATATCTTTAATTTATAGCTTTAAAGCTATATCCTTTTTCAGAATAATACCCCAATATTTTTGGTAAAACGAATTGTAGTTTTTCTTGAGCTTTAACACTATCATGAAAAACAATAATACTTCCGTTTTTTGCATTGCCAATTACATTTTCTAAACATTGCTGTGAAGAAATATCAGGATCAAAGTCAGCGCTTAGTACATCCCACATAATAATTTTATACCCCTTTTTTCTAATTTTTCTCGATTGCGAAAAATTTAGTTTTCCATATGGAGGCCTGAATAATTTTGTGGTTTGATTATCGAAATTTCGGTTTGCATTTAAATTATTTTCTGAAAAATCAATATTTTTTAGATATTTCGAAGTCTCAGTTATAAAACCATTCAAATGATTGTTTGTGTGATTTCCAACAATATGGTTTTGATCAATTATTTTTTGGTAAATTGAAGGATGTTCTTCCACATTTTTTCCAAGACAAAAAAAAGTAGCTTTAGCATTATACTCTTGCAGTAAATTCAAAGTCCAATTGGTAATTTCAGGAGTTGGTCCATCATCAAAAGTTAAATAAATTATTTTTTCATTTGATGGCATACTCCAAACCCAGTTTCTTAAAAAGAATTTTGCCAAGCTCGGAGTTTTTATAAAATAAGACTTCATAATTATTCGTTAAGCATAAATTCAAACAATTTAAGATACGATACATATTCTTCTTTTAATGAAGTTATATAAGTTTCATCATCAAATTGAGCAGCGGTTTTTATAATTTGGTCATACATTAATAAACTTCTTTGAAGTTCGTCTTCAATCATACCGAAATATGAATCGTCAAACTGACTGTAGTAAGTTAAATTTTCCTGAAAAACCTTATTTAATTCAGCAATTAAAGTACGAGCTTTTTCTTTTTCATTTAAAATATAGTACAAATCTATATATGAAATAAGCATACTGTAATGGCCAAATTTATTCACAGGCATTTTCTCTAATGAAATATCCAATATTTCTTTTGCTTTTTCATTTTGTCCTTCGCTAATTAAAACTCTTGCCAAACGCTCCATATTGTTTCTGTATGTAACAGAGTTTTTTCGGGTTTCTGGATCTAAATAAATGTTATCATCAGTAATATTTCGCCAATTCCAATTCATTACATTTTTATACATGATGTCTGAATTTATTCGGCCCATTTCAAAGAAATTACTTTGATTAGGAGTGTATATAGGAACCAGTTTAAAGGTCATTCCATCTAATTGTAAATAATCTTTCAACCAGATATATTCTTCTTTTGCCTGAGCACCACCTGTAAAGTATATTGGTTTTTGCCAATGGTTATTGGCTAAAATATCTAACATTAAAATTCTATTTTTGGTTAGTGAAGAACCAATTTCAATATCAATATAAGGGACAATAAGGGCTGAATCTTTTTGAGCCACTATGCCATTTTTTAAAACAGCTTCTTTGTCAACAGGTATTCTTATTTTTTTTGAAGGAAGTACTTTTTCATCGATACCATCATCATCTAAATCAAAGTAAGTTATGCTATTTTCACTTTCAATCCATTTCATGAAAAATTCAATATCAACAACCGAATCTTTAAGTTGAGGAAAATTCATTTCCTGAACTTCTTCAAAAAAGTAAGCAACATCAAGGGTTCCCCATTTGTATTTGTCGTGTGTTAATTGTGATGGAATTGGGTCTGCTTCATATGTTTTTCGCTTCATTTGATCTATGTACCAATCAGTCGCAAAAAGGCTGGTATTAATCAATTTCATATCAGTTCGGTAATTTTCTACTTCTTGTAAATACCAAAGCGGAAAAGTATCATTATCGCCAATTGTAAATAAAATAGCGTTTGGATCACAAGAATCTAGATAAGCTTTAGCATTTAAATGTGAAGTGTAACGGTTTGATCGGTCGTGATCATTCCAATTTTCTGATGCCATTAATGTTGGAACAGCTAACAGAGCAATAACCGAAACTGTAATTGCCACCATTTTATGATTGGCAAATTCTTTTAATTTTTCGAATAAAGCCAATACGCCAAAACCAACCCAAATGGCAAAAATATAAAACGAACCTACAACAGCATAATCGCGTTCACGTGGCTCAAATGGTTTAGGGTTTGTGTAAAATATGATTGCCAAGCCTGTAAAAGCGAAGAAAAGGAGCAATACATAAAAATCGTTTTTATCTTTTTTAAAGTGAAAAACCAAGCCTATAATTCCTAAAATAAGGGGTAAGAAATAATAGGTATTTCTACCTTTATTGTTTTTCACATCTGAAGGTAAATTTGTTTGCGGGCCTAAACGCATTTCGTCAATAAAATTGATACCGCTCAACCAATTTCCGTTTTGAATATCTAACTGCCCTTGTTCATCGCTTTGTCTTCCAACAAAATTCCACATAAAATAGCGACCATACATATAACCAAATTGAAAATCGACCATAAATTTTATATTTTCAATAAAAGTTGGTCTTCTTTTGCTACTTTGTGGAATGCCCGCAATGGATTTATAATTTTTAATCACAGAAGCATCAGTACTTACCATTCTTGGGATAATTCCTTTGTGTTTACTGTTCCAGTTTGGTAATGATTCTTTGTAGTTATTTACAATTACGTAAGTATTTGTTTTAAAATCTTTTTCATATTTAGGTTTATCATCTCTGCTAGGATTATCGCTATCTGTTTCTCTGTTGTAAATTAAAGAATAATAGGTGTCGTAAAAAACATTGGCATCACCGTATTGTTCACGGTCGTAATAGGCTAATAGCTCTCTGGCACTTGACGGATTGTTTTCGTTTATTGTAGTGTTTGCATTGGCACGAATTGGCAGCATTAGCCATGATGAAAATCCGATCATAATAAACAAAACAGAAAGTACAATGGTATTTGCTTCAACCATTTGCTTTTTATGGGTATAATTAATTCCAAAGTAAAATAACGCAACTAATAAAATAGCAGCAATAATACTTCCTGAATTAAAAGGCAATCCAATTGAATTTACAAAGAATAATTCCAACGCACTAAAATACTTTAATGTATATGGAAATAACATTTTAAATACAAACATCAATACAAAAACAGCCACAATATTGGCAATTATAAATTGTTTGGCATTTAAGTTTTTGTATAAAAACACAATGGAAGGGATTACCAGTAACGATAAAATATGAACTCCAAAAGATAAACCAACCACAAAACTAATAAGTAATAGCCATTTATTTCCCTGAGGTTTGTCCATTTCAGCTTCCCATCGTATGCCTAACCAAAATAGTAAAGCCATTAAAAATGAAGACATTGCATATACTTCGCCTTCAACAGCACTAAACCAAAAACTATCAGAAAAGGTGTAAGTTAAAGCGCCAACTACGCCACTTCCTAGAATAGCGATATAAGAGCTTGAGGTTAATTCGTACGATTTTTCAACTAATTTTTTACCCAATGCAGTGATGGTCCAAAACATGAATAAAATAGTAAATGCACTTGCTAAAGCAGACATGAAGTTAACCATTTTAGCAATTTCCATTACATCTGTTGTAAACATAGCAAAAAATGCTCCTAACATTTGAAAAAGTGGAGCTCCTGGAGGATGTCCAACTTCTAATTTTACAGCTGTTGAAATATATTCTCCGCAATCCCAATAACTAACGGTTGGCTCTAATGTTAGCGTGTAAGTTGCTAAAGCAATTGCAAATGTGGCCCATCCAATTAGAGAGTTCCATTTAGAAAAATTAAAAGAATTCATATAAAAATTTTTATTGCTGCGAATTTAACAAAATTAATTGTAAATAAGTTAAGTATACGGTATTAGGAATGTTAATATACTACTAAAGCTATATAGTATCATAAATTTTTAAAAAAAAGAACAAAAATATTTGTTTGATTGAAACTTTACTCTAAATTTGCACCCGCAAAATGACCCATGGTGTAATGGTAGCACTCCGGTTTTTGGTATCGTCAGTCAAGGTTCGAGTCCTTGTGGGTCAACAAGCAAATTTCAAGAATCCTGTAAACTATAATGTTTACAGGATTTTTTTTTAAGATTCATTCTTAAAAATATTTAGATTACCTGTATTTGTTATTTCCTTATATGTTAAATATAAATCATCATCAAAAAACGGACTGATTTATACAATATTATGCACACACCATAGAAGAGATGAGCGGATTAGTAAAATAATAGATTACCCATTGTACTTGGATTGTTGTATGGTATATGGAAAGCAATTGTGGGCCACAATATAATTTCAAAAACTCCTTTAAATATAAAGGTTAAGAGGGTTTTATTATATTTTATTATTTCATGATTTTGAATTTGAAAATTCATTAAATTTGATTAAAAAATTGAATATGTGTGGTATTTATATTACAAACTTACCGTTAGGAAAAGACGAAGTTATTTCGAAATTAAAATCAATAAACTTTAGAGGTCCAGATAATTTAGGTTATGAAAAAGATGGGGATATTTCACTTGGGCATTTGAGATTGTCAATTTTAGATATAGACAAAAGGTCGAATCAACCTTTTAGTTATAAAAATTTAAAGCTTGTTTTTAATGGAGAGATATATAATTTTCAAGAAATTAAGATAGAATTAATAGTACTTGGGTATAGTTTTGAAACTACAAGTGATACTGAAGTTCTAATAAAGGGTTTTATGGAATGGGGTAAGGATGTTTTACCCAAATTAAATGGTGATTTTGCTTTTGCAATTTTCGACAACATTAAAAATAATATTTTCTGCGCAAGAGATAGACTTGGGTTAAAACCATTTTATTATTATTGGAAGGATGGGAAATTTGAAATTTGCAGTCAACTTAGACCTCTTATAAATTCTAATAGCAAAGTCTCAAAAGAAGCAGTTTCGATATATTTGGATTGTGGTTATGTTCCCAGGCCATTTTCAATTATTGAAGATATTCATAAATTACCTCCTGGAAATTTTATGGAAATTGATTTGGATAACGGAACAAAAGTTATTTCGGAGTACTGGAATTTAAAAAAAGAAGAGATTAGAAACATTTCTTATAATGATGCTAAAAACGAATTACATGAGCTGTTAAAAGACGCTGTCAAAATTAGATTACAGTCTGATGTTCCGTTGGGTGCTTTCCTTTCAGGGGGTATCGATTCTGCTTTAATTTTAAGTATAGCTTCTAAAGTTTCTAAAGAACCTGTTAATTCCTTTACAATAGGGTTTGAAGATCCTAATTATGATGAAAGTAAAATAGCAGAAAAGTTTGCTAAGATAATAGGTTCAAAACATACTATGACAATTTGTGGTCCAAATGACTTATTAAATATGTTACATAAACAAATTGAAGTGATTGATGAGCCATTTGCAGATTCATCCTCTTTACCATCTTTGTTGTTAAATTCAGTAACAAAAAAACACGCTACAGTTGTTTTATCTGGTGATGGGGGAGATGAAAGTTTCTTTGGATATTGGCACTCTTTGTTGGTAAACAAATTTCAATATATTTCGTTTATTCCTTATTTCATTAGAAATTTAATAAACAATATTGATTGGTATAAAATTTTAAAGACAAGACCCGAGACAATTAAAGGAATTATAAGTGCTAAGGACGAAAATGAGTTAATAACAAGAATTTTTACATCTTTTGATAGTTTGCAAAAAAAGCAGGATCTAACTTGGTTAAGTAATTATGAGATATATAAAAATTTATCAAAGAAACCATTGCAAAGGGATGCGGATTTAAATATTAAATTATGGCTTGAGAACGATAGTAATGTAAAAGTAGACAGAGCTAGTATGGCATTTTCTGTGGAAGTTAGAAGTCCTTTTTTAGATTATAGAATAATTGAATTTGCAAGAACATTACCAATAAAATTCCGCTATAGAAATGGAGTAACAAAAAGAATTGTTAGAGATATACTAAATGAATACATTCCCGAAAGTGTTTTTAATTTGCCTAAAAAAGGGTTTTCAGTTCCATTGGAAAATTGGATAAGAAATGAGCTGAAAGAAAGTGTGTTACTTGAATTAAATGATGAGTTTCTAAATAGTGTGCCTAATTTAAATGTTGCCAAATTTAAAATGCAACTTGAACAACATTTACAAGGGAAATATAATTATTCCTTTTCAATTTGGAAATTATATATATTAGCAAAATGGGCTAAAGAATTTAATTTAAAACTTTCTTAATTCAATAACCTACAAAGTAGGTTATTGAAAGATTTTAAGTTAAAATATTAAATTTTAAAAGTTACAACTGGCATTTTAGCATGGTTGGCTAAATCTTCTCCTATACTTCCTGTAAAAAGATGTGCTAAACCTCTACGTCCATGTGTATTTAATAAAATAACATCAGCTTCGATAACTTTTGAGAAGTTTAATATACCTGCTTCAACAGAAACATCATTATAAATATTAAGGGTATAATCTTTTAAATCAAAATCGTTTATAAAATTCCTAATAGCATCGCTTGAATCTTTTGTAGTTTCAAAATTATGAATCGTATTGATTTTTAATAGGTGCAATTTAGCATTAAAGATACCTGCAAAATCTAAAATATGTTGAAAAGCAATTCTAGCATCTAGATTAAAATTAGATGCAAAAACAATATTTTCTATTTTAAAATTCGGAATTTCTTTTTTAATAACCAAAACAGGAACATCAGAATTTCTAACAACTTTTTCAGTATTTGATCCAACAAGCATTTCTTCAAGACCAGAAGTGCCTTTGGATCCCATAACAATTAGGTCTACTTGTTGTTTTATACTTTCATCAATAATTCCATCATAGGCTTTGTGAAATAATACAGAATCTTCCATCTCAATTCCTTCAAAAAAAGGTAATTTTTTAAAATTTTCAAACTTTTCATATGCTCTTTTTAAAAACAATAAAGATGTAGGCGTATTGCTTGATGATCCATAATTAGATGGGTCAATTACACCAGTTGGAAGCTCTAGCATGTGTAGTAAAAAAATCTTCGAATTGGTAAGTTTTGCAATGTTTACAGCTACTTTTGCAGCATATTCTGCTTGAACAGAAAAATCTATGGGAACTAATATTCTTTTCATAAACCGTGTTGAATTTTTGTTAAGATAAATGTAAAGTTAATAATTTTAAATTAAAAAGAAGAATGAATTTTTACCATTTAAAAAAATGTTAGTATATTTGCAGCGAATTTGAAACAGTTTAGAGGATAGGAGGGGACAATGAGTCCCCTCTTTTTATACTAATACTACCATGAATAAAGAAAAAATTATAAATTTGTTGAATATTGCGCTTGAAGAGAATTCAGCATTGTTTTTGATTGAATTAAAATTTCTATCAGACAATAAGATATATGTTGAAGTTGATGGTGATAATGGCGTGTCTTTACAGGAATGTATTAGAATTAGCCGAGGAATTGAACATAATTTAGACAGAGAGGAAGAAGATTTTTCGTTAGAAGTAACAACGCCCGATATTTCAAACCCCTTGAAAGTAAAAAGACAATATAAAAAAAATATCAATCGTACTTTAGAGGTGAAACTGAAAGACAATACTAAGATACAAGGCGTTCTTAAAACTGCACAGGAAGATTATATAGAGTTGGAGTGGAAAACACGAGAACCTAAAACTATAGGGAAAGGAAAAGTAACTGTTGTAAAAAACACAACAATACAATTTTCTGATATTAGAGAAGCAAAAGTGAAAATAATATTTTAATTAACAGAGTGCATGGAAAATATAGCATTAATTGAGTCATTTTCAGAATTTAAAGGAGATAAAAATATTGATAGAGTAACGCTTATGGCAATACTTGAAGAGGTTTTTAGAGCTGCTTTAAAAAGAAAATTTGGATCTGATGATAACTTCGACATTATTATAAATCCGGATAAAGGAGATTTAGAAATTTGGAGAAATAGAGTTGTTGTAGCTGATGGTATGTCAGAAGATGATAATGAAGAAATTGAACTTACTGAAGCACGTAAAATTGAACCAGATTTTGAAATTGGTGAAGATGTATCTGAAGAAGTAAAGTTGATTGATTTAGGAAGAAGAGCAATTTTAGCATTACGTCAAAACTTGATTTCAAAAATTTATGAACACGATAGCACAAATACCTTCAAACATTTTAAAGAATTAGAAGGCGATATTTACAGCGCTGAAGTTCACCATATTCGTCATAACGCAGTTATTTTGTTGGATGATGATGGAAATGAAATTGTGTTACCAAAAAGTGAACAAATTCGTTCAGACTATTTCCGCAAAGGAGATTCAGTTCGCGGAATAATTAAAACAGTAGAATTACGGGGTAACAAACCGGTAATTATTATGTCAAGAACCGCACCTGAATTTTTAATTAAATTATTTGAGCAAGAAATACCTGAAGTATTTGATGGTTTAATTACCATTGAAAAAGTAGCTAGAATACCTGGCGAAAAAGCAAAAGTAGCTGTTGATTCTTACGATGATAGAATTGACCCAGTTGGTGCTTGTGTTGGTATGAAAGGTTCTCGTATTCACGGTATTGTTCGCGAATTAGGAAACGAAAATATTGATGTGTTAAACTACACAAAAAATACGCAACTTTTTATTGCAAGAGCTTTAAGCCCTGCAAAAGTGGTTTCTATGAAAATCCACGAAGAAGAAGGTAGAGAAGACGGTAAAAAAGGAAGAGTTGATGTGTTTTTATTACCAGAAGAAGTTTCAAAAGCTATTGGTAAAAATGGAGTTAACATTCGTTTAGCATCACAATTAACAGGATACGAATTAGACGTTCAACGTGAAGGTGTTGAAATGGAAGATGATGTTGAATTAACTGAATTCTCTGATGAAATAGAAGCTTGGGTAATTCAAGAATTCAAGAATATAGGTCTAGATACTGCTCGTAGCGTATTAGATAAAGATGTATCAGAACTTGTAAAATTAACGGATCTAGAAGAGGAAACTATTTTAGACGTTCAAAAAATATTAAGAGAAGAATTTGAAGATTAATCTTTAAAAATTCAAAAATAATAGGCTTAAAATTAATTATATGGCTGACGACAAAACATTGAGACTAAACAAAGTATTACGAGAATTAAACATTTCGTTGGATAGAGCTGTTGAGCATTTAGCTAGCAGTGGTTTTGACATTGATGCGAGACCAACAACAAAAATATCTAATGAAGAGTACAAAGTATTGTTGGATGGTTTTCAAACTGATAGAACTAAGAAAGCAGCTTCAAAAGAAGTAGGCGAAGAAAAGCGTAAAGAGAAAGAAGCGCTTAGAATTGCTTCAGAAGAAAAAGCTGAAAAACATCGTTTAGATGAAGAATCTAAAAAAGAAGTTGTTAAAGCCAAAGCCGATAAACTTGAAATTAAAACTGTTGGCAAAATTGAAATTGAGCCTAAAAAAGTTGAACCAAAAGCTGAACCAAAAGTTGAACCAAAAGTTGATGTTGAAAAGCCAATTGTTGAAGAAGTTCAGGAAAAAGTGGTTGCCAAAGTTGTTGTTGAAGAAGTTGTGACAGAGCCTGTAGTTGTTAAGGAAGAGGTGAAAAAGGTCGAGGAAAAAGTGGTGCCAGTTATGGAAGTTGAAGAGCAAACGGAGGTAGTTGATAAAACTAAAGAAGTTGTTAAAGAGGAAATTAAAAAACCTGTTGAACCTGCAAAAATAAAGAAACCTAAAGAACATGTAAAGCCTGTTCAAAAAGTTGAAATAAAAGTTGAGCCTGTTCAAGATGTTGAAGAATCTACTGAACCTCGAACCATTCAAACACAATATAAAGTTTTATCTGGGCCAAAAATTATGGGTGCGAAAATTGACTTAAAGCAATTTGAGAAAAAGCCTAAGCCTAAAAAAGTTGAGCCTGCAAAAAAGGAATCTGCAGAGGATGCGAATAAAAAGAAACGCCGCAGAATTAAGAAAGCACCTATTCAAGGAGAAAGAAAACCATATGCTAACGGATTGCCAGGAGCAGCTGGTCAAAATAGAGGCCCAGCAGCAAGAGGACCTCAACGTGGAGCTAGAAAGCCATTAATAAAAGAGGAACCATCTGAAGCTGATGTTCAAAAGCAAGTTAGAGAAACCTTAGAAAAACTTCAAGGAAAATCTAAAAAAGGAAAAGGCGCAAAATATAGAAGAGATAAAAGAGATTTACACCGTCAACAAACTGAAATCGATCAAGAACTTCAGGCTGCAGAAAGCAAAGTGCTTAAAGTAACAGAATTTGTTACTGTAAGTGAAATTGCAACGATGATGGATATAGCTGTAACTAAAATCATTTCTACTTGTATGTCTTTAGGAATGATGGTAACTATGAATCAGCGTTTAGATGCTGAGACCATAGTAATTGTTGCAGAAGAATTTGATTATTCAGTTGATTTTGTTGGTGCAGAAGTTGAAGAATCAATTGAAGAACATAAAGATACTGCTGAAGAATTAGAGACTAGAGCTCCAATTATTACAGTAATGGGTCACGTAGATCACGGAAAAACATCATTATTAGATTATATTAGAGAAGAAAATGTAATCGCTGGGGAATCAGGTGGAATTACACAGCACATTGGTGCTTATGGTGTTGAATTAAAGAGTGGTCAAAAAATCGCATTCTTAGATACACCAGGTCACGAAGCTTTTACAGCGATGAGGGCTCGTGGAGCACAAGTAACAGATTTAGTTATTATTGTTGTTGCAGCAGATGATGATGTTATGCCTCAAACAAAGGAAGCAATCAGTCATGCGCAGGCAGCTGGAGTGCCAATTGTTTTTGCAATTAATAAAATTGATAAACCACACGCAAACCCAGAAAAAATTAAAGAGCAACTATCTCAAATGAATTTGTTGGTTGAAGATTGGGGTGGGAAAATTCAATCTCATAATATTTCAGCTAAAACTGGAGAAGGTGTTCCTGAATTGTTAGAGAAAGTTTTATTAGAAGCAGAAATGTTGGATTTAAAAGCAAATCCAAACAAAAATGCTGTTGGTACTGTTGTTGAGGCGTTGTTAGATAAAGGACGTGGATATGTTTCAACAATTTTAGTGCAAGAAGGAACTTTAAAAATAGGTGATTACCTATTGGCTGGAAAACATAGTGGTAAAATTAAAGCTATGTATGATGAAAGAGGAAACAATATGAAAAAAGCTGGACCTTCAACACCAGTTTCAATACTTGGTTTAGATGGTGCGCCACAAGCAGGTGATAGATTTCATGTATTTGAAGATGAAAAAGAAGCAAAACAAATTGCTTCAAAACGATCACAATTACAACGTGAACAATCTGTTAGAACACAACGTCATATTACTTTAGATGAAATCGGAAGAAGAATTGCATTGGGTGATTTCAAAGAATTAAACATTATATTGAAAGGTGATGTTGATGGTTCTGTTGAAGCTTTAACCGATTCGTTCCAAAAATTATCTACTGGAGAAATTCAAGTAAATATTATTCATAAAGGAGTTGGTGCAATTACTGAATCTGATGTATTATTGGCTTCAGCCTCTGACGCTATAATTGTTGGATTTAACGTAAGACCTTCAGGAAATGCTAGAATGCTTGCTGATAATGAAGAAATTGATGTTAGAACATACTCAATTATTTATGATGCAATCAACGATTTACGAGATGCAATGGAAGGAATGTTATCAGCCGAAATTAAGGAAGAGGTAACAGGTAATGTTGAAATTAGAGAAGTATATAAAATTTCTAAAATTGGAAATATTGCAGGTTGTATGGTAACAAGTGGAAAAATATTTAGAAACTCTAAAATTAGAATTATTAGAGATAGCGTTGTAATTCATTCAGGTGAATTAACTGCATTAAAACGTTTTAAAGATGATGCTAAAGAGGTTGCTAAAGGTTACGATTGTGGTATTCAATTTAAAAACTATAACGATATTGAAATTGGAGATGTGATTGAAGCTTATCAAGAAGTTGAAGTTAAAAAGAAACTTAAAAGAAACTAATTTTAAATTAGGTATAAAAAAAGGAGTGCAATTGCACTCCTTTTTTTATACATTAGAATTTGCCTAAACTTTATCTTCTAAAACGATTGCACCAGCAAATTTTTCTTTGACAATTTTCAAAACTTTATCAGCTTCTAAACGAGTTTTAAATTTACCTACGTGAGTTTTCCATTCAGGAGCAGTATAAATAATTTCAGTACTGTACTCAGGGTAAGCCATTTGAAAATTTTGTTTCATTTTATAAGCGTCTGTCTCATTCCCATTGTATAATTGAATTTTATATACAATGGAAGTTTTATTACTTTTGTTATACGCTATTTTTTGTTCAATCAATGTGTTAATCTTTTCACTCTCATTTTGTGAATAAGAATTGGTTATGCCAAAAAGAATAACACACGCAATGACAAATAGTTTATTTATTGATAATTTTTCCATGAATAGTTTATGTTTTTGCAAATTTATAGTTTTCATTCAATTCAAAATTAAATACCCCCTTATTTAGAATGAATATAAATTAAATATATCGTAATTATTACTTTTTGAGATTTATTTATTAGTAGTACTTTTGTCAAATCGTTTAAAAATGACTTAAGTCATATATTGTTACATGAAAATATTGTACCAAACAAGAAAGAAAATATTTTTTTTAACTATGAAAAGTGTGAAACAACACAGTGCATTATCAAGATTAGTCATTAGCGGTCTTGCTTTCCTTTTATTTTTTTCAATTAATTTATCGGCTCAAGAAGGCGATGCAGCTAATGGAGAGAAGATCTTCAAGTCAGTCTGTGCAGCTTGCCATAAATTAGATAAAAAACTGGTAGGTCCTGCTTTACAGGGGATTACAGAAAAAAGAGAACAGGATTGGTTAATTGCTTGGATTAAAGATAGTCCAGGATTGATTAAATCAGGAGACAAATTAGCAATTCAGGTTTTTGAAGAAAACAACAAGTTGCCAATGACAGCTAATCCTCAATTATCTGACCAAGATATTATTGATGTTTTAGCTTACACTAAAGGTGAATCAACAGCACCAAAAGCTGTTGCTACTCAAGAAGTTGATCCAGGTGTAGAACTTGGTAAGGCAATTTTTAAAGCTAATTGTGCAGCATGTCACAAATTAGAAGGGAAATTAATTGGTCCTGAACTCTTGAAAATTACGGATAAGCGTGAAGCGGATTGGTTAAAAGCTTGGATTAAAGATAACAATGCTTTAGTTGCTTCAGGTGATAAATTAGCGAAAGAAGTTCAGGATAGTAATCCTGCTGCAATGACGCCGTTTCCACAACTTTCAGATGAGGATATAGATAATTTACTAAAATACTTTGCCGTTGGTGATGTGAAAGAGGTGGTTGCTTCAACTACTTCAGCTACAGATCAAGAAATTTTTAACAAGCCAGGTTTTGGTGTGTTACCAACTTTAGCGTTAACAATTTTAGCTTTTTTATTACTATCTCTAATAGTTGCTGCTACTACCAATAAAAAAGTAGAAGAAGGAGAAGAAGCTACAGTAAGTATGTTGAAATCTATGATTTTCAATCCTTTCTTACGTTTCTTATTAGTGATTTTTGTGTTATTAGGTGGTGCTTGGCTTTTGTTTGCATTTTTATTGCAAATAGACCTTAATGAAGGTTATCAGCCAATTCAACCAATAGCATTTTCACATACTGTTCATGCTGGTGATAATAAAATTGATTGTCAATATTGTCATTCTTCAGCAAAAAACAGTAAAACATCAGGAATACCTTCTGCAAATGTTTGTATGAACTGTCATAAATCAATTTCAGAATATAATGGAGAACTATTTGATGGATATTCAAAAGAAGATTTAGACAAAGAAATTCAAAAAATTTACGATGCTGTTGGTTGGGATAAAGAAAATGTAAAATATATTGAAGGTTTTGAACAAAAACCTATTGAATGGGTTCGTATTCACAATTTAGCTGATTTTGCGTATTACAATCACTCTCAACACGTAACTGTTGCAGGTTTAGACTGTCAAAAATGTCATGGACCTGTTGAGGAAATGCATGAAGTATATCAATTCTCACCATTAACTATGGATTGGTGTATTACCTGTCATAGAGAAACAGAAGTTGACTTAACTCAAAATGGATATTATAAAAATATCCATGATCAGTTGGCTAATAAGTATGGTGTAGAAAAAGTGACTGAAGCTCAAATGGGAGGTTTAGAATGTGGTAAATGTCACTATTAGTATTAATTAAGAAGTAAATAACAAAATATAAAATGGCATCAAACAAAAAATACTGGAAAAGTGTTGAAGAGCTTAACGAAAGCAGCTCTATTGTTGATACGTTAAAAAATAACGAGTTTGTTGAAGAAATTCCAACTGATGATTTTTTAGGTGATAAAGAAACCTTAGAAGCTTCATCAACAACACGTAGAGACTTTTTAAAGTATGTTGGATTTACAACCGCAGCAGCTTCTTTAGCTGCTTGTGAAGGTCCAGTAGTAAAATCAATCCCTTACATTATTAAACCAGATGATATTATTCCTGGTGTTGCAGAATATTATGCAACTACTATGGCTGATGGTTATGATTTTGCAAATGTTTTAGTAAAAGTTAGAGAAGGACGTCCAATAAAAATTGAACCAAATAAAGAAGTAAACGGAACTACAAATGCACGTGTGCAAGCGTCAGTTCTTTCTTTATATGATAGTTTACGTTTACAAGGCCCAAAAGCAAATGGGGAAGCTATTTCTTGGGGAGATGCAGATAGTCAAATTATTTCAAAATTAAATGAAGTTAAGGAGGCTGGATTGCCAATAGCAGTTTTAACAGGAACTTGCGCTAGTCCATCAACTAAAATATTAGTAACCAAATTAGGTGAAACTTTTGGTGTTGTTAATCACGTTGTATACGATGCAGTTTCAGAATCAGCAGCATTGGATGCTTTTGAAACTATGTACGGAACAAGAGCATTACCTGATTATCATTTAGAAAAGGCTGAAGTAATAGTTTCTATTGGTGCAGATTTTTTAGGAGATTGGCAAGGTGGAGGATTTGATGCTGGTTATGCTAAAGGACGAGTTCCTAAAAACGGAAAAATGTCTCGTCATATTCAGATAGAATCAAATATGACTTTAACAGGTGCAAATGCTGATAAACGTTTAATGGTAAAACCATCTGAACAAATCAAAGCATTGGCAAGATTATATGCTACATTAACAGGCGGTGCAGTTACAATGGAAATGACTCCATTAACTGAAACAGTTTCCAATGCAGCTAAACAACTTATAGCAGCAGGAAGTAAAGCAGTTGTTGTAACTGGAATTCAAGATAAAAATGCACAGTTATTGGCTTTGGCAATTAACAAAGTATTAAATAGTGAAGTAATTGATGTTGTTACAACTAAAAATATTAGAAAAGGTAGCGATGCTAATATTGCACAATTAATTGCAGATATGAATGCTGGTTTAATTGGAGCAGTAATTATCAATAATTCAAATCCAGTTTATACTTTACCAAATTCAGCAGAATTTGTTGAAGGTTTGAAAAAAGTAAAATTATCTGTTGCATTTTCAATGCAAGATAACGAAACAGCAAACGCTGTTCAATATGCATTAGCTACACCACATTATTTAGAATCTTGGGGTGATGTTGTTATTAAAAAAGGACAATATAGCTTAATGCAACCAACTATTAGTCCATTATTTGATACACGTCAGTTTCAAGATGCTTTATTAACTTGGACAGGAAGTTCAGCTTCTTATTATGATTTCTTAAAAGAAACTTGGAATACTGAAATATTAAATGGTACATCTTGGAATCAAACTTTACATGATGGTGTTTTTGTTGCTCAAACTGAAGAAATAGAAGTTTCAACTCTAGAAGTTGATATGAATGCTGTTTTAGGAAGTCTAAAAGCAGAAGCTTCTGATTTTGAACTTTCATTGTATACTAAAGTTGGTATGGGAGATGGTCAAATGGCTAATAACCCATGGTTACAAGAATTCCCTGATCCAATTACAAGAACTTCTTGGGACAATTACTTAACAATGTCGAAAGCTGATGCTGAAACAATGGGTGTAATTAATTATCATGTTGCTAACGGAGCTTTAAACGGTAGTTTAGTTGAAATGACAGTTAATGGTGTTTCGGAAGTGTTACCAGTTTTAATTCAGCCAGGGCAAGCAATAGGTTCATTAGGTTTGGCGCTTGGATATGGAAGAAAAGAAGGATTAAAAGCAGAAATGCAAACAGGTAAGAATGCTTACCGATTTTATAAAGGTTTTAATAATTTTCAATCAAATGTTGCTTTAAAAGTAGTTGTTGGAGAGCATGAATTTGCTTGTGTTCAGTTGCAAAATACTTTGATGGGTAGAGGTGATATTATTAAAGAAACCACTATTGAAGATTATAATAATGTAGACTCAAAAGAGTGGAATAAAGTTCCAATGGTTTCTTTAGATCATAATGAAGTTGAAGCAACATCAGTAGATTTATGGGAATCATTTGATAGATCATTAGGTCATCATTTTAACTTATCAATAGATTTAAATGCTTGTACAGGATGTGGTGCTTGTGTAATAGCTTGTCACGCTGAAAACAATGTTCCTGTAGTTGGTAAAGAAGAAATTAGAAAATCACGTGATATGCACTGGTTGCGTATTGACCGTTATTATTCTCACGAAGAAGATTTTGCGGGTGATAATGAAAAGAAAGAAGGTGGTAAGGGTGTATCAGGGTATAAAAATACCATGGCTGAACTAGAACATCCATCTGAAAACCCTTCAGTAGCATTTCAACCAGTGATGTGTCAACATTGTAATCACGCACCTTGTGAAACAGTTTGTCCGGTTGCAGCAACATCTCACGGTCGTCAAGGTCAAAATCAAATGGCTTATAACCGCTGTGTTGGTACTCGTTACTGTGCAAATAACTGTCCTTATAAAGTACGTAGATTCAACTGGTTTAATTATCCAAATAACAGTGAATTTGATTACAATATGAATGATGATTTAGGGAAAATGGTTCTAAATCCTGATGTAACTGTTCGTTCAAGAGGGGTTATGGAAAAATGTTCTATGTGTATTCAAATGACTCAGGCTACTATTTTAAAAGCGAAAAAGGAAGGTAGACCGGTAAATACTAACGAGTTTGAAACAGCTTGTTCAAATGCTTGTAGCACTGGTGCTATGGTGTTTGGAGATATCAATCATAAAGAAGATGTAGTTACAAGCTTAACAGAAGATAAAAGAGCGTATCATTTATTGGAGCACGTGGGTACAAAACCAAACGTAGTTTATCATGTAAAAGTGAGAAATACTCAAGAAGCTTAAAAATAATATTAATAGATTATAATTAAATAAGAATTATGTCGTCTCATTACGAAGCACCTATTAGAAGACCTTTAATTGTTGGAGAGAAAAGCTACCATGATATTACTGTTGAGGTAGCAGCTCCTGTTGAAGGTAAAGCAAATAAATTATGGTGGACAGCTTTTGCAATTGCACTAACAGCATTCCTTTGGGGGGTGGGTTCAATTATATACACTATTGGAACAGGAATTGGAGTTTGGGGATTAAATAAAACTGTAGGCTGGGCTTGGGATATCACCAACTTTGTATGGTGGGTAGGTATTGGTCACGCTGGTACACTTATTTCAGCGGTACTTTTATTATTTCGTCAAAAATGGAGAATGGGTATCAACCGTTCTGCAGAAGCAATGACTATTTTCTCAGTAGTTCAAGCTGGTTTATTCCCAGTTATTCACATGGGTCGTGTTTGGAATGCGCACTTTGTTTTGCCTATTCCGAACCAATTTGGAACACTTTGGACAAACTTTAACTCACCATTATTATGGGACGTTTTTGCAATTTCAACATATTTATCAGTATCATTGGTTTTCTGGTGGACTGGTTTATTACCTGATTTTGCGATGTTACGTGATAGGGCTGTTAGACCTTTCCAAAAGAAAATATACAGTTTATTAAGTTTTGGTTGGAGCGGTAGAGCTAAAGACTGGCAACGTTTTGAAGAAGTTTCATTGGTATTAGCAGGTTTAGCTACACCATTGGTACTTTCAGTACATACAATTGTATCTTTTGACTTTGCTACTTCAGTAATTCCTGGATGGCATACCACAATTTTCCCTCCATACTTTGTTGCTGGAGCAGTTTTCTCTGGTTTTGCAATGGTAAACACATTGTTAATTATTATGAGAAAAGTTTCAAATTTAGAGGCTTATATCACAAAACAACACATTGAATTAATGAACATTGTAATTATGATTACAGGTTCAATAGTAGGTTGTGCTTATATTACTGAGTTATTTATAGCTTGGTATTCAGGTGTTGAATACGAACAATATGCATTCTTAAACAGAGCAACAGGGCCATACTGGTGGGCCTATTTATTAATGATGAGTTGTAATGTGTTTTCTCCACAATTTATGTGGTCAAAAAAATTAAGACAAAGCATTACTTTCTCTTTCATTATTTCAATAGTTGTAAACATTGGAATGTGGTTTGAAAGATTTGTAATTATTGTAACATCTTTACATAGAGATTATTTACCATCATCTTGGACCATGTTCTCACCAACATTTGTTGATATAGGAATTTTTGTTGGAACCATTGGTTTTTTCTTTGTACTATTCTTATTATATGCAAGAACATTCCCGGTAATTGCACAAGCAGAGGTTAAAACTATTTTGAAGTCATCAGGTGAATATTATAAAAAATTAAGAGACAGTAATCATGAGTAATAAAGTAATACAAGCAATGTATAACGATGATGATGTTCTAATGGACGCTGTAAAGGAAGTTCGTGCAGCTAATCATCATATTGAAGAAGTTTATACGCCATTCCCAGTTCATGGTTTAGACAAAGCAATGGGTTTAAAAGGTACACGAATTGCAATTACTGCTTTTATGTACGGTTGTGTTGGTTTTGCATTCTCAATTTGGATGATGAACTATATGATGATTGAACAATGGCCTCAGGATATTGGAGGTAAGCCAAGTATGAGTTTCGTTTTAAATATGCCTGCATTTGTTCCAATTATGTTTGAAATGAGTGTGTTTTTTGCAGCGCATTTAATGGTAATTACATTTTATATGCGTAGTAAACTTTGGCCATTTAAAGAAGCTGAAAATCCTGACCCAAGAACTACAGATGATATGTTTGTGATGGAAGTTGCTGTTGACGGAAATGAAGCTGAATTGGTTTCTTTCCTAGAAAAAACAGGAACTGTAGAAATTAAAGTAACTGAAAAGCACTAATTAAAATGAAGAGCATTTTAAAAATAACAATAGCATTGGCATTCTTAATGATTTTATCGTCTTGTTGGACTGATAAATCGAAGCCAAATTACCAGTATATGCCAGATATGTATAAGTCTGTTGGTTATGAGACCTATTCTCAAAACCCAAACTTCGCAAATGGTATGACCACACAATTACCTGTTGAAGGAACAATTGCTCGCGGACAAGTACCTTACGATTATCCAAATACCAATGAAGGATATGAAGCTGCTAAATTAGATTTAAAAAACCCTTTGGAGGTTAATGAAGCTAATTTAACAAATGGTAAAAAAATGTATGATATCTATTGTATTTCTTGTCACGGTAAAACGGGAGCAGGCGATGGTATTTTGGTTGAACGCGAAAAGTTTTTAGGAGTTCCTAATTATAAAGACAGAGAAATTACTGAAGGTAGTATTTACCAAGTAATTATGTACGGTAGAAATTTGATGGGGTCACATGCTTCTCAATTAACAGCCCAAGAACGCTGGCAAGTAACTATGTATGCTCAACAGTTAAGAACTGAATTATTAAAATAAGACTTTTACTAAGATAGAATTTATAAATATGTATACCTTTTCAAGTAAATTAAAAACATTCTCAATTGCTTTAATGATTATTGGAGCATTAGGTGTTGCTTACGGTTTTTTATCTACACCAAGTTCAGTAGAAGATGTTAAAGTAATGATGCAGGATAGTCATGATTCGCACGGAGAAGCTGCAAGTCTTGAAGTTAATACCGATGCACATGGTACAGCTGAAACTCTTGATGCAGAACAGTCAGACGATGCACATGCAGAACATGTATTGCATTTGTTACAAAACAAACCTTGGTCTGCCTTATATGTAGCATTGTTTTTCTTCTTTATGATTTCATTGGGGACCTTAGCTTTTTATGCAATTCAACACGCTTCACAAGCTGGTTGGTCGGTAGTTCTGTTTAGAGTTATGGAAGCAATAACAGCTTATTTACCTGTTGGTGGAATTTTGTTATTTGTATTTTTTGTGCTTTCATCACTACATATGAATCACTTATTTGTATGGATGGATCCTGAAGTTGTTGCGAATGACGAGTTAATTCAAAATAAAGTAGGCTATTTAAACGTTCCATTCTTTTTAATAAGAGCAGTTATTTATATTGCGGTTTGGGTGCTATATCGTAATTATGCTCGTAAATTAACCTTAGCTCAAGATAGCGCTTCGGACACAAAAAACTATACAAAACTATTTAAAAGTTCTGCCGCATTTTTAGTATTCTTCTTAGTTTCTGAATCTATGATGTCTTGGGATTGGATTATGAGTTTAGATCCACATTGGTATAGTACCTTATTTGGATGGTATGTTTTTGCTAGTATGATAGTTTCTGCAATTACAACAATTGCTTTGGTTTCAATTTATTTAAAAGGAAAAGGATATTTAGAATTTGTAAACAATAGTCATTTACACGATTTAGCAAAATTTATGTTTGGATTCAGTATTTTCTGGACGTATTTATGGTTCTCTCAATTTATGTTAATTTGGTATGCCAATATCCCAGAAGAAGTAACTTATTTTGTAACAAGATTTAATGATTATAAAATTCCATTTTTAGGAATGGTGGTATTAAACTTTGTATTCCCATTATTGGTATTGATGAACAGTGATTACAAACGTGTACCTTGGTTTATAGTTTGTACTGGTATTGTTATTTTAATCGGACATTATATTGATATTTATGTAATGATTATGCCTGCAACTGTTGGAGATCAGTGGTTTATTGGAATTTCTGAAATTAGCTCAGTATTATTAATTTTAGGATTGTTCATATTTGTTGTGTTTACAGCCTTAACAAAAGTTCCTTTATTAGCAAAAGGAAGTCCATTCATCAAAGAAAGTGAACATTTTCACTATTAAAACATAAAAAAGTCTATAGAAAAGGATCCTGAATTCAATTTATTCGGGATTTTTTTTATATTTGACAACACTATAAAACAACTAACTAAAAAAAATGACAGCAATACTTTACATTTTACTGGCAATTGTAATTGCCGTAGCCATATGGCAAGTAGCAAGTATATTTAATTTAAAAGGGGTAATAGCCACCGAAAAAGATAACAATACGCAAGGAATTTTATTTGCGCTTTTTGGTATCTTTTTTTATGGGTTAATGATATTTTCTTTTTGGAAATATTCTGTAATTTTATTGCCTGACTCAGCTTCAATTGAAGGCGAAAGTTACGATACTTTGTACATGGTAACCATGTTACTGATTTTAATTGTACAAGCTATTACACAATTTTTACTATTTTATTTCTCTTTTAAATACAGAGGTATTAAAGGAAGAAAAGCATTGTTTTATGCTGATAGCCATAAATTAGAAATGATTTGGACAATTGTTCCAGCAATTGTATTATCTGGAATTGTGCTTTACGGACTTTCTGTTTGGAATGATATAATGGATCCTTCAGATGCAGAAAACCCTTTAATTGTTGAAGTTTATGCAAAACAATTTCAATGGGAAGCACGTTATGCTGGAGAAGATAATGAATTGGGTTTAGCCAATGTTCGTAACATCAAAGGTATCAATACGATGGGTGTTGATATGACAGATAAAAACGCATTGGATGATGTGCCTGTTCGTGAATTACATTTGCCAAAAGGGCGTAAAGTGATTTTTAAATTTCGTTCACAAGATGTATTACATTCTGCTTACATGCCTCACTTTAGAGCCCAAATGAACTGTGTTCCTGGTATGGTTACTCAATTTGCTTTCACTCCAAGTATGACTACCGAAGAAATGAGGTTGAATGATAAAACCATTGCTAAAGTGGATGGAATTAACAAAATTAGAGCTGAAAAGGGAGAAGATCCTTACATATTTGATTATCTGTTATTATGTAATAAAATTTGTGGTTCTTCACATTACAATATGCAAATGAAGATTATTGTTGAAGAAGAAGCTCAATTTAATGCTTGGTTGAAAGATCAAAAAACAATGGCTCAAGTTGTTGTTCAATAAAAACTAACTATACTACTAACAAAATATAATTATGTCAGATCATCATCATAAAGAAACATTTGTAACTAAATACGTATTTAGTCAAGACCATAAAATGATTTCTAAACAATACCTAGTAACTGGTATTTTTATGGGAATAATAGGGGTTTTTATGTCTATGTTATTCCGTTTACAAATTGCTTGGCCAGATCATTCATTTAGTATTATTGAGGCTTTTTTAGGACGTCATCAAGATGGTGGAGTTATGTCGCCTGATATTTACTTGGCTTTAGTTACTATACATGGAACTATCATGGTATTCTTCGTGTTAACTGCTGGTTTAAGTGGTACTTTTAGTAACTTATTAATTCCGTTGCAAATTGGTGCACGTGATATGGCATCTGGTTTTTTAAACATGGTTTCATATTGGTTGTTCTTTTTATCAAGTGTAATTATGGTTATTTCTCTTTTTGTTGAAGCAGGACCAGCATCTGCAGGGTGGACAATTTATCCACCATTAAGTGCTTTGCCACAGGCAATTCCAGGTTCAGGGATGGGTATGACACTTTGGTTGGTATCTATGGCTATTTTTATTGCGTCATCTTTATTAGGAGCTTTAAACTATATAGTAACAGTGCTTAATTTAAGAACTGTTGGTATGAAAATGACAAGATTACCTTTAACAATATGGGCGTTTTTTGTAACAGCAATTATTGGTGTAGTTTCATTTCCAGTTTTATTATCTGCGGCGTTATTGTTAATTTTTGACAGAAGTTTTGGGACTTCATTTTATTTGTCTGATATTTTTATTCAAGGTGAAGTATTGCATTACCAAGGAGGTTCACCAGTATTATTTGAACATTTATTTTGGTTTTTAGGACATCCTGAAGTTTATATTGTTTTGTTACCTGCATTAGGAATTACGTCTGAAATTATTTCAACAAATTCAAGAAAACCAATTTTTGGATACAGAGCAATGATTGGTTCTATTATTGCAATAGCATTTTTATCTACAATTGTTTGGGGGCATCATATGTTTGTGTCGGGTATGAATCCTTTCTTAGGTTCAGTATTTACATTCACAACATTATTGATTGCGATTCCTTCAGCAGTAAAAGCATTTAATTATATCACCACACTTTGGAAAGGGAACTTACAAATGAATCCAGCGATGTTATTTTCTATTGGATTGGTTTCTACTTTTATTTCAGGGGGTTTAACAGGCTTGGTTCTTGGAGATAGCGCATTGGATATCAATGTACACGACACGTATTTTGTGGTAGCTCACTTCCATTTGGTAATGGGTGTTTCTGCAATTTATGGAATGTTTGCAGGTGTATATCACTGGTTTCCTAAAATGTACGGTAAAATGATGAATAAAACATTGGGTTACTGGCATTTCTGGTTAACTGCTGTTGCGGCATACGGCGTATTTTTCCCAATGCACTTTATTGGATTGGCAGGTTTGCCACGTAGATATTATGCTAACACAGCATTTCCGTTATTTGATGATGTGGCAGACGTAAATATTGTAATTACTTTGTTTGCAATTTTAGGTGGTGCTGCGCAAATTATTTTCTTGGCGAATTTCTTTATTAGCATTTATAAAGGGAAAAAAGCAACACAAAACCCTTGGAAATCAAACACATTAGAATGGACAACTCCTGTTGAACACATTCATGGAAACTGGCCAGGTGAAATTCCAGCAGTACACCGTTGGGCATATGATTACAGCAAACCTGGACACGAAGAAGATTTTGTTTGTCAAACAACACCTTTAAAAGAAGGCGAGGAAGAATCTTAAAAAGTATTTTACGAATAAAAAAACGCGGCTTATTTCGAATAGAAATAAACCGCGTTTTTTTATTCTCAATTCTCAATTCTCAATTCTCAATTCTCAATTCTCAATT
>BS_KBA_SWE02_21mDRAFT_10000063_pt1 | contig 33583 bp, 32 predicted proteins | sample BalSeasSWE02_21m_FD_9196 | JGI IMG/M metagenome (IMG submission 9196)
TTACGGGAGATCAATGAATTATTAGCTCAATCCGGGTTAAGTGAACGTACATACACCATTTTGGGGCAAGGTTTGGTGGATGCTTCTTTGGCGTTAAAAGCAGATGAAAGGCGGCGTCTCTTTGAAGAAGCTGCCGGTATTGGCCTTTACCGGTCACGTCGCGAAGAAGCTTTGAGACGATTGGACACAACCAGGCGAAATCTGGATAGAGTATTGGATATTCTTGCGGAACTGGGTCCACGTTTGAAAAGCCTGGAAAAACAGGCCAAGCGCTCCCAGGATTACCTTCAAGTTCAGGCAGATTTACATCTTTCTTTACGCGAATGGTATGGTTATCATTGGAACCATTCCCAAAGAGCGATGAACGAATCCCGGGATTTTGCAATATCCCATGATGCGAAATTGCAGGATATTCGAGAAGCTCACCAGGGCATCCGCCAGAAATACTCAGAATTTAGAGATAGGTTGCAGGGTCTCCGTTCTCGATTAAATTCTTGGCATCGCGAGTCATCCAAATTGCATGCAAATAGGGAAACCATTAGCCGGGAAATGGCTGTTCTTGAAGAAAGAAGAAGATCCCTATCTGAAAACAAGCAAAATTCGATTCTTGAGCTGAGCCGAATAGAAAGTGAAATTGGGATTTCAAGTGATCGTTTGCAGGATGCTACAAACGATTCGGATCTTTTACAACAAGAATGCAACGAATCTGAAACACAGCTTATTGCCGCACAGGAGAATCTCAACACTCGACTATTGGAAAGAAAACAAGCTGAAGAATTGCTTGAAAAGACAAATAGTGATAATGCAGCGGCACTAAATCGACAAATACAACTTAAAGCTCAACAGGGAGAATTATTAAAGCGGGTTGACTTACAGCAACTCAAATTGAATACAATCAATGAAACAATATCAACAGCTAAAGAAGAGGTTGTGCTAACTGAAGATAGACATGCAAAAAGTTTGGTCAACCTGGAGCAAACTGAAGTATCTCTATTGGAGATTGAGAACAAAATTAATGAAACAAAATTGAGCATACAAAAGCTGGAAACAGAGAAATTTTCTCTTGATAATGATTTGGCGGGTTATTCATCGGAAGTTGCCCGGCTAAAAGCACAGTATGATGTATTGCAACAAGCAGAGCATACATTGATCGGTTTCGCCGACGGCGCACGCTTGATAATGGAATCTGCTAGGAAATCTGAACTAAATACAAGTGTTCAGGCATTGAGTTCTTTATTGGATGTCCCAGCTGAGTATGAGAACGCAATTGCTGCAGCACTGGGTGAATTTGTCGATTCTGTGATTTTCCAGTCGGATTCCGAAATTGAAAATGCCATCACTCTTCTTAATAAATCTCAATCAGGTAGAGCGACTATTCTTCCTGCAAACAGGCTTATATCTTTAGGGGAGATTACTCTTCCAAAAGATGGTGATTTTCTAGGTTTGGCATGTGATTTAGTGAAGATTGTTCCAGAGTTCAGATCGGTAGTTGATTATTTACTTGGTCGTGTAATAGTTGTTACCAATCGTAAGGCAGCCGTTATGTTAATTGGTAACATTCAAAAAGATTTAAAAATTGTAACCTTGGCAGGAGAAGTTTTTTACGCCAGTGGTCCAGTTCAGGCTGGAAAACAATCCAATGCTGGTATTTTAGGACGAACTCGGCAAAAAAGAGAAATTCAGGAAGAGTTATATAAAAAAGAAAAACTTGTAGAACAGGTTAAAGTTGCAATCCAAAAAAATGTTCAAAAAATTGATTCCATCCAAGGAAAACTGAATAAGGACGATGATGAATTACAGAAGACGCTTCCGCTTTTGGAATTAAATAGAAATGTTGAAAGAAAAGCTAAGGATGATTTGGAAACAGCAAAGCGAAATCTTGAGTGGCAATCAGGTCAATCTGCTAGTATTAAAGAAGAAATTGAAACTGCAAATTCTAACTTGCAAGCATTGGATCTGGATATTCTCAAAGTTGGAGATGAAATAAAGATTTACCAGGAAACCACACGTACTCAAATGAGTTTCCTGGCTGGTTTAAATATTACAGATTTAAGTGAACAAGTAGCTTATTGGAGTACTCAATTAGCAGTAGCTGGCCGTGCCCGAAGTGATGCTCAGAACCGAAGAACCGAACGTTTACAAGTATTCAATGGTTTGGTTGTTCAAAAAAACCTGCTAATAAATAAGTTGAAAGAATATGATTATTCGATAACAACTTTGGATTCAGAAAAAATTAAATTGCGTGAGCGTGAGAATGAATTAAATGGACAACTTGAGTCCTTGCGGGAATTAATTGATCCAGCTGAGGCAGATTTAGAGAGTTCAGAGCTCCAGGAAGTTGAATTACAACAACAAGAAATTCAAAGCCAGCAGACATTGGCTTCTGCAGAAAAATATTACAATCAGATCCAGTTGGATTTTAGCCGAAAACAAGAAGCTGTTGCTAACTTGCGCCAGAAAATTGAAGATGATTTTGGATTGGTATCACTTGAATATGCAACAAATGTTGATGGTCCAATTCCATTACCGTTTGAAGGGTTGGTGGAGCAAATGGCAACTGTGGATATTCTGCCACCCGATTTGGAAGAAACTCTTTCTCGCCAACGAATGCTTTTACGACGAATGGGTCCGATTAATCCTGAAGCCCAACAGGAATATGAATCGGTCTCAGAACGTCATAAATTTCTTGATTCTCAATTGGAAGATTTGAAAAAAGCAGAAATAGATATTCGCCAGGTTATAACAGAGTTGGATGAAATAACAAGACAGGAATTCCTAAGAACCTTCTCTGCGGTTGCAGAAGAGTTTAAAATAATTTTTCACCGTTTATTTGGTGGTGGTTCAGCCAAATTGATGTTAACAGATCCTGAAAATTTGAATGAGACCGGTATTGATATTGAGGCGCGCTTACCTGGTAAACGTGAACAGGGGTTGGCATTATTGTCCGGCGGAGAGAGAAGTCTGACCGCGATCGCGCTTATCTTCTCATTATTAAAAGTATCTCCGACACCTGTTTGCGTGATGGATGAAGTTGATGCCATGCTGGACGAAGCCAATGTTGGTCGATTTCGAGACCTAGTGAGCGAATTAAGTGTGGATACCCAATTCATAATTATTACGCATAATCGGAATACAGTGCAGGCTGCAGACGTGATTTATGGAGTGACNATGGGAAGGGATTCCGTCAGTCAAATAATAAGCTTGAAGTTGGATGAGGTGAGTGACGAATTGCTGAGAGGTCAGGCAAAATAGAGAAAAATCGTTAATTACTGTGAAAGTACCTGATTTTTGGATTACCTGTCTAAAAAATAAAGAAAAGCGATTGATTTAAAAATCAATCGCTTTTTTGTTAAATATTGACCTATGCTTTCGGAACTTTATTGTAAAGCAGGATCAACCGGGATTCTATCTTTGTAATAATCGAATATTTCTAGATCTGATTTTGATCTGTTTTCGGCAACCCAATCAGAAAAGAATTTGTCAGTTTGTGCTTTATACTCTTCGGCTGTTAGTGGTCGGTCCTCATGTCCAATAACTTGAATGATGTGATATCCAAATTGGGATTTAATTGGTTGACTGATTTCACCAACTTCCAAACTGAAGGCTGAATCTTCAAATTCAGTGACCATTCTTCCGCGTGGGAACCAGCCAAGGTCTCCTCCATTTGAACCACTACCCGTATCGCTTGAATATTCAAGCGCAAGTGCAGTCCAATCGCCATCATTAACAAGTAGCTGGCGGACTTTATTTGCCGTGTCTTCATCCGAAACCAATATGTGCCTTGCCCAGACTTCCTCTGTTGTGAAAGGAACTTCAGATGTTATCTCGGCATACAATTTTAACCGATACAAATCATCTTCAAACAACTTTCTTACATCTGCTTCAGAAAAACCGAAACTCTTATAATTGTCCAATGCCAACTGGTATTCACCTTGATACCCTTCAAAAGTATAAGGTGTAGCCGATGGTGTTATCGAAGGGACCGCTGTTGGTGTAGCAGAGGTATCAGGTGTGGACGTTGCCTGCAGGGTGGCTGTTGGATAAGGTGAAGGGGTTGCCGAAGGAGGAACCAATGCTTTCTCGGTGGCATTTAAGGTTGGGAAGATAATGGAAGTAGGTACAATTGTAGGGGTTGGTGTTCCATCTGGAAAATACCCAAATGCGTCTTGTATTGCTTTGTCTACTTCCTCTGCTGAAATAATGATCCCTCGTTTTTCAGCTTCTTGACGGATAATGACATTGTCAACCATCTGGTTAAGTACGCTCTCACCAAGTGAGGCTGTATCATCTAATTGGAGCTGAATTTGCTGTAGTGTATTTCCAATTGTCGAATCAGTATTTGGGTCAAGCCCAAACATTTGGGCAAATTGGATATATTGTTGATATTGGGAGATCATTTGTTGGCGGGTTAACCTTACATGTGCTTCAAAAGATTTAGTTGTAATACTTTCTCCGCCAACTCTTGCGACTGGTTGCCGTCCACGTAAAACGGTTTGGCTGAGAATACCATAACCGATTAAGATAACTACAAGTACAACTATGCTGATTGTTACATACATAATTGTTCGAATTTGCTGACGTTCTTTTTGCAACCGAGCGATATGTTTTTTGCTAACAACTTTCGATGGCTGGTTTTTTGCCATATAGGCCTCGTTTGATATTTAAATCCGGGGTATGGAAAAATATTTTCAACATACCCCGGGGTAGTTTACTAAAATTCGATTAACGGTCTTCTTCTGTTTGACCACTAGTAAAGGGGAGCAAGGCGACGTGGCGTGCGCGTTTGATGGCTGTAGCCAATGCTCTTTGGTGGAGGGCACATGTGCCAGTTTGTCGTCGAGGTCTGATCTTTCCTTCCTCTGTTATCAAACGGCGCAGAAGATCGGTTTGCTTATATTCTATTTTTATATTTTTGTCAGCGCAGAATTGACAGAATTTTGGTCTTGAAAAATACTTTCGTTCTCCTCGCTGCTGACGTTCGTTACCGTCATATTGTTCCATGGATATTAACTCCCATTTTGTTCTTAGTTCGGGCTAGAAGGGGAACTCATCTTCATCGGCTCGATTATCAAATTCATCACTTTCACTTGCATTTTCACCCTGTTCGGGAGCTGATCCTCTGCGCTCGCCTAAGATCAGCATTTCAGATGCAACTACCTCAGTTGTTGTGTGTTTATTTCCTTCTTTGTCATCCCATCGTCTGGTTTGTAACCGACCTTCAATATAAACTTGTTGGCCTTTCTTTAAGTGTTGATTACAGATTTCGGCCAGGTTTCCCCAGGTGACGATATTGAACCAATCAGTATCAGAATGACGCTCACCATCTGAAGTGTTCCACGAGCGATTGGTAGCGAGAGAGAAGGATGTAACGGGTCGTCCAGATGGAGTATAGCGCATTTCAGGATCACGCCCCAGATGTCCAATAAGCATTACCTTATTCAAACCGCGACTCATCTAATTCTCCTTCCTTTTGAGTAGAACATGGTCAACCCTATAAATTATTCAACTACAGTGATCATATAACGCATAAGCGGTTCAAGGAATCGCAAATATTGTTCCAACCCAACAATGCTGGTTGGAGGCATGGATGTGGTGAATAAAACATATTGGCCTTCGCGTTGTTTATTAATTATGTAGGCCAACCTTCGGCGACCCCAAACGTCTGTTGCTTCTATCTCGCCTTTTAATTCTGTTATCCAACCTTTAATTTTCTCAACGGAATCGTTAAAAGCAACTTCATCCAGATCGGGATGGATAATACACATGAGCTCATATTTATGCATAGGGAACCTCCTTTCCTCGGGATTGCTCTCAGACATCACCGGCGGGAGCTGAGAACGGAAAGCCCACCCAGCGCACGGGCTGGATGAGATCGGAGTACAGTTTACTACAAAGTATTACTTTTGCGAAGGGTAGATATCGCTTCAGGCAGGATATATATGGGGTTGCTATAAATCCAGCCTCTTTTCATTCCTAAATAATTGCGATGAACCTCCACTCTATAAACCCCGGGTTCATTGGTTACGAAGACAAGATTCTCATTTCTGGATTTTTTAATGATTTCCCCATCTTTTAATAAACTTGTTTCAGCTTTTCCAGGTATATGGACTTGAAGTGTGATACTGCCATCAAGCTCGATTTCATCGCCCATAATGACCTCTTTTCCATTACTTTGGGCTGAAAAACGAAAGCCTCGAGTAGAAGCAGGTAGATCATAACCAATAAATGCATTCCCGTTTGCAAGCGATTGATAAATGATACCGCTATCAATTATATGATTGCCACTAAGAGATATCGTTGTCAGAAGATGGGTATTTATGGCCGAGAAATGAAATTTATAAGGAAAGATTGTTCTTCGAATTGGACCCATGCGCATAGGAATAGCGTGGGAATCTGAGCCTCCGATTGCAACTACACGTTGTCTTTTGTTAAGAAGTGAATCCCATATGCCTATAGTTTCAGGCAGGGGGCCATGTGCGATAAGCTCTGGAAAGAATGCCATTATTAATGCCCCGAATCTATTTTTCACTGTGGTTTTAAGTTCACTAAGACCGTTCCATAATTCTATTCCTGTAAAGCCTTTAATTTTCCAATCTTCCCAGGAAATATTTGATTCGTTAAACAAAGGGAGTTCAGGATCGATGGGATGAGCAATAAAGGACAAACCCCCATTGTTTTTTACGTGATTTATCAACTCTTGTGGGTTTTCTGCGAAGGTGGCAACCTCCTCAGAAATTCCAAACACCAGTAAGTGGTTTTTTTGTGGGTTTCGACCTTGATCATGGACTTCTTCTCCGACCAGGAGCAGGGTTTTTTGCCCATTATTATTAATGTATCCATCCAATTCTTGGACAAGTACATTGTGATCTGTAATTATTATTGCGTCAAGATGTGCGTCTATTGCGGCATGGGCAATTTCAGAGTGAAGACCATTACCGTCCGAATAATTTGTGTGAATATGGAGATTAATGACTAATTCGTGCATATATTTCTTAATCTGAATTCATGATGAAAAAGTTGGTTTTTTACTAACAAATTTGATTAACTTAGTATTCTTGAATGGGAAAGCCAAATAAAAAATCCTCTTAGATATGTACTGATATAAATCTTTTTACATGTCTGTATGACTGAAAAAGTGATATCTGTATCATAACGGTTGATGAAGTAATTGTCCACATGGATTATGAATAAGTCTTCTGGAATCTTGAAGTGAACCAAATAATTTAATTGGAGAATTAAACACCGTATTTGGTCCTGCTATAAAAAACATTAATCAAAATAGGTTATTTTTATGGTGAAAACAAACGAGAGAGGAGGGGCAATTATGGGAACTGTTTTGTGATAATAAAGAGACTTGTCAAACTGAAAAGTACAGGGTAAGATATGTTTATGGATCAGGTAAAGAATAATTTTAGAAAGATAGCCTATGCAGTAGGTATACTGATTCTGTTAGTTGTTGTCGTTAGATTTCAACAACGAATTAGTGATATGAACCACCTGGAGGGTCAGCGAAATCTGATACAGACACAGGAATCTTATGTGATGCAGACTCAGGAAAGATTAATAGCTGAGTTAGCTTATGTAAATTCAGATGAGGCGGTTAAAGCGTGGGCTTATAGTGAGGGACGCTGGTATTTGCCGAATGAAACACCAATTATCATTGTGCCAGCAGGAAATGCACCATCAGTTCCGGATGATTTAGAAAATATGCCAATTAAAACAATCGATAACTGGCAGGTATGGTGGGAACTATTTTTTGGTAAAAAAAATTGATTTGATTAATAGTAAATCCGGGGGATAGTAACTATTAAGAACCATCCTATCAAAATTCCATAAATAGATCAACCAGAATCCTTTTATATACAATTATTAATCGTGGTTAACGAGTGAGATCGCTAATATTATCTCTCACATCCAAAGCGTTACCGATCAACAAACCGATGAGAAATAAAACAATCATACTCAGTATTGCGACAGGGAAAGCATAACGAGATAACCAAATCTGTGGTAAAACCCACATTATCAATAATCCAATAAGAAAACCATAAAAAGATGATTTGTATATATGTGGTATATCTGCCCACATACTTTGGATGGTGATGCGCTGCCCAGGGCGATTCTTGTATTTGGTTTTATAAACTTGTTGTAATTTGTGTTGCTTGCTTTTTGGATCGCGGGCAGCCAATTGTTGCTCAAGCAGTCTCTTCAAACGTTCTTGTTCAGGATCAATTTCTGGCATGGCACACTTTTCCTGGTGAAATCTATTTGATTTATTCTGATTGCTAATTATTATACGTCATTTGATTTGTTATTAATTGTGTAAGCCTCAGGTATAATCTTTTTAATAAAAATTTAATTGGATTGAACATGCGTCGGTATTTATACTTTACAGTTTTTGCATCTGGGATGACTACCTTGGCAGCTGAGCTTTCAGCTTCACGCTTGCTGGGAAATGTGTTTGGCACAAGCAATCTGGTCTGGGCAGCCATTATTGGGTTGATTTTGATATACCTTACATTGGGATATAGCGTTGGGGGGCGATGGGCAGATAAGTCTCCGAGTCCGAAAACAATGTATTCGATCCTGGCCTGGGGAGCATTCAGCATTGGTGTTGTTCCATATATCGCCACTCCAGTGTTGAGAGCAGCAGCTAATGCTTTTGATGGGCTGCAGGTCGGTATCTTAGCAGGGGCATTTGTTGCAGTTCTAATACTATTCAGTGTGCCAATCACTCTTTTAGGAATGATATCTCCATTTGCCATTCGCCTGAGTATGAAAGATGCCAGCGAGGCCGGAAAAGTATCCGGAACGATATATGCTATTTCAACGCTTGGTTCCTTTGTAGGCACTTATCTACCGGTTTTGGTGCTGATCCCTATCATTGGTACAACCAAAACATTCCTTGTTTTCAGCTTGTTCCTTTTATTTGTGGCTATGGTTGGTCTGGGAATTTACAGTGGAAGAAAAGTGATGCTTCCATATTTGATAATGGTGATCGTGTTGGTTTTTATAGGGTTATTGGCAAAAAACACTTCAATAAAAGATACGGAAGGGCAGGTCTACGAAGCAGAGTCGGCATATAACTACATTCAAGTTTTAAAAAAGGACGGATACACTTATTTACGCCTTAATGAAGGCCAGGGGATTCACTCTATTTACAAACCTGGAGAGTTAAATTATGGAGGACCATGGCAGCAGTTCTTGGCAGGCCCATTTTTTTATAAGGATGAACTTCCCGAAGATGTCAGCAGGATGGCAATAATTGGGCTCGCAGCCGGGACAACTGCAAGACAAGCTTCGGCAGTTTTCCCAAATGTAATTATTGATGGCTATGAGTTGGATCCAGAAATTGTAAAAGTGGGAATGGAATTTTTTGATATGAATTTGCATAATTTAATTATTCATGTGGAAGATGGACGCTGGGGATTAACTTCCAGCTCTTTTAAGTATGATGTTATAGCAGTGGATGCATATCGCCCACCTTACATCCCTTGGCATATGACCACAAGAGAGTTTTTTCAAGTTGCTTATGAGCACCTCAGTGGAAAAGGAACTTTGGTCATAAATGTCGGCCGTGCGCCGGATGATAGGCGCTTAATTGATGGTTTGGCTTCAACGATCTCATCTGTATTCCCTTCAGTTTATGTTATGGATATACCAGGGACTTTTAATTCCATGATTTATGCCACGCGCGAATCCACTCTAAAAGAAAGTTTGAATGCCAATATGGTCGGGTTGGCCGTAACTGAAGGAATTCACCCTTTACTGGTAACTTCAATTTATGAAACTTGGGTAAATTTGCAACCGACTCCCCAAAAATCAATTATTTTCACGGACGATTTGGCTCCGATAGAATGGATCACGAACAATATGGTCTTGAACTATGTACTTTTTGGTGAAGTGGAGAATATTCAATGAAATTTACGCGTTTCGTTTTCTATTTTGTCATGGCTATTCTTGTACCGGTGGCATTAATTTTTTTAGGTGTGCGGATTCTTCTTTCCAGTGCATTTCTTAACCTAGAATATAGGATGCCGGGTTTCCCTGCCGATAATTATGGCTTCACACAAGCGGAGCGATTAAAGTGGTCGAAGCTGGCTGTACAATACCTGGTAAACAATTCGAATGAGGATTTCCTTGGAGATCTAACATTTTTGGATGGAACACCTTTATATAATGAGCGCGAATTGAGTCACATGCTGGATGTGAAAAAAGTTGTAAAACCAATTTTGAGTATAGGATACACCTCGTGGGTATTATTGATAGGGCTTGGATTAATTACTATTCGCATTAATTGGCGATCTGAGTTTCGTAAAGGANTGAGGCTCGGAGGTATGATCATGTTAGGATTGCTCAGTGTGATTGGCCTGTTTGCTATAGTCAGTTTTTGGAATTTCTTTACTTTTTTTCATAGTATCTTTTTTGAAGGTGACAGCTGGTTATTTTTATATTCTGACACATTAATACGCTTGTTCCCTTTACGATTCTGGCAGGATGCTTTTTTGCTGGCGGGAATAATAATCTTGGGAAGTAGCTTGGCACTTGTGGCAGGTTTAAAGCCAGGGCACAAATTGAGTAGGTAAAGTTATATACATGCAGATGTAGGAAATCTCTGGTGTATAATTCCAGATTAAGGAGTGAAAGAATGCCGTTATCTTTATCGCTTGAAGGGAAAGTCGCATTAGTCAGCGGAGCGTCACGTGGAATTGGCAGGGCTATCGCCTTGAAAGTTGCAGAATGTGGTGCCTCAGTTGTGGTAAATTATTTAAATTCGGTTGAAGCTGCAGATGAAGTAGTTTCCGACATCATTGATGCTGGGGGTAAGGCAATCGCGATCAAAGCAGATGTATCTGATTATAAACAGGCCCAGGATTTGGTAAAGATTTCGATTGATTCTTTCGGAAAATTGGATATCCTTGTAAACAATGCTGGAATCACCCGAGACAAGTTGATTATGCTTATGACTGAAGAAGATTGGGATGAAGTTCAATCTACTAACCTAAAAAGTACGTTTAATTGTTCAAAAGCTGCTGTTAAGCATATGATGCGAAGTAGATATGGCAGAATAATCAATATTACATCGGTTGCTGGTCAAATGGGAAATGCAGGGCAAACAAACTATTCTGCATCCAAGGCTGGTCAAATTGGATTTACGAAAGCGTTAGCCCGTGAAGTCGCTGCTCGTAACATCACGGTAAATGGTATTGCAGCTGGATATATTGAAACTGATATCTGGAAAAATGTGCCAGAAAATATGCGGGATGCTGTAATATCTTTAATACCATTGGGACGCAAAGGTTTACCTGAAGAAATAGCAAATGCAGTTGCTTTTCTAGCATCTGATCAGGCTGCTTATATAACAGGTCAAATTTTGGGTATCGATGGCGGCATGACGATGATGTAATTGATCTGGAGGAACGGATGGCAGAAAAACACACTACAGGAAGAACAACTTTAACCCCGAATGTAATTTTAACAATCGCAAAAATGGCTGCCCTGGAGGTTGATGGTGTCAATGCTATGGCACCAATTCGTCCTGGAGTCCCAAAACTTAAATCAAGAGGAAAGGATGGGGTGAATATTTTGATTGAAGATGACAATGTGTTCGTGAATCTTTATTTAGTATTGGATGGAAATTATAATATCCGGGATGTAAGCCGAAAAGTTCAGCTTCAGGTTTCTCGTGCTATTGTCGAAATGACTGGTCTTGAAGTTGGTCTGGTTAATATTCATATTGAGGATATTGAATACAAGAATGATGAGGTCTGATAGCTTATGAAGGCCAGAACCAGAGCGCGAGGTGTTGCTCTGCAAGCACTTTACGAAATTGACATAACTAATCATCCAATTGGAATAGTTTTAGAAAATCGCCTTGAAGAAGAAGTTGTAAACGACGACCTTCGTGATTTTATAAGACAAATTGTTGCTGGTGTAGTTCCAATCCGGGCCGAATTAGACTTTGTTATTGCCAAGTATGCTCCAGATTGGCCACTAGAACAAATAGCGACAATAGATCGCAATATAATGCGCGTAGCTGTTTGGGAAATGGCCGTTATTGCTGATACTCCCATAAAAGTAATTATCAATGAAGCAGTTGAGCTGGCAAAACTTTATGGCTCTGACAGTGCCCCCAGGTTTATTAATGGTGTATTGGGTAGCCTGGCAGATCATCAAAATGAAGTAAACCAAGCGATCGCATCGCAGAAAAAGGAATAAATAAATAGTATGGATTTTTTGGGTGTAGGTCCAATGGAATTGATTTTTGTTGTTATTTTGGCTTTGATAATTCTTGGCCCGAAGGATATGCAAAAAGCAGGTCGGTCATTGGGGCGCTGGATGAACAATCTGGTGAGATCTGATACTTGGAAAATGGTAAGACAGGCATCTAATAAAATTAAATATTTACCAAATGAATTGATGCGTGAAGCAGGTCTGGAAGATATTAAAAAAGCCAGTCAGGCGATCAACAAAGAGATAAATAATGAGATTTCCGAAGAAATAACAGATCCTTTTAAATCGTGGAAAGAACCAGGCTCATCTTCGTCTGTAACTCCAAGAATAGAAAAAACGCCGATTTTAGAAAACATTATCGAGCCACCTCGTCCAGAAAATGAAAACGAGGAAGATGGTAATGCGTAAATTTTTATATGGATTCTGGAAGGTAATATCTTCACCGTTCAGGGGCCTTTTCTATTTGCTGGCATTACCTTTCCGATTATTAAAACGTGCCAGTGCTTTTTTAAACGATGATCTGGAAGATCACTCTTTACCCGACGTCTTTGCGACATCGTTGCAAGCTCCTTCCTCTTTGCTTGAGCATGTTGAAGCCTTGAGAAAACATCTACTGCGCATGTTGCTTGGCCTTGTAGTTGCGATAGCCATAAGTTTTACCTTCACTACACAGCTGGTCGATTTCCTATCGCTTCCTGTTGGAGGTATAGCCGCACTAAAAGCCATTGATATAACAGAATCGGTCGGTGTTTTCATGCGAGTTGCCTTGTTTGCTGGAATAGCGTTGGCATCTCCCTATCTGGTATTCGAGTTATGGTTGTTCGTAGCCCCTGGTTTAAAACCAGGAGCAAGAAAATTAGGTTTGATCGGGATACCACTTTCGACCTTGTTGTTGATTACTGGTATGTTATTTGCTTATTACTTTATGTTGCCATCTGCTTTACCCTTTTTATTAAATTTCATGGGGATTGAAACTATACCTCGCCCATCTTCATATATAAATTTTGTCTCAGGATTATTATTCTGGATAGGTGTAGCATTCGAGTTTCCGTTAGTCATCTTTGTTCTATCATTAATGGGGATCGCTAAGCCAAAATTCATGGCTCAACAATGGCGAATTGCAGTGATCGTCATTGCTATCATATCAGCAGTGATCACTCCAACGGTTGACCCGGTTAATATGGCCTTGGTAATGGGGCCGATGATTATTCTATATTTTTTGAGTATTGGCCTAAGTTACTTGGCTTCATTCAACCGGAATAGGTCTGCTGCAAGGAAAGCATAATNTANAGTCTTCAAGACAGTTCCTTTCGGAAANTATAGGATTGAAGGGAAGAAGGTTGAACATGATGTGTAAATACCAACCTGTTTATAAGAATGTAATTGCATTAATCCTTGTTGCAGCATTTTTATCAAGCTGTCAATTTAATATATCAGGAAGTGACACTCCAACTTCTTCAGCATCCTTTCCTCTCCCGCCTACGCCAGTTCCTCAACCGATGGCAGAAATCTTTTTTGCTGCCACGATTCCTGCACCATTATTGCCTGGAGAATCTTTAGTTTTAAGTGTGGTTGATGAAATTACTGGCCTTGCTTTAAATCCCACAAATTACACCATGCAATCGGGTGACAGCTTACATTATTATGTTGCCTTACCTTTTGTTGTCAATAGTGTTGTGAAATATCGATACATGAAACAATCCGGAATACCAATATTAGAAGATAAATACGATGAGCAGCCTGTTAGATACCGGTTGTATTATGTTGGTGGGCCAGGGGAGGTGATGGATACTATTTCAAGCTGGATTGACAGTGCCTTTATCGGGGATCTTGGTCGGATCACAGGGCGTGTAGTTTCAGGTGAGGATAGTAGCGGGTTGCCAGATATTCTCATTTGTGCAGGTGGAGCTCAAACTTTGAGCGATTCGAATGGTGAATTTGTGTTGGAAGGAATAACTCCAGGCATCCAAAACTTGGTGGCTTATTCACTAGATGGACGTTACCAACCCTTCCAGCAAGGCGCACTGATCACAGCCGATAAGCGCACCCCTGTTAACATCAGCATGGTACCAGCTCCACTAGTAAATGTGGTATTTACAGTTATTGTGCCAGCTAACACGATCCCTTCAGCACCTATTCGGTTTGCAGGGAATCTATATCAGTTGGGCAATTCTTTTGGCGATTTGCAAGGTGGTGTTAGCAGTGTAGCAGTTAATATGCCGGTATTAACTCCCATGTTGGATGGTCGCTATACTCTTTCGTTGATGTTACCAGCGGGAGCAGATATCCATTATAAATATACTCTGGGTGATGGTTTTTGGAACGCTGAGCATCAAAATTCTGGTAATTTTAAGAATCGACAGTTGATCGTTCCAAATTCGGGTGGAATTGTTCAGGACGTGGTTGAAACGTGGCAGTCTGGACCTTCAGCGCCTATCCTTTTTGAGGTAACTGCACCAAAAGACACCCCCTCGACTGATATAGTTTCAATACAATTTAATCCTTATGGTTGGACAGAATCACTACAGATGTGGCCTTTGGGTAATAATCGATGGGTTTATCAGCTCTTCAGCCCATTGAATATGTTAGGTTCATTTGAATATCGCTATTGCCGGAATGACCAGTGTGGCGTTGCGGATGATTCTGCTACTTCTGGTAATTCTTTTGGCAGATTAATTTCAACTAGCTTAATACCACAAGATATCCAAGATACCATTAAATCATGGAAATGGTTATCAGGTATACCCACTGATAATGCCATATCAAGCAACGTTCAATCGAGAGGTAATGACTTTTGGGCGGGAATCGAATTTCAAGCAGATTATTCTCCATCCTGGCAACCTGGGATACCTCATGCTTTGCAAAATATTCAAAATTTGGGTTCAAATTGGGTTATTCTTTCCCCTACCTGGACTTTTCGAGGGAATAATCCCTCTGAATTTTCTCAGATACCGGGTCAGGATCAGCTTGGTTTTGATTTAAGCGAGACAGTTAATTGGGCGAGAGCATTGAATTTGAATACCGCCATCTTTCCAGATGCAAAATTTTATTTGCCCGTCGATGATTGGTGGAAGAATGCATCTCGAGATGCCAAGTGGTGGGATGCTTGGTTCACTAGGTATCGGGCATTTTCTCTATATTTTGCCGATCTGGCGATGGCCAATGGTTCCCAGGCTCTAATATTAGGAGGAGATTGGTTAGAACCTGGCTTGCCTGGAGGTATCCTGTCGGATGGTAGCAGTTCTAATTTACCGGCTGATTCTGAAGCACGCTGGAGCAGCCTGATTGCTGAGATTCGGCAGCACTTTAATGGTCAAGTATATTGGGCTATTGAGTACCCGGGAGGTCTCACGAATCCCCCTGGATTGATTTATGAGTTGGATGGAATTTATTTGTTATGGTCTGCACCTCTTTCAAGTGGAGATCAATCATCTATAGATGATATGCAGATTATAGCTGGTGGAATGTTAGATAGTGAGATTGGGCCATTTCAATCAACTTTTCAGAAACCATTGATTGTTTCTGTCGCTTATCCTTCTATAACAGGTGCATCCAAGGCATGCATCCCGGATGGCGCGGGTGGTTGCCAGGCTTGGTCTGTTCTCAATCAACCGAATTCTGATAATGGATTAGTGGAATTGAATTTGCAGGCTCAATATGATGCTTATCAGGCATTATTAAGTGCAATAAATGAACGAAATTGGGTCAGTGGAATTGTTAGTAGGGGTTATTATCCCCCTGTAGCATTGCAGGATACATCTGCTTCCATCAATGGAAAACCAACTGCAAGTTTATTGGGGTACTGGTTTCCGCGCTTATTAGGAAATAATAAATAAGAGATTATTTCCCTTTAAATTCAATTTCGAGGCTATAATAAAAATATGAATATTAGGAGTTTATTATGAAACCTGGACTTCCTGAATTACTTATAATATTGTTGGTCATTGTTCTCCTTTTTGGCCCTGGTCGGATCGGAAAAATTGCAGGTGAGTTGGGAAACGGCATCCGTTCTTTTCGTGATGGATTAAAGCCGAAGGATGAAGAAAAGGATAACTCGTCAGAAATTAAAAATGGTGATGATCCTAAATAACCACTTGAGTAACTATTAATAATAGTTAGGTTTTAATTTTTCTAAAAACAAATCTAAGAGTGAAGTGACCACTGTTGTATGGTCACTTCACTCTTAGATTATGGTAGATGTTTGATGAAAAGAAATTATTAATATTTTGATATCAACAGTTAGAATAGCTGCCATTTTACTTGATCCAACTTAAATTTCAGCTTGCCTGCTGGAAGTAATCTTTCGTTTTCTTTCATTGACAAAAATGGTTATTTATTGAATTGAGTCTCATATAATTTGGCGTATAACCCTCCAAGAGTGAGTAATTCTTCGTGGGTACCGCTTTCAATGATGCGACCACGATCCATAACAAGGATCAGATCAGCGGCCAGGATAGTACTCAATCGATGGGCTATAACGATCGAAGTGCGCGCTTGCATGACATGTTTTAAAGCCTCTTGGATCAATAATTCAGAATCACTGTCAAGATGACTTGTTGCTTCATCCAAAACTAAGATGCGCGGATTTTTTAAAATGACACGAGCGAGGGCAATTCGCTGTTTTTCCCCACCACTTAGGCGGTAGCCACGTTCACCAACGATGGTATCATATCCTTCGGGTAACTCGGAGATAAATTTGTGAATATTGGCAGCTCGAGCGGCATCTTCGATTTGTGCCTGGGTTGCTTCTAAATTTGCATAAATTAAATTACTTCTGATTGAATCGTGGAAAAGATAGGTCTCCTGAGTTACCATGCCAATTATGCTTGATAGCGAGTTAAGATTTACATCACGTAAGTCATGTCCGTCAATACGAATAACTCCACTGGTTGGATCGTACAAGCGCGGAATCATATAAGTAAGGGTAGTTTTCCCCGCACCAGAAGGTCCCACAAGAGCAATTAATTGCCCAGATTTTGCGCTAAAGGAGACAGATTCGAGAGCCTTGAAACGAGCCTGGGATTCGGGTTCAGATTCAGATGAAATGATTTCCTTATCTTCGGGACCTTTAATTTCCTGAACTAGTTCACCTTTAAATATTGTTTCATTGGAACTTAATTTACTAAATCTTTTTACTTCCTGAAGAAGTTTTGAAGTATCTACACTATAATTAAATGAAACATCCTCAAAATCAATATCTCCTTTTATATCCTGGAGAATAATTGCATCAGATCTTTCTAAAATATCCTGTGGAAGATCTATTACTTCAAAGACCCTCTCAAAACTAACCAATGATGTGGAAAACTCAACCGGAGCGTTGGCTAGACCTTGCAATGAGGAGTATAACAGCCCGAGATACGAACCAAATGCAACCACAGTGCCTATCGTAAATGATCCTTTAATAACTAAATACCCTCCAATCCCATACACTATGGCAGTTCCAACCGCCCCCACCAGGCTAATTGTTACAGAAAAAAGAGAGCCATAAACAGCGCGTTTAACTCCAATATCACGAACAGCTGAAGCTCGTTTTGTAAAACGAGTTTGCTCATCTCCAGACCGACCAAAGAGCTTGATCAAAAGAGCACCACCAATATTCAGAGTTTCAACCATATGNGTATACATTTGTCCATTCAATTCCATCTGTTGGTGGGCTATCTCACGAAGTCGAAAAGCCACCTTCCGCGTTATGATGAAAAACAAGGGTAGGATGAATACCCCTGCTGCTGTAAGCCTCCACTCTAGTGATAACATGACGGATAGAATGGCGATGCTTTGAACCAGGTTTGTAACAATATTTACAAGTGTTGTACTGATAGCATTTTGTGAACCAACGACATCGCTGTTCAATCGGCTAATTAATTCCCCTGTTCGTGTATTCGTGAAAAATCTGAGACTCATCCTTTGCAGGCGATTGAAAAGCGTGGATCGTAAATCAAAAATGACACCTTCGCCTACAGTTACATTCAATTGGCGTTGAATAACCCCGATAAGACCATTTAATATAGGGACAGCCATCAATCCCACAGCTAAGAGAACCAGGCGTTGATAATCCTTGGCAGGTAATACAACGTCGATTAGATTACGGAAAATCAATGGAGATAGAAGGGATAAACCCGTGGTCAGAATGATGGCAATTAACATCCCAGTGATATGTCCCCAATATGGCTTGGCATAGCTAAATACACGAAAAAGTAAAGAACGGGTCAATTTGGGTTGTTTGCCATCCGATTTTATGAAAGCACCCATATGGTTTTTATACATTATTTCAATCTCCTAGCCTGTTTTCAAAATTTTTCTAGTGATAGTAAAATCTTACAAAAATCAGAAATTTTGGTAAAAGTTTGAATTAGGCCACATATTTAAAAAGATTGCATGTGACATCATGGATAACCTTAATAATCCTATGATTGATAAAATTTACTTTGTAAGAGATAAAAAAAATTATTTCAAAGGGGAGAAGTAATAAATTATTAAAAAATCTATTTCGATTATATCCGATGGCAGGAAGCTAATCATATACATCCTTGTTTTAGAACCACATAGGTAACTACAACCGGATTCAAGAAAATTAACCCGGAGGCGCACTATGGTTATGATAAGTTGTCCTTAATAGTATTGCATTTGAGAAATTNTATGATGGGTAAAAAATTTGATTTATGAGAAAAATCTAATATTAAGGTAGAAATTATGGGTTAGAATACTGTCTGAAATAGGGTTGCATTGTTTTCCTTCTTTTCTTTTTACTGGATTATCTTTCCAGTTAAAAGAATTAAGTTATTTCAGTATGCAACCTTCAAAATTACCACATAATGACTTGCAATTCTATGAGTTTGGATCTCGTTTGGAATTCGAGTGGCAGGCATTGCGCTTAGCCGAAAATAAAAATAATTAATGAAAATCAAAACGATAAACAAAGAATTGATTTCCCGAAGGGATTTTCTTAAGCTCTCTGGTTTGGGTTTGGGTGCTGCAGCGCTCCAACCATTAAAAAAATATGTGCCTCTGCAGGAATTTCCTGAGGGTGTCTTGCTGGGGAGAAATTGTACCGGTGGGATTGCAATCGTCAGAGAAAAGCCGGATGTAAACAGCGCAATAGTAAATGAAGTTTATGAAGATACGGTATTCCCTTGGCTGCGGGAGGTAAGTGCCATCAACCCGGATTTAAACCACTATATTCAACGGTGGGTGGAAACGCCAGATGGGTTTGTATATTCTCCGTCCTTGCAACCCGTACGCAATCAGCCCAATCAGGTGATGCAATTTATTCCGGATGGAAAAGCAGGTTTTTGGGCTGAAGTGACTGTACCTTATGTAGATATTTTTCTTGACAACCCTCCTGCCAGGTCGCCTGGTTTAAAGGTGTTGATGGAGAATGGTCTACCAACTCGGTTGTATTATAGTCAGGTGATGTGGGTTGATCAGATAAAAACCGGGAATTCCGGAAATATCATTTATCATCTTTATGAGAATGAGAAACATGGTTATGGTTATGGAGATGTTTTCTGGGCTGAGGGNGCGGCATTTCGTCCTCTCACCGAAGAAGAAGTATCCCCTATCAGCCCGGACCTGGATCCTGCCGAGAAGACCATCAGGGTCAATCTGACTTATCAAACAATATCCTGTTTTGAAGGTGAGAAAGAAGTTTATTTTTGCAAAGTCTCGACGGGTGGAGGAGAATTTGCCACTCCAATAGGAGATTTTGCAACGTGGCGTAAGTCATTGAGCATTCATATGGCTGCTGGAACTGTAGATGCGGGGTATGATACNCCGGGGGTTTCGTGGTCTACATTTTTCGTGGGCACTGGTGTAGCAATTCATTCAACATTTTGGCATAATCAATTTGGCGAAAAGCGATCACATGGTTGTGTAAATTGCCGGCCAGAAGATGCCAAATGGATTTTTCGCTGGACAACCCCGTCTGTATCTTTGGACGAAAGTGATATACAATGGACGGATTGGCAAAAAGGGAGTACGCGAGTTATTGTTGAAGAGCGTCTCTACTAGAATTTTTCAAATCAATAATAATTTGATGAGGTAGATTGATGGATATTTTTAATGTTAGCGCCGGAATTGCATTTTTGGCGGGATTGGCATCTTTTCTGTCCCCTTGTGTACTCTCTCTTGTGCCGGCTTATATTGGTTATTTGGGCGGCAGGGCTGCTGGAGGTGAAAGTAATGCCAAGAATAGATGGATCACTTTTTCCCATGGAGTAGCATTTGTAATTGGCTTTACATTGGTTTTTTTGTTATTCAATATTGTTGCGTCCGCTCTTGGGGGGTTACTTTATGATATTCGAAATTGGATTGCAAAAATCGGCGGATTGATAGTTATAATCTTTGGCCTTCATATGATAGGTATTATTCGAATACCTTTCTTGCAGTATGATGTGCGTGTACATTCATCCGTTAATCAAAATTTGGGCTATTTATCTTCAGTCTTAATGGGGGTTTTCTTTTCAGCTGGTTGGTCACCTTGTGTTGGCCCTGTTTTGGGCACGATCTTAACCTTATCTGCAAATGGTGGCAATTTATGGGTTGGAACCATGCTTGGTTTGGCATATTCAGCTGGTTTGGCCATTCCATTTTTAGTGGCGGCTCTGGGAATAGGTTGGGTGACAACACTTCTGAGAAAATACGGTAAAGTTATGCATTATGTTGAAATCATAATGGGTGTTTTGTTGGTTGTGATAGGAATATTGTTGATAACTGGACAATTTGCTTTGCTTGCTCCGAACGGTATTGGGATAGATTTTGGCCTTTAGGATTGAATAATGATTAATGTCACATTATACCAACGTGTCGATTGCCACTTATGTGAACAAGTACAGTCAGATTTGGAAGAACTTCAAGTCAAGATTCCTCACAAATTGGTGATAATTGATATTGATTCTGATCCGGCAATGAAAGACATGTTTTCAATGGATATTCCGGTTGTCGAGGTAGGTCCGTATCGACTTAAATATCCGTTTTCAAAGCAAGATTTGGAAATGACCCTGTTGGCAGCTCTGGATCGGAAAACTCAACTGGAAAAAGTCGATGATCAAGGATATCATCAAGCTGTCAAAAGAGGCAAAACAATTACCAGGGCAGACAAAATTTCTCTCTGGATCAGTAAGAATTACTTGCTAATTTTAAATTTAATGGTGTTCCTGTATGTTGGCATACCATTTACAGCTCCAATATTGAAAGAAGCCGGAGCTGACAGAGCTGCAGAAGTTATTTATCAAGTATACAAACCTTTGTGCCATCAATGGAGTTTCCGTTCCTGGTTCATATTTGGTGAACAACCTTTTTACCCGCACGAAGCTGCAAAAATGCCAGGAGTATTAACTTTCGAGGAAGTTAGTGGCATAACTGATATTAATGACCCTGGTCGCTTGCAAGCCCGGACATTTGAAGGAAATGAAATATTAGGCTTCAAGGTGGCTTATTGCCAACGGGATGTAGCTATTTGGGGTTCAATACTCTTGTTTGGCCTGATATTTGCGATCTCAAAGCGCAAGATAAAAGGAATCCATTGGTTGATATGGATCCTTATTGGACTTGGGCCTATTGGTTTGGATGGATTTTCCCAGCTCATAAGCCAATTGAATCTTCCGTCGTTGAGTGGAATATTGCCTTATCGTGAGAGCACACCATACTTGAGAACTCTGACAGGGTTTTTGTTTGGTTTCATGACAGCGTGGTACGGTTATCCAACAATTGAAGATGCAATGGCAGATACTCGCAGGATATTAACTAAAAAATTTGCTATTGTCTCACACGTTGATCCTGAAAAGTAGAAAGCCGAAGAGTCCGATATGCCGTTTCAATACAATGAAGGTCTAAAATTCTATTCCTTCTCTTCGTTTGCAAAAGATGTACGGCATGGGATTTTTACCCGCTTGGGCGGAACCAGCCCAAATCCCTGGAAATCTCTTAATATGGGTGGTACAGTGGGTGATGAAAATGGAAGGGTTGCTCAGAATCGCCAACTTGCATTTGACGCGCTAAAACTGGATTCAAAAAGTCTATTTGATGCCTGGCAAGTGCATAGTACAACCGTAGCTCTGGTAGTTGCACCTCGTGGAGCGAATGATGGTTATCAAAAAGCGGATATTATTCTGACAGACCAACACCACATAACCTTGATGATGCGATTTGCAGATTGTACCCCTATTCTCCTGCATGATCCGGTGAACAAAGTAATAGGATTAGTACATGCAGGTTGGATGGGTACTGTGAAAATGGCCGCAAAGATAGCTGTGGAAGCGATGGTAGAAAATTATGGCTCAAAACCAGAGGATATTCGAGCGGCAATAGGACCATCGATTGGACCTGATCATTATGAAGTAGGGGCTGATGTGGCCGAAGAAGTTCTAAAGACTTTTGGCGAAAACAATAATGTGTTGATTAAGCAAATTGATGGAAAATTCCATTTTGACCTGTGGGAAGGAAACAGGCTATTATTGCTAAGAGCTGGAGTGAAAGAGATCGAGGTTGCTGGCTTGTGCACTGCATGTAACCTTGATGATTGGTTTTCACACCGGGCGGAAAAAGGTAAAACGGGTAGGTTCGGGTTTTTGGCCTCCCTGGAGAAGTTGGATGAGCGATAATTTGGTAACTGAGATAAAAACTAATTTTGAGGATGTGAAAGCCAAGTTGATCAGTGCTGCTTTAAAATCAGGAAGGAATCCTGATAGCATCCGTTTAATTGTCGTTACCAAATCCCAGCCATTGGAGATCGTAAAAGCAGCGATCGAAGCAGGCGCAGCTTTTCTTGGCGAAAATTATGCAGAGGAAGGTCTCGAAAAAATAATTGCTTTGGAAAGTGAATCTAGGGTAGAATGGCATATGATAGGTCATGTTCAGAGCCGGAAAGCAGAATTGGTCGCTAACCATTATAATTATCTGCATTCATTAGATGGGCTAAAACTGGCAAAACGATTGGATAGAGTTTTAGGCGAATCTGACAAAAAACTGCCGGTTTTATTGGAGTTCAATGTAGGTGGAGAAGAGAGTAAATTTGGATGGCAGGCAGCCGATGAAAAAAAGTGGCAAAATTTCTTGCCTGAAATTGAGAAAATTTTAGATCTTCATCATTTGAGGGTTGAAGGATTAATGACAATGCCTCCTTATTATGGAGACCCGGAATTAATCCGCCCTTATTTTTCAAAATTGCGAAGGTTGCGTGATTATCTAACAGAGAAGTTTCCAGGTTCAAACTGGAAGGAACTATCAATGGGTACCAGTTCGGATTTTGAAATCGCAGTGGAAGAAGGGGCAACCTTCATTCGAGTTGGGCAAGCGATATTAGGCAAACGTCTTATAAAAAGAGGTTGAATTAAATGGTAAATATTCTTATTAAATTGGTTCAGGTATTATCACAGGCGGTTATTTGGATTGTTATTCTCTCAGCAATTTTATCTTTTTTTATGCCTCCCTATCATACTGTGCGCCGAACAATTGATCAGATTATTGAACCTTTGCTTTCACCTATTCGAAGAGTGGTTCCGTTAGTCGGAATGTTTGATTTCAGCCCGTTGGTTCTCATTATTCTGGTACAAATTCTTTCATTTGCATTGATCAGTTTACTCTCTGCCTTGGGGTGATGGATATGGATGATCGTGAGTTTAGGTTACATGACGGCAAAAAAGGCGCAGCTTTGGCGATACGAATTACTCCTCGCGCCAAGCAAAATAAAGTAGTTGAAATTTTGAGTGATGGGACCGTAAAAGTTCATCTCAAAGCTGGACCTTCAGATCTCATGACAAATGATTTTTTGTTGGACTTTTTGTCTAAAGAATTAAAGGTATCTAAGAGTCGTCTTGAGATTGTGGGAGGGAAGACTGGACGCGATAAACTTGTTTCCTTTTTGGATATGAAAGCGGAAGATTTACATAAAAAAATTCTGGAGTTGGTTAAAGAAGATTAATTATCTTCCAAAATTGTCTAAATATATAAAATCCTGGGGAAAATTTGAATATTGATAAAAATAAAAAGGGGAATCTTACGAAAGAAGAATTAGGGATTTGAACCATAAGTGGAATGGTAAACAAGATAGATTTCGTAAATATGGCGAATATAATCACGCGTTTCAGAATACCGGATAACCTCTAAAAACAGGTCCGGATCGTTTCCTGAAAGTTCATTCCAAATAATGGCATTCCCCGGACCAGCATTATAAGCTGCCAGGGTAGCGAAAAGATCTCCTTCAAAATAGTTACTATTTGAAGCTAGATAAGCAGTCCCCAGGCGTATGTTTATATAAGGTCTGTAAAGATCTTCATATACGAAATTTATAGGCCAACCGAGGTTGTCAGAAATTGACTGTCCGGTGGATGGAATAATTTGCATCAAACCACGCGCTCCTGCTGATGAGTGCACAAATCCTTCAAATGAACTTTCCTGAGTTATTACGCTGAACAGAAAAAGAGGGTTTAATTTGAATTCCTCTGCAAAAGGAACCACTAAATCTTCGAAATAAGCGCCGTAATTTATGTGATTGAAATAGCGGGGAGCTGTCAACATCTGTGTATAAGTTTGCAAGCCAGCAAGCATTAACAATTGTCGTGAAGATTCAATTGCAACACGATACAATCCGAGGTCCACAAGGTAATTTGCAAGGCGAAAACTGTCTATTGGATTTTCGGCGATGGACTTGCGTAGATCTTCAAATTCGAGACGTGCCAGATCATAAAGCCCCAGCTCCCAAAGCGCAGTCCCACGAATAAATCGACTGTCTGAGGCGAGACTGCTTACCCCTGATAGATCTGTTTCTGGGGGTAGTTTGAATGTAATGCGGATCCAGGCTTCAGCTTCAGCTCTCTCACTCACGATGTTATAAGAAAGGTTGTAAGTTAAGGGTGGATCGAAATTGGGTTTTCCGAGAATAATGCTTCTGGCGCGCTCACTGTAATACCCAGTTGGATCCAGACTTGCAGCAAGTTGGAAGGATTGTTGTGCAGCATTGTCATCTGTCAGCGCTTGCTGTGTTTTTCCGATCCATAAATAAGCGCGTGCCTGGTCTGCAGTAAGATTTGAAAGGATCAAGTCCTTTTGAAATACTATTAGTGCTCGATCAAAAGCCGCCAATCGATAAAGACTTATTCCTGCATTGAAAAGAGCATCAGGAACAAGATCACTGGTTGAGTAAACCACTGCCAGTTGTTGCCAATTGTTCGATGCATCTTCAAGCTGATTACCCCGCTCTTGAATTCTGGCAGCTGAATTGAGAAAATACGGCGCGCTTGAATGGGCTGGGAATTTAATAGTGAAGTCTAGCAGAGACTCGGCTGCACCTTTATAATCCTCCATATATCCCCAAAGTGTGTAAGCGCGCTCATCCCAGGCAGATTCCCAGTAGCGATTCTCGGGATAATTGTTGATCAGATTCGTCCAATTATCGATAGCTTGTTGATATTCTCCATTTTCGCGCATTATTAAAGCCAGAAAGTGGAGTACCGTACCGTCATGACCTGGATGGTTAATCAGGTATCGATTAAATGCATCCAAAGCGACTCCGTATTGGCCTGCAAAATAATCCACAAGGCCTCGTTCGAAGTCATCCACTGGTACACTTGCATCCACAAGAGAGACCAGTGCGGAGTAAGAGTCGTATGAGAGCGGATATTTTGAAACTGTATCCAAAAAGAAAGGATAAGCTTGGTCTGCCTGACCTTGAGCAAGATATGTTTGACCGATCAGAAAATCCATTTGGGCTCTTAAATAATCATTAGTTGTGCGTGTAGCAATATCATCGTAAATGGAGAGACCGGTGGCTATATTTCCAATTGCGATGTTCATCTTTGCGATCTTTATCTCGAGTTGAAAAGTGTCCCCAACACGTTGTGATTGTAAGGCAACCTGATAAGCAGCCAGTGCGTTGGAATAGTCTCTGCTTTTTGCGAGAGAATCTCCACGAATCTCTTGAACATAAGCATCGATTACACCGGGGTTGGATGATAAATACTCCGAATAGGCAGTTGCTGCCTCTGGGAATCTTAGTAGAGCATCATAGCATTGACCTAAGATGAAATATCCACGTTTTGTAAAGGTGGAATTCGGAAAACTGGAAATTAACTGATTTAGATAAGCCAGAGATTGGCTGAAGTTGCCAGATAGGTATTCAACTTGCCCCAGACCCCATAATGCACCAGTGCGAACCATTTCATCGTTTGATGCTGAGTATGCATTTTGATATTCTTGACGGGCGAGTTGATAATCCCCATTAAACAATGCCTTATCCCCTTTTGAAACCCGAATCTCCGGAGTAGGCGTAAGAGTTGGCGTTTTAGAAGGATCTGGTACAAACGATGTTGATGTGTAAATTGTTTGAGTTATGGACGGCGTTATAGTAGATTGAATTGGTATTCCAGATCCACTGCATCCCATCAAGATAAAGGCTAATATTAGTGCCATAACCATTTGGAGTTTTCTCATATACAAGCTTATAATGCTGAAATATCCTTGTGTCAATGTTTTGACAAACCACTCCTACCGTGTTAAACTCAATATCTGAGCTATAGCGCTCTCTTTCGAGAGCGCTTTTTCATGTGTGCCCATGGATGTTGATAGGGATATGAGAACAGTATTTTGGGATTATGAGAATAATCAATTAAGTTTGATTGATCAACGTCGATTACCGAACGCGTTGGTAATATTTACCTGCCGAACATATCAGGATGTTGAATTTGCAATAAGAAATATGGTTGTTAGAGGTGCACCTGCGATAGGTGCCAGCGCAGCCTTTGGGTTGGCACTGGCAGCTCAACAATCGATCGCTACTGATGCGAATAGTTTAACCTCAGATTTAGATGTAGCAAGGAAAACTTTACAAAATTCGCGACCAACCGCAATAAATTTGACATGGGGGATGAATCGTGTAATGGATGCGACGAATAGTTTCGTCGGCTCTGTGAACGGATTACGGAATTTTGTATTGTTTAAAGCACAGGAAATTGCTGATGAGGATGTTATCCTTAATAAACGGATGGCTGAAATTGGGGCAAAATTAATTGTTGATGGAGACACTATTATCCACCATTGCAATACAGGTGCGCTTGCGGCTGTTGATTGGGGAACAGCCTTGGGAGTTATTCGTACCGCCCATGACCAGGGAAAGCAAGTAAAAGTATTGGTTGACGAAACCAGGCCACGATTGCAGGGCTCAAGGCTGACAGCCTGGGAGTTGGGACAATATGAAATTCCTTATGAGATAATCACAGATAATATGGCAGGTTTTTTTCTAAAATCTGGGATTGTAGATAAAGTTTTATTTGGCGCTGACCGCGTAGCTGCAAACGGAGATATTGCAAATAAGATCGGTACTTATATGCTCGCTTTAGCAGCATATGATAACCATGTGCCTGTTTATGCCGTTGTGCCCACTTCCACGGTGGATTATTCTTTAGAAAATGGTGATATGATACCAATTGAAGAGCGTCCAAAGGAAGAGGTTTTGGATATATTCTTTGAAGGAAAGAGAGCAACTCCAAAAGGGGCAAGCGCACGAAATCCAGCTTTTGACGTAACACCCAATCGCTTGATCACAGCGATTGTCACTGAAAAAGGTGTGGTTTATCCGCCTTTCAAGGAAAATTTGCTTAAAGTTTTGAATTGAGATGGTCGGATATTATTTTGTTTATTAAGAATTTACTGACAGGAATTAAATAATGGATATTCTTCTTACCGGTTCTGTTGCTTATGATTACTTGATGACCTTTCCCGGTTTATTTAAAGAACAAATATTACCTGAACGGTTGGAATCAATTAGTCTATCTTTCTTGGTTAATTCGATGTCACGCCAGCGTGGTGGTATCGCTCCAAATATTGCTTACACTTTGGCTATGCTCGGTGAGGAACCCTACTTGATGGCAACGGTTGGGGAAGATTTTAGCGATTATCGGGATTGGTTGGAAAGTAAAGGGATTGATACATCAAATGTTGAAGTTATCCCTGGTGTCTTCACCGCTTCGTTTTTTGCAACCACTGACCAGGCCAATGCTCAGATAGCAAGCTTTTACCCGGGAGCCATGGCTTATGCTGCCCAGCAGAGTCTGAAATCTCTCGAAGAAAAACCGGATTTGGTAGTTGTTTCACCCAATGACCCCGATGCAATGAAGAATTTCGCTGCAGAGTGCCGTACTTTGGAAATTCCTTACTTGTATGATCCAAGTCAGCAAATTCTGCGTTTGTCGGGCGAAGAAATTCTAAGGGATATGGAAGGCGCACATTTTCTTTTTGTAAATGATTATGAAAGCGGATTAATTATTAAGAAGACAGGGCTAAACTTGGATGAGATCCTGAAGATCGTAAATATTGTAGTTATTACCCGGGGTGACAATGGGACAAGTATTTATGCTGAGGGAAAAGAACTCAATCTACCTGTTGTGCCTCCGACCCAAATCATCGATCCAACAGGCGTAGGGGATGCCTTTAGGGGAGGTTTTCTTGCTGGGTATTCGAAAGGTTGGAGTTGGGAGATTTGTGGAAAAATGGGTGCTTTAGCTGCCACATTCTGTCTTGAGAAGAAAGGTACCCAAAATCACTCTTTTAGTAAGGATGAATTTGTGGGTCGATTTCGCAAACATTTCAATGACAATGGTTTATTGGATGATTTGATCTAAAAAATTGGCAAACCCTGTATTAGAATAAATAAAAATACCTGGAAATATTAGCAGGAAGCGTAATTCAAAAATTGATAAGGAGAAATGGAATGGAAAATTTTGATATTAAAGACTCATCCTTGGCAGAAGGTGGTCGTCGACGGATTGAGTGGGCAGAGAGGGAGATGCCAGTTTTACGTTTGATTCGAGAACGCTTCGAAAAAGAAAGACCTCTAAAGGGATTACGTGTATCTGCTTGTTTGCATGTGACTTCAGAAACAGCCAACCTTATGCGGACTTTGCATGCAGGCGGTGCTGATGTAGTTTTAACAGCTTCTAATCCACTATCCACGCAAGACGATGTGGCCGCTTCCTTGGTGAATCACTTTGAGATCCCGACTTTTGCGATCAAAGGCGAAACCAATGCAATATATTACAAGCATATTACTGCAGCCCTCGATCATAAGCCTCATATGACCATGGATGATGGAGCTGACCTGGTCAGCACGATACACAAGGATCGGCGCGAATTGCTTCCAGAAATTGTTGGCGGAACCGAGGAGACTACCACCGGTGTAATTCGGTTGCGTGCAATGGCAGCTGATGGTATGTTGAATTTCCCCGTCATTGCAGTTAATGATGCCATGACAAAGCACTTTTTTGATAACAGATATGGAACAGGTCAATCAACAATTGATGGTATCGTACGGGCGACCAATATGTTACTGGCAGGAAAGAATTTTGTGGTTGCAGGTTATGGCTGGTGTGGCCGTGGACTTGCAATGCGGGCACGTGGAATGGGTGCCATTGTTATCGTTACTGAAGTCGATCCATTGAAAGCACTTGAGGCTGTTATGGATGGTTATCAGGTCATGCCAATGGCAGAAGCAGCCAAGGTAGGCGATTTTTTTGTGACGCTTACAGGCGACATTAACGTGGTCGATAAAAAACATTTCGAGAAAATGAAAGATGGCGCGATTATTGCCAACTCAGGTCACTTTAATGTGGAGATCAATATTCCTGCATTGGAAGAAATGTCAACGGCTAAAAAATTGGTACGTCCCTTTGTTGAACAGTACGATATGCCTGATGGACGTCGTATTCACATACTTGGAGAAGGTCGCTTGATCAACCTGGCTGCTGCTGAAGGGCATCCGGCTTCAGTGATGGATATGTCATTTGCCAATCAGGCATTAAGTGCTGAATACATGCTTAAGAACGCTTCTAATCTGGAAAAGAAAGTATATTCTGTCCCAGAGGATATCGATGCCGAGATCGCACGATTGAAACTGAATGGTATGGGTGTTTTGATCGATAATTTAACTGATGAACAGGTTAATTACTTGAATTCCTGGGAAGAAGGAACCTAAAAATCCCTTCAATAGTTTTATTAAACATAAACCCCTCTCCTGTTTAGAATCTAGGAGAGGGGTTTATGTTTTCGAAATTACTCACCTAATTTCTTTAATTTGAACAACCATGGCGGATGTCATTATTTCCAGATCCTGAGATGCCAACTCAAACACAGCATTAGGAGTACCAGCTGCTGCCCAGAGAATATTATAATTTTGCAAATCTTCATCAATATATGATTCAATCTTAGTCGCATGGCCGATAGGAGGAATTCCTCCAATGGCGAAACCGGTAACGCTGCGCACAAATTCTGGATCAGCGCGATCAATTGGTTCACCGATTATTTCGGTGAGCTTAATAATATCCACCCGATTTGCTCCACTAGTTAATACCAGCACAGCTTTGCCAGAATTGTGCCCTCTGAAAACCAGGGATTTAACGATCTGTCCAACTTCGCACCCAACACGTTCCGCAGCGTCTGCAGAAGTTCGAGTAGTCTCTTGAAACTCGATAACTTTATATCCATACCCCAGGCTTTTGAGGTGATCCTGTATTTTTTGTGCCGATGGGCTTAATTCATGGTTCATTTTCTGCCTTTATTTGATCTTTTGAAATTACTGCTGTCACAATTTCGACAGGTAAACCCCACATTTTTTGGATGGAAGCATTTGTGATTATAAAAGATGCTTGAAGTAAGTACGGTTGAACATAAATAGGGCGGCAATCTACTAAAGAAGGTATATATTTGTGGAACCATTCATAAATATGGACTGGAATGGACTCCTGTTTGTTGAGGCAAACAATAACGATTCTACCTTCTTGCTTTAAAACCCGTCTGCACTCTGCTATAACCAATGGTATATCAGACGTGTCAAAAAGTTCAAGGGTAAAGCTTATAAAGACTGCTGTAAAAAAATTGGATGAGTAGGGTAGTCGACAGCCATCTCCAAGGTGCAAGTGAATTGAGTCTCGAAAGTCGGATTTCCTGATAAGAGCGGTCGATCGTGATAGCATNCCTTCGGAAATATCCAATCCAAAAACTCTTCCATGTTGTTCAACTGAATGCGCTAATGAGATCAAACCATGACCTGTGCCACAACCAATCTCTAGTATTTTCTCGCCTGGCTGAGGTTTGAGTTGGGAGATCCCATAATTCATGAATTTCTGTTCACTAGATCCTGCAAAAAGATCATACCAGCGGCTCATTCGATTGTATGAGAGCCGGGCCTTCTGCTTTGAACGGGTCACGCGGCTAATTTGATTGGGTTCCATCTTAATCCAATCCAAACCCCTGTTTTTGGATTTCTTTTCGCAAATCCGGGCGTATGATCTGGGAAACCCTTCGTGCTGTGTGCTCAAGCCATCCATAATTTTCCATTTCTCCGTCACGGTCGGGGGTGGGAACCTGGCGGTTATTATAAATTCCTGTATTAAACATTGCTTTATCATAGTCCAACAATGCTTTTTCAAACGAGGAGCTATCGTACTTTTCTCTATGTAGAATGGCATTCAAAGGCAAACGCGGATGGGTTTGAGATTCAGCTGCTGGCCAACCAATAGTCATGCCGGTTATTGGGAAGACCAATTTCGGTAATTCAAGTAATTTGATCACTTCTCCTGGATTATTGCGAATTCCTCCAATATAACAAATCCCTAAACCTAACGATTCTGCTGCCAGTGCAGCATTTTGCGCAGCAAGAGCTGCGTCTACTGCAGCGATCAGGAAGTTTTCAAGATACCTGGAATTCTGTTCATAATTACGCATCAGGCACACCTTTTCTAAGCGCGCCAGATCAGCGCACCAGGTCAGGAAAACAGGTGCTGTTCGTACGTGTTCTTGGTTTGAAGATATTTTCGCCAATTTTTCAAGGTTTTCGGATTTAGTTGTCACAACTACACTGTACGTCTGTAAATTTGAGGAAGTAGATGCTCGCTGGGCAGCGGATACGATGGTATTGATCATGTCTTCCGAAATTGGGATAGGTTTGAATTTTCGAACAGAAGTGTGTGAATTGATAAGTTTAATGGTAGGGTTTGTCATAATGATCTATCCATTCCTAATAAAATCCTTTCAGTTGTATCAAATTATTGATCTTTTTCAAGTCATGGGAAAATAATTACTTATAGAGAAAAAAATGTTAATTCAGATTTTTGATCAATTCAGAGAAATATTTTGGCAGATCAAGGAACTACTACCACTAATATGCTGATCGGATCTCCAAAAGGTTGACCATTTGGATTATATGCCTGCCATACACTGTGATATGTCCCTGGTTCAAGTGGCGTAATGAAGTTAATTTGAATTATAACTTGGGACCCGGCGCGCGCAGGAAATAGACTTTGCTCAATTTCTGATCCCATACTTTCGCCTGATGTCAAACGCAGGCTGTAGCGATAATCCCAGTCACAAGTACCATTATTTTCTATTTGCCATTGTTTGTCAACTGCAGTCCCGGGTTCTATATTTGTCCAATCTGGAATCGTAATATCATCAATATAAAGAAGGTTTTCTGAACAGTCAGGTACCACGTTTGTAGGAATTGATTGAGAAGTTGGATTTGGTAACTGAGGCGTTAAAGTGGATGATGTTTGTTCAGTGGGCTGATAATCGGGTTTTGGCGGAATGTATGGAGATTGGGGTGAAGTATTTGAAGCACAACCTGCAAATAGAAAAAAAATCAATATTAAAAATAAAATGGATACACCATTGATCTTTTGAGAATGAGGTGTATCCATCTGATTAAATCCTTTGTTGGATTGATTTATCGGTTTATTCTTCGCCGATACCTATTGTCTCATCGTCGTTCTCTGAATCTGCAAGGATCAAACCGCCACCTGAAGCCTGTTCACGAACGGCTCGTTCGATTTCAGTAGCGAGATCCAAATTCTGGCGTAGGAATTCTTTGGAATTCTCGCGTCCTTGGCCGATGCGTACATCACCAAACGAGTAGAATGCGCCTCGCTTGGTGATTATCTCAAATTGAGTTGCCAGGTCAACCAGGTCACCTACTTTAGAAATTCCTTCGTTATACATTATGTCAAATTCTGCAGTTCTGAATGGAGGTGCAACCTTGTTCTTTACAACGCGAACGCGCGTTCGATTTCCAATTATTTCTGCGCCAACTTTGATGGATTGAATTCGGCGTACATCAAGGCGTACAGATGCATAGAATTTAAGAGCATTTCCGCCTGTAGTAGTTTCGGGATTGCCAAACATAACCCCAATCTTCATGCGTAGCTGGTTCGTAAAAATAACAGCGGTTTTGGTTTGATTGATAGCGCCTGAAAGTTTCCGTAGTGCTTGGGACATGAGGCGTGCCATCGAACCCATTTGGGCATCGCCCATGTCTCCTTCAATTTCGGCCCTGGGAACCAGTGCAGCGACCGAATCGATAACAACTAATTCAACG
>BS_KBA_SWE02_21mDRAFT_10000064_pt1 | contig 33509 bp, 30 predicted proteins | sample BalSeasSWE02_21m_FD_9196 | JGI IMG/M metagenome (IMG submission 9196)
GTAAAATCTTCAGCTTGTAGTCTATAAAAATATACTCCACTAGGCAGATAAGATGCATCCCAGCTTAACTCGAAAGAGCCAGCAGCTTTTTCTTCATTAATAAGTGTTTCTATTTCAGTTCCAAGTACATCATAAACTTTTAGTGTAACTAAGCCTGACTGTGCAATACTATAACTTAATTTTGTAGTTGGGTTAAATGGATTGGGATAATTTTGAGTCAGTGAATAGTGGTTCGGTATATCTGAGTAATTTTGATTAGTTGAAACTGTATAATCAAAAAAATTGAGTAGTTTATTCATTAATTGATACCGAATTTCCTGTGGATAGATTGTTTCGAAAGGGAAACCGATAAGGGCAATTTTACCTGGTTGAATACTTTGTGGAAAGTTACCGCTATAAAGTACTGCAGCATATCCTGAAGTTGTATCAAGATCCGAGTATTTTAAAAAATCTGTTCCTCCATTTATTCCGTCAATCACATCGGGATACTTTACATTTATAGTTCCATGTGTTCCGTTATCGAAAAAAAAAGATGGGATANCNGTGAATAATANGTTATTTGTTGGTTCTGCCTGGTAATAAACTCCTGCAACTCCGAAGGGTGCATCATCAAGGTATTTTGTTTTCAAATAATTCCATATAAAATCCTTGTCTGAAGAAGTCCCTTTGTAATCGAGATCCCAGGCAATTTCACTTCCAGAAACGAAAAGTTTTCCTCCATTATTTAGGAATGACCTTATCAATACTTGCTCATTTGAGCTGAATGATTCATCAACAGTACTTTCTTCTCCTAGAATATAATCTGCTATATTATAATTGCTTAATTCAAAAGTCCCATCAATTATTGCATCGTTTGTTGCTGATTCAAAATAACCACCATTAAATTTTATTGCTTCTGCATGTTGACGGATAAAATCATATGTATTGCCTGTGGAGCTTCTGTCAAAAGCATTGACAATTAGTATTTCGGGATTGCTTAAGCTGGAGGGAACACCCGCTAGTACTTCTGATTGAGCAGATTTACCAGAGAGATTGACAGCTTCTAATTTTACAAAATAAAGTGANTCTGTTGTTAATCCATCAAGAACAAGATTTCCGGTANGCATATTTATAGGAGCAAGGAAATTTTTTCCATCATGACTGATAAAAACATTATAATTTTCAACCGAAGGATCATTGCCTATAATAATATTTAGTTTATTAATCCCTCCTGTTTTTATTCCAAATGATTTTGGCTTTGCTGGTAAATTTGTATCAATTAAATAACTCGGCTGAGTCATTGGGCCAACCTCATTGCTTAACATTTTGTAAAGTAAAGGGTCTTTAAGAATTGTTTTGATATCCTTGACCATACCATCTATTAATATTTCTCCATTAAGAAATCTGATACCATGACTGTAATCTACATAACTGTCGATATGAACATTTGAAAGTGGTTGAATTGGAATACCATTTAATTGATGCCAACCATATATTACTACGTGATTAGGTCTAGCAGGATCGACAATTTTGTTACTTAGTACAACATCTTTTTTTATTCCACCAACTAATTGTCCAAGAACGCCGCCTGCGGCAACACGCTGATTTTCAATTGATTGATTGTGCTCAATAAATTTTGGAACAAGAGAGTTTTCATTGCCCACCGGGGCATAAGTTACAGGTTCCAATTTGATGATTGCATTAGTGTATATATCATCAACAAGCTTACTTGTTGGCATAACTGATCCAAATAGGTCTGCTAGTCTTTGTGCTGTTATGGGACCCATCGGGATTCTGCAAAAATCCTCATCCGAGCCGATTGCTAGATAATCAGGCATCACTTCATAGCTACAAATGTGACTAGTCCCTGCATTATCTTGAAACTCGCTTGTAATTTTTGTTAGTGTTCTCATAAATTCAGGAATGTTGCCGATTGAGATCTGGTTATAAATTTGTACTTCTCTCTGTTCGAAAGTCAGATCCATTACTTGCTGCATAAATTGGGAGCCTGTTAATGCATCACTCGGCCTTGGGGGTATCATCATTATTTTTGGGAGAACAGCGGCATCTTGAATAAATTGTGTATAGGCTCTAGGCCCATAATATTCATATCCAACATTCTCATTATCTGTTCCTGAAACCATTCCTTGTATAAAGCCATTCAATTCAACTTGCACTGTATGTAAAATTACTCTATCGGGATTTTGTTTTAGTAAAAATTTTATTCGACCGTTTAATGCAGTGTATTTAATGAACACATCATTTTCTTCCACAGTAAATTGGAAATAATCATCAAGATAGTTTTTCATCATTCTACTTCTGTACCAGGTTCCACCTGTTGGACTTACGACAGGTTGACCATTATACAAAGCAACACTATCATTATAGGCAATTACACTTAAATAATGACTTGATGACGCATTAAGCCAATTTAATAATTTAGGTCCGTAACTGTCATCGTATCCATAATTACTGTCAAGAAATGAAATTCTTTCAATACTATTTGGCACTTCGGTTTGGCTATCAAGAAATCCAAAAGTAAAACTTCCGCCACCACTATGTCCGGTTAATACAATAAAAGGATTATAATCAGAAAATATATTAGTCAAATAGTTAACTAATGTATTTATTATTGCAGGATTGCTAGGATATTTTGCTTTCCATGCAGGCCAGCTCTTTTGTGTGGTTTCCAGATAAACGGTAACCAAATTATTTTCATCGGACTGATTACGAAGGAATCGGGTTTGAGCACCGATATGCTGAATATCGTAGTGCCAGTCATCACCCGGATTTAATAGTTTACCAATCGTTTGTTCGATTGTATTTCCATTCGGAAGTGCAAATAAAGCAATTTTTGTTGGTTTATTAGAATCGAATAATTCAGGGGGTGGGGCACTAATAAACACTCTTATTTCAGGATCATAATTGAACGTACATATCTGTTCATTAAAATAAGGACTAATGACAAACCCCGAAAGATTGCCCCCTACAACTGGTTCATTTTTTTTTGATTTAAGAAGATTCGTTTTAGCATTGAATGCAGATGGTGTAAGTAAAATCAATATTAATAATATAGCGAAGAATAGTTTTCTTGGTATCACTTTTTCTCCTTATTAAGATAGCTAGCAGTAATAAAAATACAAATTTATTTTATCACATATTCTATTCACTAATTCATATTATCCATTAAGCAAACAGTTTTTTTTGTACACATCAATCGAGCAGCAATTATTCGAAATGATATATTGAAAATTGCTTTTGGAAATATTATACTTGTGTAAAAAGGGGGCGAACTCCCAAAAATAATTTTAATAGAATCATTTTTCGTTTTTGCACAAAAGAACCAGCCTGTAACCTATAGAAATAAACACCGCTTGGTAGAATGTCAGCATTCCAGTTTAACTCGTAATTACTTCATAGTAAATTTTAAACTTGTGCATTAGTAACATTATAATGGGTAGGTCATCTACTATCATATTTGAACTATTTGTTTAGAATTGGGTGATTATATAATCTATTAATGAGAATATTGAAGCTAATAGCTTATGTAAAATTTCCATCTGCCTTGTTTTATTACACGTTGATTCATACATTTTGACCGGTTTAGAGTTAAATCTTTAGATTTAGTTAAATAAGGGAAAGGAATAATTTTTGTTATATAAATTATTCAAACCAAAGTCATAAAATATTAAAAGGAAAATTTGATGAAAAAAATATTGTTAATAGTATCATTAGTGATGGTATTTATGTGGAGTTGTTCGGATAACTCAACAGATCCAACTGTTCAGGGAGATGGATCAATTAAATTATATCTGGTTGATTCACCTTCTTCATTTGATTCTGTAATTATTTTCGTAGAACGGGTTGAGGTTCACAAATCAGGAAGTGATAGCACCTCGGGCTGGTTTGTAATTAATGATAGTTTAAGATCTTTCGATCTACTTCAATTGGTAAACGGCGCTAGTGTAGTATTGGGTGATTCTGTTTTAACTTCTGGAAATTATACACAAATTAGGTTAATTCTTGCTGATGGAAATTACGTTATAGATAATGGAGTTAAACATGAATTAACTGTGCCAAGCGGAATGCAAACGGGAATAAAATTAAATCACGCATTTACTATCGAACCAAACAGCCTATACGAACTTATTTTAGATTTTAATGTTGAAAAGTCTATTCATATAACTGGTAACGGCAAGTATATGATGAAACCTGTTATCAGAGTTATGCCAATGATTATTTCAGGATCGATATCGGGGATGGTACTTCCATTGGATGCACAGGCAACTGTGTTTACAACTATTGGTTTGGATACTGTTTCTACTTATCCTGACGCTCTGGGATTTTTCAAATTGATGGCACTGCCTCAAGAAGGCGTATACAATTTGGAAATTGATCCATCAAATCCTGCTTACAAAGATACTTTAATTGAGAATGTTAGTGTCTTGTCACATCAGAACACGGATATCGGAACTATAGAATTAGAAACTAATTAAGCTTAAAACTTTTCTTTATTACAAAGCCCTTCATTACGAGGGGCTTTTTTGTTTTAAAATATGAATCGTTCTGAAATAGGTTGACAGAAAAGGAGTCAAACTATGGAAAGCAGGGATCAGGAAAGCAATGTCAAAAGGACTCAAAAGAACTACAGTTTAGCATTCAAATTAGAGTTAGTCGAAGAAGTAGAAAAAGGCGAGCTGACATATAAGCAATTCTAAAGGAAGTCTGGTATACAAGGCAGAAGCACTGTATTGGTATGGTTAAGAAAACATGGTAGATTGAACTTGAAAAAGAGGAATCAAATGTAAGGAAAAGAGACCCCCCAGTCAGAAATCCTGAGATTAAAGAAAGAGTTGAAAAGAGCAGAGACGGATAAAAAGATACTACAAATAGCAATAGATGTAGCAGAGAAGGAACTTGGGATAGAAATAAGAAAAAAGTATTTAGCCAAACTGTCCGGAAGTGAAGACAACAAAGGCAGAGAATCGGAGTAGTCAAAGTAGCAGGATTGTTTGGTTTAAGTAGACAGAGTTATTAAAAGAGAGAAAAGTGATCTTACCCCCTAAAAGTAAATGCTAAGTTAAGCAACTTTTTCAATTAAATTTTTCTTGTTTTTCTCTTCAAATTCAACTGGTGATAAATATCCTAAAGAAGAATGAAGTCTTCTTCTGTTGTAATTGATTTCAATGTATTCGAACATACTTCTTTTAGCTTCTTGTCTTGTCTGATATTTTTCCCAGTAAGTTAGTTCTGTTTTTAGAGTATGAAAAAATGATTCTGTTATTGCATTGTCATAACAGTTGCCTGTTGAACTGTTTGACTGAACTATCCCAAAGTTTTTCAATAATTCTCTGAAAGAACTGCTTGTATACTGGCTTCCTCTGTCTGAATGAAAGATTATTCCTCTTTGAGGATTTCTATGAACTACAGCAATCATTAAAGCTCTTATACAAGTTCTGTTGATAAGCTGCTGTCTATTGACCAGCCAACTATGTTTATTGAATAAATGTCCATTACAACAGAAAGGTAAAGTCAGCCTTCTTTTGTCCAGATATAAGTTATGTCACCTGTCCAGATTTTGTTTTCTGATGAAGCTGTAAAATTCTGTTTTAAGATGTTTTCACTTGCTGCTGCTTTTGAATTCTGAACTGTTGTAACCTTAAATTTTCTCTTTATTTTAGCCTTGATATTATTGGCTCGCATCAATCTGGCTACACTTTTTTTATTTACCATCAATCCTTCTTTTCTCATTGCTGCAAATATTCTTGGCAATCCGTAGGTAGCTTTACTTTTGTTGTGATGAAATCGTATTATCTCAAGTATTCTTTGATTTTCTATTGCTCTAAAGCTTATTTTTTTCTTTAGCCATTTATGATAGCCTGACTGACTTACTTACAGTACTTCACAGACTAAGCTTAATGGATATTGTTTTCTATTATATTTGATAAACATATACTTTACTCCTGAACCTTTGTGAAGTATCCGATGGCTTTTTTTAAAATGTCACGCTCCATCGTTACCCTTGATAATTCTTTTTTTACACGTCTTAGCTCTTCTTCTTCCTCCTTCATATTCCCTTTGCCAGGAAACGCGTTATGCTGATCTTCAAGATAATCTTTCTTCCTTTTGTATAATGAGTTCTCGTTTATTCCAAGATCTCTTGAGACCTGGCTGACTATCAGCCCACCTTCAGTTATCATCTTTACTGCTCATAACTTAAATTCTTTATCATAGGTTTTTCTTTTTTCTGACATTTTTTGCCCCTATATTTTTACTTTTTTGCTAAATATAGTTGCTTTTCTTTTTATCTACATTTTGGGGGTAGGATCACAAGGAACAATAGAAGCGCTTAAGATGGCAATAAAGAACAGACGAAGTAAAGACGAACTAATCCATCATTCAGATAGAGGAATACAGTATTGCAGCAAAGAATATAAAGGGCTTTTAGAGAAGAATGATATAAAAATAAGTATGACCGAGCAATCCGATCCGTATGAAAATGCCTTAGCTGAGTGGATGAACACAACAATAAAAGAAGAATTTTTGTTCATAGAGAAATTTAACGGATATCAGCATTTAGTAAAAACAGTAGAAGAAAGTGTGAGGATATATAATAAAGAAAGACCACACTTAAGTTGCGGAATGTTATATCCGGCTGATCTTCACGAGAAAATAATTAACCACAGTCGGGCTACGCCCTCCTGGGGTTAATTAAAGTAAAATATTAACTAAATTATCAACCTAAAAAGTGTTAACTTTTTTTAGGACGATACATAGTTTAAAACAAAAAAGCCGATGAAATTCTTCATCGGCTTTTTATTTTCGAAAAAATTTAGTGCTTAAGAAAATTGAACTTTCTTCTTTGTTTTTTCTGCATACTCAAGTACGAATGCACTTGCTACGAAGATTGACGAGTAAGTCCCAATTATAATGCCGAAGAAAAGTGTAAAGGCGAATGCTCTTAAAACATCACCACCCAAAAGCATAAGAATAAAAACGGTTATTAAAGTTGTAAATGCAGTAATAATTGTTCTGCTCATTGTTTGGTTAATACTTTTATTTATTACATCCATTAATGGTAGAGTTTTATGTATTTTCATATTCTCTCTAACACGATCAAATACAATTACAGTATCGTTAATTGAGTAACCAACAAGAGTAAGAAACGCTGCAACAATAGAAAGATCAATATCTAAGTTTAACCCCGGGATAACGCCATATAAAGCAGAGTAAAGTCCAAGGGTAATAAGTACATCGTGGAAAAGCGCAGCAACAGCACCGATAGCAAATACAAACTTAAATCTAAATCCTAAGTAAATAAGAATAACCAGTAATGATAAAAACACAGCGATAACGGCATCTCTTTTTAACTCATCACCAATCTTTGGTCCTACACGATCTTCTTTGATTACTTGAAAAGAATTGTCTTTTATCTTTTCTCTAAGATTTTCTTTAATCCAATCTGCAATACCAACGCTAACATCAATTTGTGTGTTGCCTGGTTCTTCAGAAACTTTGCCGGATTGAAATCCTGCCTCAAAAAGTTTTTCTGCAACTAAATTTGTTGTATCAGAATTTGGGAAGGAGTAAGTAATTGAGGTAGCTGTTTTTTCAACTACATTATAACCAACATTTGGTATAATATTTTTTATCTCATCCTCAATTCCCTTGACAACATTCGGATAAACATTTTCAGGTAGTTGCTGAAGTTCTGTTCTAATAAGAGCNCCGGTTTCTCCACCAAATGTTCTAACTTCAACATTTCCAAGTCCGATATTTTCAATATCTTTTCTGATTTCAGCAATATCAATTTGTTTTTCAAATTGAAGAACAATTTCAGATCCACCCTTAAAATCAATTCCAAAGCTTAATCCTTTAAAGACTACGCTAAGCAATCCTAATAAAAATAAAGCAAGGGAAAACATATAGAAAAATTTTCTCTTACCTAAAAAATCAACATTTAAATTATGAAATATTCGCATTTATAAATTAACTCCTTAATAAAAATTTTAACCTACGCTGATTTTGCTTCCTCTTGAAACGAGGAGATCTAACACAAGTCTTGTAATAACAAGCGCACCGAATAACGAGGCTGCAATACCAATCATTAGGGTTAGTGCAAATCCTTGCACAGGCCCAGTACCAAACTGATAAAGAATTATTCCAGTAAAAAATGTAGTTATGTTCGAATCGATAATAGCTGAATATGCTCGTGCAAACCCGCTATCGATAGAAGCTTTAATTGTTTTACCGGTTGCCATTTCTTCTCTTATTCTTTCAAATATCAGAACGTTTGCATCCACCGCCATACCAATAGTAAGAACAATACCTGCAATACCCGGCAATGTTAGTGTTGCACTAAAGCCCGCTAATATACCAAGTATAAAAAGTATTACTAACACAAGAGTTAGAGCAGCAACTGTTCCGGCTTTTCGGTAATAGAAAATCATAAATAAACCTACAGCAATGTAACCTATCATTGCAGAACTGAATCCGGCTGATATAGAATCCTGACCTAATGAAGGACCAACTATTCTTTCTTCAATTACATCAACTGGAGCTGGAAGTGCGCCTGCTTTAAGAACAATCTCAAGCAGTTTTGCTTCTTCAATACTTTCTGAACCTTCGATCTGTGAGCGACCACCGGGAATCTTTCCTTTTACATTTGGAGCAGTAAATACGACTCCATCAAGCATAATTGCAATTCTTTTTCCAACATTTGCACCTGTTATTCTTGCCCAGTCAGTCGCACCTTCAGAATTCATTGTCATGTTAACTATTGGCGAAGATGTATTTGGGTCTATATTTGCATTTGCGTCGGTAACAACACCGCCCGTAAGTTCAGGTGTTTTGTTAACCATGTACATCATAAAAATTATTTTACCATCCTGCGAAGTAAATGGTTTTGCTGAAAATACGAATTCAACGTTATCAGGTATTACCTTTTGTACTTCAGGTAATCCTAACCAATATGCAATTTTGTTTCTGTCATCCTTGCTAACATAGGCATCAGCATTAGGGCTTTGTGGATTTAATACTGCTGCGGAAAAGAACGGATGCTGTGCTCTGAATTCTTCTTCAGATAATTGTTTTGTTGTGTCAGTTGCCGATGTGCTATCAGTAACTTTTTTTGTAGTATCTAATGCGGCAATTTCGTTACCTAACGAATCTTTAACACCTGATTGATTTCTTTTTGCAAGAACGTCATCAATTCTTTGCATTATTGGATAAGTTAACTCAGCATCTTTTACCAATCTGAATTCCAGCAAAGCCGTACCTTGCAAAAGCTGTTTTGCTTCTTCTTCTTTTGCAACACCCGGAAGTTCAACAATAACTCTTCTGCTTCCTTGTCTGGATATAGAAGGTTCAGAAACGCCGTATTGATCAACTCTGTTTCTTATAATTTCCATTGCACGATTAACAGCATCTTCTGCAGATTTTGTTAATTCATCCATAATCTCGGCATCATCTTGTCTAATGGTACCGTAATATCGGCTTAATCTTACATTTCTTTCCTTAAATTTTTTGCCGATAATATTAACAACAGACTCATCTGTTTTCAACGCTTCTTGCTGAGCCTCAGCCAATACTTTTTTGAAAACATCATCAGGATTATTAGCAATTTTTTCTAATAATTTTCCGGTATTAACTTCTAGAACTACTCGCATACCACCTTGAAGATCCAAGCCGAGTTTAACTCTCTTTTTTCTTGCCTCCAGGATTGAAGGATCAGCTATTTTTATGCTGTCTTCAACAAGAGTAACCAGCTTTTCCACCTGATCTTTTGAAAGATCCGGGTTAAGCTTGTGTATCTTGTTTCTAGTGGATTCAAGAGTCGCGGTTAACGATTTGTTGTTTTGATAATCCTGGAAAGTAGGATATAGCAAATATGCACTTAGTGCTATAAATGCTAGAATGAGAATGATCTTAAATCTGTATTCTTTCATGCTTTAATAAATTTTAGTGACTAAAAGGATCTTTAAAAAAATAGCTGTCAAACTTACGGGTAAAGGCTAAGAAAGTCAATAAAAATTAAGACTTACGACTTAATCAAATTACTATTACTTGAAGATTTTCAATGAAATTTTGGATCATCTGTGTCCAAGGAACGGTAATTCTTCTATGGCTAAATTGTTAAACTCAGGTGGATATAATTATTGAATCCAAAATTCCAGAACTCCATCCCTCTGATAAAAAGGCAAGAATTACAAAGATTTAATAACCGCTTTTACCAACCTTGCAAATGTATCTTTAACTTTATCCGCAGTTTCAGTTACCTCGGAGTGAGATAGTTTTTGGTTTGACATTCCTGATGCAAAATTTGTGATGCAGGATATTGCCGCTGTTTTAATTCCCAAGTAAGATGAATAAGCTGCTTCGTGTACTGTGGACATTCCAACTGCATCAGCACCGTACTTTGCAAAGAATCTAATTTCAGCCGGGGTCTCGTAAGTTGGACCTTTCGTGTACCAGTAAACGCCTTCTTTAAGTTTTATGTTTTCTTTTTCTGCTGCTGATTTTATAAGATTATTAAAATCAGGGCTTGGTAGATTTATAAAATTATTTTTTCCGGCTTGATTTGTTAATCCAATTAAATCTGTTAACTCTTTCTTTATTAAAATTCCATTTAATGAAGTTGCCAACATTAAATCGCCTGGAGTATAATTTTTATTTATTCCACCCGCAGCATTTGTAAGCAAAAGATTTTTAACATCAAGCTTATGAGATATAAAAACAGGAATTATACATTCATTAATATTATATCCTTCATAAAAATGCACTCTGCCTTGAAACAAAATTATTTTTTTGTTTTGATATTCTGCAAAATGGATTTTACCTTTATGCCCAACCACCGTTGATACCGGATAATCAGGAATTTCTGAAGTAAAAATTGATTTATGAAGAGTTAAGCTATCAGCAAAATCCCCAAGACCGCTACCGAGAATTATAGAAATCTCAGGATTGAATGGAGCTTCACTTTTTATAAATTCTAAAAGTGTTTTGTATTTAAAAGATAAATCAACCATTAGAATGAAAAAAATAATCCGGCTAATGTTGCTGTAAGTAAAGTGGTTAATACTCCGCCAATAACAGCTTTAAGTCCAAGTGCCGCAATATCAGATTTTCTGTCTGGTGCTAACGGCCCAAGTCCGCCAATTTGAATTGCGATAGAAGAAAAGTTTGCAAATCCACATAAAGCATAAGTAGCCATTAAGATTGATTTTTCATTTACAAGTTTTCCAGCTTGTACAAGATTGCCCATATCTGAGTATGCAACAAATTCATTCAACACTACTTTAGTTCCGAGTAAACTTCCGAATGTTAAACTATCCTGCCAGGGTACTCCGATTCCGAATGCAAGAAATTGTAAAATCAATCCAATCATTAGTTGAAAACTTAGTGGCTGTCCAAAGTTTGTAATCAAATAAGTATTTAATCCTGCCAAATCTCCTAATCCATTTAGAAGGAAATTTATTAATGCAATAAGTGCGATAAAGGCAAGAAGCATTGCGCCAACATTTAAAGCTAACTGCAGTCCATCACTTGCACCATTTGCGGCTGCTTCAATTACGTTGCTTGAGTTTTTTTCAATCTCAATTTTTACAGTTCCCTTTGTCTCGGATTCAGAAGTTTCGGGAATCAAAATTTTTCCAATCATCATTGCGCCGGGTGCAGCCATTACACTTGCGCCAAGAAGTTGTGTTGCAAACATTTTTTGTGCTTCAATTAATGGTATTCCGTGTGCAGTTGCGTAAGCACTTCCAAGCATTTGAATGTAAGCGGCCATAACTCCGCCGGCAATTGTAGCCATTCCGCCAATCATAATCGTAAGTAATTCGCTTTGCGTCATTCCTTTAATAAAAGGTTTAATCATTAATGGAGCTTCTGTTTGTCCGACAAAAATATTTGCTGTACAGGAAAGGGATTCGGCACCGCTTGTACCCATAACCTTTGCCATAACCCACGCCATGCCCTGAACAATTTTCTGCATTATGCCCAAATAATAAAATACAGACATCAGGCTTGCAAAGAATATTATAGTTGGAAGAACCTGGAATGCAAAAAAGAATCCGAGATTGCCTTCATTGCCAGGAGCGAGGGCAAGGTTTCCAAATACAAATTTTGCGCCTTCGGATGTAAAGTTTAAGATCAGAACAAAAACATAGCTAATGGAATTAAAGAAATCTTTTGGCCAACCTAATGGAAAAAAAAATGAACGTAATGAATCACCACGAAGAATAAGTATTGCAAAAAATATTTGAAGTGCAAACCCTGAAATAACTAAACGCCAATTAATTTTTTTCTTGTTGTTGGATAGAAGAAAAGCGATTCCGATTAATAATGCTAAACCAAATATGCCACGAATGAAAGATTCTAAATTCATTAATGCTTCTTTTCAGTCGGAATGTAATGACATTTACGGCATCGTGCTTCATAAACATCAGCCGCACCAACAATTACGCGTTCTGATGATAAGGTTTTTCTTTGTGTCCTATCAGCAGGATTACCACACTCAACACAAATCGCTAAAGACTTAGTTATATACTCAGCAACAGAAAGTATTTGCGGCATTGGCTCGAAAGGAACTCCTCGGTAATCCATATCTAGTCCGGCAACAATAACGCGTTTGCCATCATCAGCAAGTTGATTACAAACATTAATTAAATTGTTTGAAAAAAATTGTGCTTCATCAACTCCAATAACTTGTGCATCTTCAACTAAATCTAGAATTTCTTTTATATCCTTAATAAGGATGGAGGGAAGAGATTGATCACTGTGTGATACAATCGAATTGGTAGAATATCTTGTATCAATATTTGGTTTAAAGATTACAACTTTTTGTTTTGCAATTTTTGCTCTGCGTAATCTTCGTATAAGTTCTTCAGTTTTTCCACTGAACATACAACCGGTTATTACTTCTATCCAGCCGGTTTCTCTGGGTACTGCGTGTGGAGTTGGTTCCATAATTATTTATTTAAATCCTTATCCCCAAAAGCGAATGGTAGTAATTCTGATGTTTTAAATACTTTGTATTCTTCTTTTCCGTTTGTACAAATAATGTCAATCTCACCGCAATGATCGAATATGATTTGGCGGCAAGCACCACAAGGCGTAATGTAATCCTGCGAATCACTTGCAATTGCAATTGCATTAAATTTTCGTTCGCCTTCTGAAATTGCTTTGAATATTGCTGTTCGTTCCGCACAGAGTGTTAAACCATAAGTGCTGTTTTCAACATTGCATCCAAGATAAACTTTTTCATCTATAGTAAGAATTGCTGCACCAACGTGAAAGTTGGAGTAGGGAGGAAGCGCATTGGCTTTTGCTTCAACTGCTTTATGTGCGAGTGTTTTATAATCCATAATTTTATTTGGAAAAATATTCTATTAATGTTTCAGTTCAAATTAGAAATTGCAGTCATTTCGAATCCCGATTTGAATCGGGTGAGAAATCTGTTACTAATATAGTTACAGATTTCTCAGTCAGGTAGGAACCTTCCTTCGAAATGAGGATTATTTTTTATTTAAAATCATATAAAAAGTTGGTGTAAAGTATTTGTTCAACACACCAACCTTATCATTTGCAATTTTATTTAATAGCCTATCGAGTTTTATAAATTTACAAAGAGCAATTAGTCTAAAATGAAAATCACTCCAAACAATTCCCTTGTTTCCATTGAATAATTCTTGGACTGAAAATTTTGTATGAAGTGAAATCTGAAAATCATTTTTTAAAAAATATATTAATCCATTTAATGTAAAAAGCTGAGCAATATCTTTTCTGTTGAAATCATCTTTACGAAAATATTTTAGAAAATATTTTTTGGTTGATTTACGTTTTAAAATTGAAACTACTGGTAATCCAAAATGTGGATCAGCAATAAAGTTTAAAATAGAAAGTTTGTTTGGTGTGCTTAAGTATATCATTCCACTTTTTTTAAGAACTCTTTTCACTTCAAAGTAAAATTCATTTGTGTCGGCAAGGTGTTCAATCACATCTTGAATTATTATCAAATCAAAAGAATGATTTATAAATGGAAGCTGTAATGCAGTTCCATTAATAGCTGCCAAACCCCTGGGATTATTGGTGTCTGTCATTTCGATCCCGATTTCTGATCGGGAGAGAAATCTGTTATCCCTTAAATGTACAGATTCCTCGCTCGCAGACTTGCTCGAAATGTCAGAGCCGTAATGTTTCTTTAATCGAATAAGACTTAAATCCAGACTAACTGCAAAATTATTTTCAGAAAAAACTTTTGCTGTGCCACCTTCTCCTGAACCTAAATCTAAAATTGATAAATTGTTTGCTTTTACCTTTTGATTGACAATTGAATAAACAAACATACCCCGTTCAATAGATAATTCTCTGGCACGCTTCCATATTAAAAAATTGGGATGTGATTCATCAAGCCAGGCTGGATTGCTTTCTTTCACTTCCACTTATTGTTACCGGAAAGTAAATTGAAAAAATTTACAACGATAAGAACTTCGAACAATATCTGCAGATAAAATATTTCATAAAGCTTAAAAGAGTGTCCTAACTTCTGTTGATATTTTATCACAACAAAAAAATCATAGAATATTTTAACTACAAATGGAAGTGCTAAGATTGGTGAAAAGAAAGCCAAACAGATTGATAAAAGCGCAATAAGATTTATTAAATGCCAAAACCCTAAAAACATTTTTTGTTTGACCAGATAATGAAATGAAGTTTGTAAATGTCTTTTTTTCTGTTGAAAATATTCATTGAAAGTTTTAGGTGCAGCAGAATAAACAAAAGCATCTGGTTCTAATACTGTTCCAATAAGCATTTTATTATTAACAGCTTCACGTAAAAGTAAATCATCATCACCTGAAAGAGTTTCCGTTGTGTTTGCATATCCACCGATTCTTTCGAAAGATGTTTTTCTAAATGCAAAACTTCTTGCGGCTGCTGAATATGGAATACTTAATCCAACTGCTGCAATTGTTAAATAGGAGTTTCTTAGATTTTCAAATGCAGATAATTTTTCTACAAGTGTGTTGCCTGCTTTGATAGGTGCCACACCAAAAACAAAATCATAACCATAATCTAAAGCGCTTGCCATTTCTTTTAGCCAATCGATTTCAGGTTTACAATCAGCATCTGTAATAATAATGAAGTTATATTTAGCATTTTTAATCCCAAGACTTAATGCCCCTTTCTTACCCTCAAGCTCTTTCTTATCAGCTCTGATCATAATAAAATTATTCTTTTCAGAAATATTTGATCGAATAAATTCAGCAGTTCTATCAGTTGAATTATCATCAACAATTATAACCTCAAAATTCTCGTTTGGATAATTTAATCGTTCAAGTGAATCAATCAGAGAATTTATGTTTCTTTCTTCGTTCTTAGCAGCAATAATAAGAGATAGTTTTAGAAAAGTTTTATTAAAAGATAATATTTGTTTTTTTAGTTCAAGCTTGTAACCCTTATAGACGTAAATTGCGAGCAGAAGAAAAGTAAATGTTAGAAAATATGTTAAATAAATAATCTCCATTACGGGGTAATCCTTTTTAGTACTCCTCATCCAGAAGCCAGCCTTCGGCTAAATCGGGAGTAATATCTGAAATGAATCGTGATGGTTTTGAGAGTGTCATTCCCGCTTCACGATCGTAAAGATTCATTGGGTATGTGATAAACAAATTATTTTTTGCACGTGTAGAAGCAACGTACATTAACCTTCGCTCTTCTTCTAAAGTTTCTAAACTTTCCACAGATCTTGCAGAAGGGAAGTAACCTTCAACAACGTGAATGATAAAAACAGAATGCCATTCCAATCCCTTTGCAGAATGAATCGTGGAAAGTGTGACATATTCTTCCTCTTTATCAGTCGCATCAACATCAACTACGCTTTCAATTATTGGTTCGATTGCCATATCTGAAAGTAAAGTATCAACAGAAGCATAATTCTCAACTATGTTCTGAAAGATATCCAGGTCTTTTTTTCGTTTATTCCAGTCGTCGTAATTTGCTTTGAAGAGATCATAATAATAATTATAAACTCTCTGTACCATTTCTGATGGAAGTAATTTCTTTTTCTGAAGTTCGTATAAAAGATAAAACAATCTGCCAAGATTACGATGCTTAAATCCAGGCTGTTGATCAGGTTCAGCTTTTATGGTTATTCTTGCTGTCGCAAGTTCATCTAAAATTCTTTGTGCAGTTTTAGGACCAACACCTTCGTGCAAAAGTAAAACTCTGTACCAGCTTATAACATCTTTTGGGTTAACGGCAATTCTTAAAAAAGCCATCACATCTTTAACGTGTGCAGTTTCAACAAACTTCATTCCGCCAAACTTTTGGAAAGGAACATTTGCCTTTGCAAATTCAAGTTCAAGATCAAACGAAAAGAATGATGAACGAAACAACACAGCAATATCCTTTAAAGGAACACCTTCTTCTCTAAGATCAAGAATCTTTTCAATAATAAATTTGGATTGCAGATTATCTGTTGATGCCGCTACAATGTTTGGCAATTGCCCACTTCCTCGTTTTGAGTAAAGATTTTTTTTATACTTTTCAATAGCCGTTTCATTAATTCTATTTGCAAAATCCAGAATAGACTGCATGCTTCTGTAATTCTCTTCCAGCTTGATAATCTTTACATCATCAAAAAGATTTGGGAATTCCATAATGTTGTGGAAATCAGCACCACGGAAAGAATAAATTGACTGCGAATCATCACCAACAACCATAACGTTTTTACTGTACTGTGATAAACCTTTTACAATCTCGGCTTGCAAATGATTTGTGTCCTGGTATTCGTCAACCATTACAAATTTTATTTCTGAGAGAAGTGCTTTTACTGCTGCACCGCCTTTATGTAAAAACTCACGGAGATAAACTAAGAGATCATCGTAATCAAGTAAATTGTTTCTTCGTTTGTATTCTGTAAATATTTTTTGGATTTGTAAAATCTTATCTAACAAAGGAATAAAATGTGGATAATCATTTTCAATTATTTCTTCAACTTTTTTACTTGTATTTACACTTAAACTGAAAACCTTATTTAGCGTCTGCTTATTTGGAAATCTTTTTTCCTTTGTGATAAAACCATCCTGCGAACGAATAAGATTTATTACATCAGCACTGTCACCTTGATCAAGAATTGTAAATGAAGAATCAAGTCCGATTACTTTTGCATATTTTCTAAGAGTAAGATTTGCGAAAGAGTGAAAAGTGCCGCCTCGAATTTTAGAACACCTGTCATCAAGCAGCATTGATGAACGTTTCATCATTTCATTTGCGGCTTTGCGTGTGAAGGTAAGAAGCAAAATTGAATTTGGATCATAACCTAGTTCAATTAATCTTGCAACACGAAAAACCAATGTGCGAGTTTTACCAGTTCCTGCTCCTGCAATAATCAAGTAACAACCATTAACTGCAGAGGCTGCCTCAAACTGCGAAGCATTTAATTCTTCACGGTAATTAATTGCAAAACGGGCTTCGTCCGTTTGCTGAACTAAGCCCGTGTTACCAAGTCTCTTTAACGTATATTTTTTTTGATTCATCTACGCAGTGCTTTTGGCTTTCCTAAAATTTCTGAAAATAAAATATATTCTCGAACTGTTGAAGGATTCTTTAACTTACGATTAAACTCAGAAATAGTAGCTTTACGTTTACGAGTGCTTTCCAAAACTTTTTCAAAATCTTTCGCACTATCTTCAATCTTAGGATCAATTACCCTTTTATACTTTTGATTTACCGCAACATTACTTCTACCGTAGTTTTTTTTATCATCATATGTTGTTCGCGAGCCAAGTGGTTTTTGATCTTCCACACCCTGCTGCATTCGTTCATCAACACCAAGATCAAGATTCTTATCTTTTATTTCGTGAGATTGATAAACATCATAAGGATCAACTTGTTTTGGTTTTGGCTGATCAGGAATTTTTAAATTACCCTTAAACATATTTTCAAGTTCACGCAGTATATCATATTCCTCATTCTTTTTAACAGCAACATCAGAGTTCAGGCTTGTACTTTTTTGTTGATAAGAAATCGAATCAGTTTCCTGACTTCGGGGTAATGGTGCTTGCTTCGGCGGCCCTTTCTTTTTCAAGAAAGAGCTCAAGAAGCTAAAGATTATAATACCATAAATAAGGTATTGAAATAAATCATCCATCGGTTTTCTTTTTCTCTTCTGGTTGTGATATTGATGTTCTCATGTCAGTATCGGCTTGAATGTTTTTAAGATTATAATAATCCATTACACCAAGATTACCTTTTCTAAATGCATCAGCAATTGCCCTAGGAACTTCTGCTTCTGCTTCAACAACTTTTGCTTTCATCTTTGAAACTTCAGCTATGTTCTCCTGTTCAGTTGCAACTGCGGCAGCTCGTCTTTCCTCAGCTTTTGCTCGTGCAACTTTAAGATCCGCTTCTGCCTGATCTGTTTGTAATATAGCACCAATGTTTTGACCAATGTCAACATCTGCAATATCGATTGATAGAATTTCAAACGCTGTTCCACTATCCAATCCTTTTGCTAAAACTGATTTGGAAATTTTATCAGGATTTTCCAGCACCTCCTTGTGAGAGTGACTGGATCCTATAGTTGAAACAATACCTTCACCAACTCTAGCAAGAATTGTTGCTTCTCCTGCACCACCAACTAATCTTTCAATGTTAGCACGAACAGTAACTCTTGCAATGGCCTTTAATTGAATACCATCTTTAGCAACAGCAGAAACCATTGGTGTTTCAATTACCTTAGGAACAACAGACATTTTAACTGCTTCAAGAACATCTCTACCTGCAAGATCAATTGCTGTTGCACGTTCAAATGTTAATCCAAGATTTGCTTTATCTGCAGAGATAAGGGCGTTAATTACTTTTGTTACATTTCCTCCTGCAAGGTAATGTGCTTCAAGTTTTCCCTGATCAATTGTTAATCCGGCTTTTGTTGCCGTAATCATACTCCTAACAATTAAAACCGGGGGAACTTTTCTTAATCTCATTCCAATTAGATCTCGAACTATTTTTACCTTTACTCCTGAAAAGTAAGCTGTAATAAATAATCCAAGCGGAACGAAATAAAGAAACAGAATTAAGAATAATGCAACCGCAATAATTATTACGACTGATAATCCAGTTAATGCTTCCATCAATACTCCATAAGTTATTTTTAAATAGTACTTAAATTTAATAAACTGTTAAAAGAGTTATCTGCCACCAAATGCGACCTTATGACCAAATAGTAAGATTTTATGACAGGTAATCGATCAATATTGCAGAACAATTTTTCTTTCTAGTCTGAAATTATAGAAAATTTTAACCAAATGTACTGGCATTTGAATTGAATCATCTAAAATTCGTCTTTTTAGATTTAAATTGATATTTATATTGATTTAAGGCTGGCTTGATAAGGGAGGACACTTATTGTTATATTTCAATTGTGAAACGAAAATATTGAATTTTTTGTTTCACTTTTTATCAAATAAGGAGATATATGGACGGAAATTTCTCGGATAGATTGCAAGATGTAATTCGACTTAGCAGAGAAGAAGCACTTAGGCTTGGGCATGATTATATTGGAACGGAACATCTGCTTCTTGGAATTATTCGTGAAGGGCAGGGAGTTGCTGTAAGAATATTAAGAAATCTTGACTGCGATTTAGTAAAACTTAAAAAAGCAATTGAAGATACTGTTAGAACTTCCGGCGGCACTTTGACGATTGGAAATATTCCGCTTACAAAGCAGGCAGAAAAAGTTTTAAAGATTACACAGATAGAATCCAAAATTTATAAAGCCGATGTTATTGGAACAGAACATCTAATTTTATCTTTACTTAGAGATGAAGATAACATAGCTACTCAGATTTTACATCAGTTTAACATTACTTATGATTCAGCACGATCAGAACTTAACTCAATGTTAAGTGCAAAAAATCCAAGAGATCCAGGACAAAAAGTTCCTGCAATGATCGATAAGAAAAATGATAAAACCAAAACTCCTGTATTGGATAACTTTGGGCGTGATCTTACAAAGCTTGGACTTGAAGATAAGCTTGATCCCGTTGTTGGTAGAGAAAAAGAAATTGAACGAGTTGCCCAAATTCTTAGTAGAAGAAAAAAGAATAATCCTGTTTTAATTGGTGAACCAGGAGTTGGTAAAACAGCAATCGCAGAAGGTTTAGCACTTCGCATAATACAGAAAAAAGTTCCAAGAACTTTACAGGATAAAAGAGTTGTAACTTTAGATCTTGCCGGACTAGTTGCAGGAACAAAATACCGAGGTCAGTTTGAAGAGAGAATGAAAGCTTTGATGAATGAACTTGAAAAAGCTGAAGATGTAATTCTCTTTATCGATGAACTTCATACAATTGTTGGCGCCGGTGGTGCAAGCGGTTCACTTGATGCATCAAATATGTTTAAACCGGCTTTAGCCCGCGGTGATATACAGTGTATCGGTGCAACTACTTTGGATGAGTACAGAAAATTTATCGAAACAGATGGCGCACTTGATAGAAGATTTCAGAAAGTTATGGTTGATCCGCCAACGTATGATGAAACACTTCAGATTCTTGAAAACATTAAATTCAAATATGAAGAGCATCATCATGTTCGTTATTCTACTGAAGCAATACAAACAGCAGTTAAGCTTAGTAATCGTTACATAACAGATCGCCATTTACCTGATAAAGCAATTGATGTAATTGATGAAGCAGGTTCAAGAGTTCACATGGGTAATTTTGAAGTGCCGCAGGATGTTCTTGATCTTGAAGAAGAAATTGAAGGTGTAAAAAAAGATAAAGCTCGCGTTGTTAAGATGCAGGATTATGAAGAAGCTGCTCGCTTACGTGATAAAGAAAGAAATCTTCTGTCGGATCTTGATACCGCAAAACGCGAATGGGATACCAAAACAAAAGATATTGTTCACGATGTTAGCGAAGATGACATAGCTACTGTGGTTGCAATGATGACCGGAATTCCTGTTAACAGGATTGCACAGACTGAATCTGATAAATTATTAAGGATGGAAGATGCTTTAAAACAATCCATTGTTGGACAGGATGAAGCAGTATCTAAACTTACAAAAGCTATACGCAGAACCAGAGCTGGTTTAAAAAATCCTAAACGACCAATCGGAAGTTTTATTTTCTTGGGTCCAACAGGAGTTGGTAAAACGGAATTGTGTAAAGTGCTTGCCAAATATTTATTCGACAGCGAAGATGCTTTGGTGAGAATAGATATGAGCGAGTACATGGAGAAATTTTCTGTTTCAAGATTAGTAGGAGCACCTCCCGGGTATGTTGGATACGAAGAAGGCGGACAGTTAACAGAAAAAGTAAGACGCAAACCTTACGCAGTTGTGCTGTTTGATGAAATTGAAAAAGCTCATCCGGATATATTTAGTTTACTGCTCCAGGTGCTTGATGATGGAACATTGACTGATTCATTAGGAAGAAAAGTTGATTTTAAAAATACAATTATTATAATGACATCAAATGTTGGGACTAAGGATATTAAGAACATAGGTAAATTCGGATTTGGCGGTGATGATAAAGGTGATAAATATGCCAGCTTAAAAAATACTGTTGAAGATGCGATGAAGAGACTATTCAATCCGGAATTCTTAAACAGAATCGATGATACAATTGTATTCAGAAATCTTGATAAAGAGGATATCCATAATATCATTAATATTGAGATCAAAGATTTGTTAGCTAACATTAGAGAAAACAAATTAACTCTTGTGCTTGATGAGACTGCAAAAGAATTTCTAGTTAATAAAGGTTTCGATGAAAAATTTGGTGCCCGTCCATTACGCAGAGCATTGCAAAAATATATTGAAGATCCGCTTGCTGAAGAAATTTTACGCGGCTCATTTAAGGAAGGCACAACTATAGCGGCCAAACACGTAGAAAATACAGAAGACTTGGTTTTCTTTGATGAGTCATTAGAACATCCGGACCCAAATGTAGAACCGGAAAAAACTGATACGGGTGAAAAATTAGAATAGTACTAAGTAAACATTAACATAAAGGCGATTCGATTGAGTCGCCTTTTTTGTTTTAATTAGACTAATTGATCAGAAATTTCAATTTGAATACTGAAACATTGATTAAAATTGTAGATCCGCAAATAATAGCAGAAACAAAGTCGGAATGGACAGGAGTCCAGTCCCTACAAAATTATTATTGTGCATTCATCACTTAATTTTTTGTATTTTAGCATACAATCATTAAAACTTCAAGTAATACGATGAGTAAATTTAATCAGGATCAAATCAATTCTAATCTTACAAAATTTTCTGGCTGGACTTTTGAAAATGATTCAATCACAAAGCAATTCCAGTTTAAAGATTTTATTGAAGCCCTATCATTTGTAAATGCGGTTGGATTAGAATCCGAAAAGATGGATCATCATCCTGATATTTTAATGTTTGCATGGAATAAAGTTAAAATTACAATATCAACACATAGTGCGGGTGGAGTAACAGAAAAAGATTTTTCGCTGGCACAAAAAATAGAGGAAAGAACAAAATGAACTCGCGTTTAGATGAACTTTTAGATAACTATGATGAAAATCCATTGGATCCGGATATTATTTACAACATCGTAAAAGAGTATTTAAAAACTAATATGGATGATCTAGCTGAAGAATTTCTTAAAGATCTGTTGAAAAAAGATCCTAAGTATGTTCAGGCTTACATTACATACGGGAACCTTAAAGAAAATAATAATGAAGTTGAAGATGCTGCATATTATTATCGAACAGGACTGCGCATAGCGAAAGAATTAAACGATACAAAAGCAATAAGAGCTTTGGAGGATTATCTTGATGAACTTGAACAATGATGATGTAATAAAAATATTTAAAGGCACCGAAGCATTGTTAGAAGGACATTTTCTATTAACATCCGGCAGACACAGTAACCAATATTTTCAATGTGCAAAAGTGTTGCAGTATCCTGATTATACATCTCAAATTTGTTCTTTGATAGCAAATCATTTTAAGGATTCTGAAATCGATACAGTTATTGCTCCGGCTATGGGTGGGATAATAGTTGGCTATGAAGTTGCGCGCCAATTAAACAAACGATCAATCTTTACTGAAAGAGAAAATAAAGGAATGACTTTACGCCGTGGTTTTTCTTTGTCAAAAAGTGAAAAAGTTTTAGTTTGCGAAGACGTTGTAACAACAGGTGGATCCGTTTTTGAAGTTATTGAAATCGTAAAGAAGTTTGGTTCAGAAGTAGTTGGAATTGGAAGCATTGTTGATCGCAGTAACGGCAAAGTTGATTTTGGTTATGAGTTTTTTCCTTCACTTAGATTAAATGCAGTTTCCTATCCACCAGAAGATTGTGCGATTTGTAAGGAAGGGAAGTTAGAATTAGTTAAACCGGGTTCAAGAAAAGTTTTTTAGTCCTTTTTTATAAACAATTATAATTCACGCTAGATGTCGCACTGAGCTTGTCGAAGTGTGAATAGTATAGAAACCTCAGTCTTTGACAGGCTCAGACTGACAAAATTAATGCACGTACTTTATGAAAATATTATATGCTCTGATTTTACTGATCACCAATCTCACGTTCTCACAAATAAATTTTAATCAATACTTTGAAGATAAATCCTTAAGGTTAGATTATTATCATACTGGAAATTCAAGTGAGGATTCTTACTCAATTGATGAACTGATTGAAGAACCTTATTGGGGCGGATCGAAAACAAACTTGTTGGATATCTTCGATTATGGTAAGTATAAAATTATTGTTAAAGATTTTGCTTCCGGAATTGAGTTATATTCCCATACTTATGCAACACTTTTCAGTGAGTGGCAAACCACTGATGAAGCAAAGCAGACAACAAAAAGTTTTAGTGAAACGATTGTTTTTCCATATCCTAAAAACCAGGTTACAGTTGAATTCTACTCAAGAGATAAAAAAAATGTACTGCATAAAAAGTTTGAATACGTAGTTGATCCAAATAGTTATTTTATTAAAACGGAAAGAACTATTGAATGTAAAAATTTTGAAGTAATTAAGAGTTATGATTCTGATGAAGCTGTGGATATTGTAATAATTCCTGATGGCTATACTAAAGATGAAATGGATAAGTTTAAAAAAGATTGTGAAAAGTTTGCCGGCTTTCTTTTTAACGCTTCTCCTTACAAAGAAAATAAAAATAAGTTTAACATTTGGGGAATTGAAGCTCCATCAATAGAATCGGGAACAGATATTCCTGCTGAAAATATCTGGAAGAACACAATAACTAGTACACAATTTTATACGTTTAATCTTGATCGATATTTAATGACAAGTGATAACAAGACTTTGCGACATATAGCCTCCAATGCACCTTACGATCAAATCTTTATTTTAGTAAATACAAATAAGTATGGCGGCGGTGCAATTTATAATCATTACTCGGTTTGTGTAAGCGATAATTCTTTTAGCGAATACATCTTTACACATGAATTTGGACACGGATTTGCAGGGCTTGGAGATGAATACTATACTTCAGATGTAGCTTACAATGAGTTTTATCCACTTGATGTTGAGCCACTTGATCCTAATTTAACAACGCTTGTTAATTTTGAATCCAAGTGGAAAGATATGATTGATAGCAAAACTCCAATCCCAACTCCTGCCACAAAAGATTTTAACAAGACAATTGGAGTGTTTGAAGGCGGCGGATATGTTGCACAAGGTGTTTACAGACCAATGCAGGATTGTTCGATGAAATCAATTTCGGTTGATAATTTTTGCCACGTTTGCAAACGTGCAATAAAACAGATGATTGATTTTTACAGTGAATAATTATTTAGGAAAATATTGAATCAAAAAAAATTACATAAAACAGTTGAAACAATCGCATCACAAAAATTTGTTTCAGATGAAGAAATGCTTACAACGGTAATCAATGAAATTGTTCATGATCAATCGACTGGATTTACCGGCGGAAGAATATGGAAACTTTATCCGGAGATAGAAGGATATCGATTGCTTTATCAAACCGGTAAGATGGAGAAGATTGAAAAGAACTTTTTAATTCGGGCACTCGAGTATCCTGTGTTTGAGCAGCTTGCACAATCAAGAACAATACTCGGTCATGAAACGATTGAAGCTCTTAGAAAAAAAGGCATCTTTAAATATTCTGCTTCGGGTGTTGGGCATAAAGCTAAGATAAAAAGCAAACCCTTTTATGAATATGTTCTTGCACTCAATTCAAAAAATATAGACGAAGATTTAAGAGTTAACTTAAGCATAATTGCCACAGCATTAACTTCTCAGATTAAGCAAAGACAAAGTTCTCAAAGTGCAAATCAATTAAAAGCTGATATTGATAAAGCCCGGCAATTGCAGAAAAGTATTCTTCCTGAACATGAATATAAATTCCATCATTTTGATATTTATGGAATTACAGATCCTGCTGAAATTGTTGGTGGAGATTTTTTTGATTACCTTGACATTGGCGATAATAACGATAGAATCGGAGTTACAATTGGTGATGCTGCAAGCAAAGGTATTGCCGCTGCTGCTGAAGCAATGTATGTTTCCGGTGCGCTACGAATGGCTACTACTTTTGAAATTAAGATTTCTCTTATCTTAAAGCGGATGAATGAACTTGTCAACAAAATCTTTGAAGATGATAAATTCACTTCATTATTCTACGGTGAACTTTCAACTTATAAGAACGGATTGTTTTTGTACGCAAACGCAGGTCATAATCCACCTATGTTTTATGTAAGCTCTAAAAATAAAATCGAACTTCTAAATCCAACCGGACCTGTTCTAGGACCTGCCCCGCAGTCAAATTATTTTGTTGAGAATATTAATATTTATTTAAATGATATTCTTGTTCTATATTCTGATGGAGTTACTGAAGCAGCCAACACAAAGTTTGAATTTTATGAAGAGCAACGATTGATGACGATGATCAAAAAACTTAAGGATAAAACTCCAAAAGAGATTGCCTTAGGAATATTAGAAGATGTGATTAAGTTTTCTAAAAACGGATCTTACACTGATGATAAAACAATTGTGGTTATTAAACGTACTTCATAAAACTCATTCAATTTATTTCTAGTCGTCCTGAGTGAACCTGCCTGCGGTAGGCAGGTTCGAAGGATGATTGTCTGTAATAAAAAAATAAAAATAAATATGTTAACTTCAATCAATCCCGCAAGCAACAAACAGATTAAATCTTATCATGAAACTTCAAGTGAAGAAGTATCACAAATTATTTCACTTACTGATGAAGCATTTAAATCCTGGAAAGAAACTACATATACTCATCGTTCTAATTTGATGAGGAACGCGGCAAAAGTTCTTAGGGAAAATTCCGAAGAATATTCTCTTTTGATGACGACTGAAATGGGCAAACCAATTGTCCAATCCAGAGCAGAAGTTGAAAAATGTGCATGGGTTTGTGATTATTATGCCGATAAAGCCGAAGAGTTTTTAGCTGATGAAGTAATCGAAACTGAAGCATCAAAAAGTTTTGTTTCCTATCAACCGATTGGAGTAATACTTGCAATTATGCCATGGAATTTTCCATTCTGGCAAGTATTCCGATTTGCTGCTCCAAACCTTATGGCTGGCAATGCAGGGTTGTTAAAGCACGCGTCAAATGTTTCCGGTTGTGCTTTAGCGATTGAAAATATTTTTAGAAAAGCCGGATTCCCTGAAAATCTTTTCCGAACTCTTTTAGTAACATCAAAAAATGTGAATGAAGTAATCTCAAATAAAAAAGTTCAAGCTGTAACAATAACAGGAAGTGTACCAGCAGGAAAGTCTGTTGCTTCTTTATCAGGTAGTTTGATTAAGAAAACAGTTTTAGAATTAGGCGGAAGTGACCCTTACATTATTCTTGAAGATGCAGATTTAAAAAAAGCCGCATTGTCTTGCGTTACTTCACGACTAATTAATGGACAAAGCTGCATAGCCGCAAAGAGATTTATTATTGTTGAGACCGTTTATGATGAATTTGAAAAATTGTTTCTGGATTTTATGGCGCAGAAAAAAATGGGTGATCCTTTAGACGAAAAAAATGAGTTAGGTCCTCAAGCAAGTTTCCAACTGAGAGATGAATTACACGATCAGGTTTTAAGAAGTATTAAGCAAGGTGCAGAGTTAATTTTTGGCGGGACAATACCTGAAATGGATGGAGCGTATTATCCACCAACGATTTTAAAAAATGTTAAACCGGGAATGGCAGCTTTTGATGAAGAATTATTTGGTCCTGTTGCAGCATTAATAAAAGCCAAAGATGAAGATGATGCAATTGAACTTGCAAACAAAAGTATATTTGGATTAGGTGCCGCTGTCTTTACAAAGGATTTAAAAAGAGGGGAACTTATTGCGAAAGGAAAACTTAACGCAGGTTGCTGCTTTGTAAATGATTTTGTTAAATCTGATCCTCGATTACCATTTGGCGGGATAAAAGAATCAGGTTATGGTAGAGAGCTTTCTCNGTTCGGGATAAAAGAGTTTGTAAACATCAAAACGGTATATGTAAAATAACTATTAAATGTTTTTTATAATTCTTGCAATACCGTCGAACTGATCATTATCATCAAGAGTTGCCTGAACTATTATTTCAACTAGATTTTACTAATGGCGAGCTGATTCTGTAATATCAAAGCTAATGCTGGCCAGAGCAATTGGTTTTCCTGCATCATCAGTAATTAAAGATGTGGAAAGATGTATACAAAACTCCTCTCCATTCTTTCTTTTACTAAAAAGTTCTCCTGTCCAGCCGCCGGCTAACGTTTCTGGGAATATTTTTTTTACAATTGATGGATCATTTTTAGATGATCGGATAAAAGAAATCGATTTCCCAATAATTTCGGTTTCTGAATAGCCGTAAATGCGTGAGAATGATTTATTTACAAATATTATTTTTTCTCTCAAGTTAGTAATACACACACATTCTGATACGCTCTTTAATGCATGAGCCAGGGTAATAATTTTTTCATCGGCCAATTTTCTTTCAGTTATATCTGTTATAAAACCCTCGAGACAAATGACCTCACCTTTGTCGTTATAAATTGCACGACCCTTTTCCCATACCCATTTCTCAAGTCCCTGCCAAGTATTTATCCGATACAACATGGTAAAGGATTCATGATTGTTGACTGCATTTTGTACAGTTTCGTAAACAAGCAACTGATCTTCTTTGTTTATGAGATTTGCATAACTTACAACTTTATCATTAACAAGTTCATCCACTCTATAACCTGTTAGTTGATAACAGCCTTCACTTACAAATTCCATAGTCCAACTAATATTATTAGCACATCTGTATGCCATTCCGGGCAGATTGCTCATTAGTGTATCGAGTTCTCTTTTTTGTTCAGAAATTATTCTTTCAGATTTTTTTCGTTCTGTTATATCTCTAACAATTGCTTGCAAATAAACTTCATTTTTAAATTCAATTCGATTTAAACTTACTTCTGCATCAAACTGACTTTCATCTAATCTTGTATGTCTCCACTCAAAATATTGTGGAATCCCGTGGAGTGCCTGTTCTATTTTTTCCTTAGTTTTTGATTTAGAAGATTGTCCGTCAGGTTGTAAAAGGGGCGAAAACAGATAAGGATTTTTTCCGATGATTTCACTTTTGGTTGCCCTAAATATTTGAGTTGTTTTTACATTGCAGTCAACAAAAAAATCATCTTTCATCAGAAAAATTGCATCATTAGCCGACTCAAAAAGTGTTTTAAATTTTAATTCACTTTGTTTAAGAGCATTAAGAGCTTTTTGTTTTTCTGTAACGTCTGTAAAGAATATAGCTATTATTTTTTCGGATAATCTAATTGCAGAAAATTCATAAACACCTTTAAAGTGAATATCTTCATAAATCAAGTTTTGATTAAGTAATGGTTTACCGGTTTTAACAACTGAAATAAATTTCTCAATCATTCCTTCATTTGATAGTGAAGGAAAAATATCCTGAATCTTTTTTGATATTAATGCGTACACATCTATCTGAAGAATATTTACTGCTGCCTGATTTGTGCTTATAAGAATTAAATCATCATTTTCATCTAACCTGTAAACAAGTACACCAAGCGGAGATGCATCTAACATATTTTGCAAACTTTGTGCAAGATTTTTTGCGTTATCTTCAGCATTTTTTTGATAAGATATATTATCAAATACAAAAAATATTTCTTTTGTTATTGAAGAGTCTTTTGTTGTATAAATAGTTTCTCTTACCCAAAACTCTTGCTTATCCTTGCGCAGCATTTTCATTTCGTGCGGAGACTGTTTTTCAGGATTTAACAGTATATATTGAATTTGCTTTTCAAGTCGTGCAGCATCTTGTGTAATAAATACATTAGAGAGGTTCAAATTAATTAATTCGTTTACAGAATAACCTAATGCTTGCGCACCATTCTCATTTACAGCTGTGATTATTCCATCAAAATTAGTTGTAATATGAATTAATGGATGATTTTCGTAAAGCGAACGGTACTTGTCATAATATTCTGCAGGTACATTGTTTTTTTCGCTATTAGTTTTAAAGATTGATTTGGATGGAAATTTCATAAGATTCTTAATTAACCATTTGTAACATAAAATTAAATAAACATATATACTTACACATTAAGATAATAAGATTATTATTTATTGTTTAATAAAATATTTCAGATAAAAACACAATGCATTTTTTATCCAAAACTAAATATTAGCATACTTTTCTAATTGTTATAATTTGACTTGAAGGTTATCTTTACATTATAAAATAACAATTTCAAGATTTATTCGATTGAAAAACTATAAACTTAAAGTACAGTATGATGGCACAAATTATTCTGGTTGGCAGATCCAAAAAAATTCAGACTCTATCCAGCAGAATATTACCGAAGCAATTGAAGTTTTATTAAAAGAAAAAATTAATCTCATTGGATCAGGCAGAACTGATTCAGGTGTACATGCAATTGGGCAGGTTGCCAATTTTAGAACTGAAACGGAAATAGACATTTACAAATTCAAGCATTCGCTTAATTCAATATTGCCCTCGGATATTTTTATTTCAACGATGGAAGAAGTTGATTTTGACTTCCATTCAAGATTTGATGCAAAAAAAAGAACTTATTTGTATTTAATCACGCAAACAAGATCACCTTTCTATAAAAATTATTCATATTTTTATCCACGTAAAATTGATCTCGGAAAACTTAATTCGCTGAGTAACATATTTATTGGTGAAAAAGATTATACATCATTCAGTAAAAAAAATAATGAAATTGAAAATAAGAATTGTATAGTATATAAAGCCTTCTGGCGTAAGAAAGGTGAGCTAATTTTGTTTTCAATTCAAGCAAACAGGTATTTGCATGGGATGGTAAAAACAATTACAGGTACATTGCTAAATGCTCAGGATCAAAATAATCCTGAAACATTTATTCAGGAGATATTCAATTCACAAAACCGGGAAGACGCTTTTGAATCTGTTCCGGCAAAAGGACTATTTTTATATAAAGTGGAGTATTAAAAATGTTCAGTCTAAATTCAAAAAAAATTTTAATTACCGGGGGATCAAGAGGAATTGGTGCAGCGTGTGTAAAGTATTTTTGCATGGCCGGTGCTTCAGTTGCTTTTACATATAATTCAAACCCAGCATTAGCTGCAAGACTTGAAAAACGTTTTTCAAAAATTACCAAATGCAAAGCTTACAAAGTTGATATTACTAGTGAGGATGAAATCAAAAAGACAGTTCAAACCATGGTTAAAGATTTCGGAAGAATTGATGTTTTAGTAAATAACGCTGGAATATGGAAAGAAGCAAAAATTAGTAAGATGAAACTTTCTGCCTGGGAAGAAACTATAAAAACAAATCTTACATCTGCATTTTTGTTTACGCAGCAAGTAATTCATTTTATGAAATTAAAAAGATATGGTAAGATAATAAATATCTCATCAACAGCAGGGCAAAGAGGTGAGGCACATTACTCACATTACGCTGCTTCTAAAGGTGGTATGATATCATTTACGAAATCACTTGCATCAGAACTTGGACCTTTTAATATCAATGTAAACAGTGTCGCTCCAGGCTGGGTTTTAACTGATATGTCTAAAAGTGTTTTGTCTAATAAAAAAAATCTTGATGTAGAATTAAAAAAAATACCGTTAGGAAGAATTGCAACGGCTGATGATATCGCTGGTCCTGTTTTATTTCTTGCTTCCGATTTATCCCGTCACATAAATGGTGAGGTTTTAAATGTTAATGGTGGTTCAGTTTTAGTCGGATAAAAAAATAAATGGAATTTTTAGCAAGCATACATCCAAAAGTAGTTCATTTTCCGATAGCATTTTTAATGTTTTATCCTGTTGTGGAATTACTCTTTCTTATCACACGTAAGGATTTCTTTACCAAAACGGCAATGTTATTTCTCGCAATCGGAGTTATCGGATCTTTCTTTGCAGTACTTTCGGGTAATCAAGCATTTGAGTTTGTAAAGAATTGGAATAATGAAAGTAAAGAAATATTTGGCTCTCATCAGACATTTGCAAATTTAACTGTATGGTATTTTTCAGCTTTGCTTGTAGTAAGATATTTTTTATTTGTTAAGAAAAAACTTAACCGCACAATTATAAGTGTTATCTTTGTATTAGCTTTAATCGGTAGTTATATTGTTTATCAAACCGGTAATTATGGCGGAAAATTAGCTGATCAGGTTAAAATCAGTTCAGATTCGTCCGTTGAAATTGAAAAGTAAATTATACTTAAGGATTTTTTAATTAATTCTATGTTAAAATGTTTAAATCGATAAAATATTTACTAATTACAGCATTAATTCTATCTACTTTAACTTTTGCGGAAAAACCACCTTCAAACAGAGCAACCGGATTTTTTGTTGCTTTTGGAGTTGGTCCGAGAATGCCCCTTGGAGAATTTTCAAACACTACGGATATTGGTTATGGATTAAATGTTGAATTTTCATATACTGATAATGAATTTATGCCTGTATTTCTTTTTGCCAATTTAGGATATGAACAATATCCGGGATCGCAAAATTATTTGTTAGAAAGTGATTACTCAAATTATCATACCAATTCTGTCCCAGTTAATATCGGTGCGCGATATTATTTTGCTCCTTTGATGGAAAACATTGTTTTATTGATGCCGATTGTTCAAGCATCTGCTTCATACACATATTATCAAACGTTACATGAGTTTGATCAAAATTCTGGAAAAAACAATTTTCTTGATATTGAAAGTAAGTTTGGGTTCAGTGTCGGAGCGGGCGTTTCGATGTTTATGATGGAATTATTAGCATCATATAATTATATGCCTTCTAATCAATTTATTTCTGTTGATCTAAAAGTAAGAATTCCTTTATATATTAATTTTTAAGAGAGATTTATGAATTACAAAAATCTATTATTAGATATTAATGAACACATTGCTGTTCTAACACTAAATCGGCCTGAAAAGCTAAATGCACTTAATCACGAAACATTAAGAGAATTAAAGCAAGCGTTCGAAACATTAAGGGATGATGAAAATATTTTTATTGTGATAATAACTGGCAGCGGTGAAAAAGCATTTGTTGCTGGTGCTGATATTTCTGAAATAAATAAACTAAACATGCTTGATGGGAAAAAGTTTGCTGAGTTTGGTCAATCAGTTTTTTCTATGATTGAAAAATTTGATAAACCTGTAATTGCCGCAGTAAATGGATTTGCTCTTGGCGGCGGATGTGAACTCGCACTTTCCTGCCATATTAGAATAGCAAGTGAAAACGCAAAGTTTGGTCAGCCCGAAGTTAACCTTGGAATAATTCCTGGTTACGGCGGCACGCAAAGACTAACAAGACTAATAAATTCCGGTAGAGCGGCGGAAATGATTTTAACTGCTGATTTGATTGATGCAACTGAAGCATTCAGAATTGGATTGGTTAACAAAGTTTATCCCCAAAGTGAATTGCAAAGCAAGGCTTTTGAAATGGCTTCTAAAATTGCAAGCAAAGGTCAGCAAGCTATTCGCATAGCTTTAAAAGCAATAAAAATTGTTGATGAAGTCTCTTTACATGAAGGACAAAGTATTGAAGCAACATTGTTCGCATTGTGCTGTGGTACGGAAGACTTTAAAGAAGGTACTCAAGCATTTTTAGAAAAAAGAAAACCATCTTTTACAAATAAATAGTTTTTTTTAATTTAAATAAATATAGAATTAAACTCGAAGATGCCTGCTTTATTTTTGGCAAAAATCTTGTGTTAGTCATTTCGATCCCAAATGTTTTCGGCATCATTCGAAATGGCCCTTGAATAGTTTGAATCAGACACTCATCGGCAAGTAGGCTTAAACCTGAAATTAAACGTAATCTCAAATGGCTAAATCATCCCTTCCAAAAAATATTGCTCTAATAATGTTTGGTATTGTTGTAATACTTCTTATTTGCAACATCATAATAACAAAGTATATTGATAAAAATGAACCGCCCAAAAACAGGGAAGCACTTACAGGAATTGAGATTGATAAATCATTTCAATCAGCACTTAAAAACTATGGATTTTCAGATAGTTGGATTTCCAAGAGAAAAAT